>TARA_R100001132_G_scaffold27607_1_pt1 | contig 91682 bp, 80 predicted proteins | sample TARA_R100001132 | Tara Oceans TARA_R100001132 (sample SAMEA2621247) | marine metagenome | biome: marine biome (ENVO:00000447); feature: mesopelagic zone (ENVO:00000213); material: "saline water (ENVO:00002010), including plankton (ENVO:xxxxxxxx)" | depth 800 m | reverse complement strand
CTGAAGTATTCTTCAGGAGTCCGCCAGTCTTGGGCTATCGCATCTTCCAGTTTCGGTGAGACGTATTTTCAGAATCTTGATGAGGAATTACTGACAACTTTGACTGACATCAGTAAGCCACGACAAATCTGGTATCTGATATTCATACTATCGTTCATTTATCTGATCATTGTCGGACCAGTTTATTATCTGATCACAAAATACTCCAGATATTCTTATAGCTTCTATCTAATCTATGGTTTGAACACACTATTGTTTTGTTTCATATTTCTTTTTGTGGGCCGCTATAGCACAAACCAAACATCTCAAATTTATTCTCTGATCATTGCTGAAGTTGTCCCGGATCACAAAACAATCATTTCTGAATGGTCAAGTATGGGAATTGTTTCTGGTGGGAATTTTATAATCACTCATGAGGGAGATTCCCATATTTATTGTACGTGTCAACCCTATAACAAAGTGAGCGGTTTTACCACCAGTGGGACGCAAGGACAATTACAGGCCGATATTCCTCCGAATTCTTTTCGAACTTTCTTTCATCATGCAAGAATTCCAGAACCATTAATCATGGCGAAATCAGCTTCATTCCTTATCAATGAATCTGGCTTGGAATCGCTCACACTTGAGATTGGTAAAGAATTCCCCAGCAATGTAGAACAGGCTCATTTTGTATTTGATTCCAATATCTATGAACTGCAGAGGGAAAAGAACCAATTAATCTATCAGGGAAAATCGAGGAAATTATCCCCATTATTGTTAGAAAACCCGCTTCTCGATTCATCTTATATCGCACCGAACCAATTATTTCCATTTGTCAGACCAAAAGAAAATAATCAGAGTTTGGCTTGGGAACAATTTTTTCCAATCCTTGTTCAAAAGTCATTAAACGTATCATCAGACCACGTAAATCAAAATATCAGTTGGCCAGTGCACAAAGGAAAATTACTCGTGCTGGCCAAGGTACCAGAATCATTATTTCCAAAGACACCAGAAATCTTCAAGAAAGAGGGGCTGATTTTATATTCACTTGATATTCCGCTGTCTGATCAGGGGAGCTAACTTCCAGAATTAAACTTAAGGAAACAGGTGAGCTTTGAGAGGGTCATTCATTTTTGCCAGCTTTGCGTTAAAGAAAGATACGCGAGAGAAAAAAACGCATCTACTTCGATTTGCCTGTGTAGGAATTGTGTTCTGTATTCTCTTTTCTTCCTGGATATCCAGCTCACGAGTTGGTTCACCCGGGTTGGATTTTTTTACTAAAATAATATGGCTCAATTTCTGGCTGGTATCATTAGCCGGGATAGGATTTTTCTCCACAGCAATCACGGAAGAAAAAGAAGAAGAAACTCTCCCCCTGTTAAAACTTGCCGGGATCAATACGCTTGCATTGTTAACTGGAAAATCCAGTGTCAGAGCATTGCGTATCATTTTGTTATTATTGGGACAATTACCCTTTTTGCTGCTTTCAGTCTCGTTAGGTGGAATTACCCCGCTACAAATCTATGCAACATTTGCCGCCTTAATTGGCTACATTATCCTAATATCTAACTTTGCCTTACTCTGTTCGGTCTATGCCAGAAGATCAGGTGAAGCGATTGCGTTTGTACTTTTAGCATTATTCTTCTACTTCATAGTTCCAACACTTCAATATCGTCTCACTGTCAATCTTCAAACACGGGGATATCTCTCAACAACGGATCCCATTTCAAAAAGCAGCAAATATCTCTTTGAAATCAGCCAGGAACATTCAGTCGTTGAACAAATAAAGCAAATACTCACAACAGGATATTCAAACTCCATTCTGAGCTCACAAGTCATCAGTAATGTTTCACTGGGAATCTTGTTCTTTATTGCAGCCTGGCTGGTCTTTGATAGATGTACTTCTCATCCATCTTTCAAAGAGTCAGGAATCCGAAAAAAGCGGTCGTATCATCGAGTGATGAATTCACGTCCCGGCACAAATGTATTTGTCTGGAAAGAATTCCAGTTCTCGGGCGGTGGTATGAGAGCAAGTCTGCTGAAGCTGTTTCTATATCCAGCGTTTATTACCATCGTAGTAGGAGGAGGAATATTATTCGATCAATACACCACTTCCAGCTCAATACAGACCTTTACCTGGAAGGACTTGGTGAGCGCATCTCTTATATTGTTGTTTATCAGTTTTGCTGTGGAATGCACCATCTATACATCGCGGATTTTTCGTGAAGAACGCATTCAGAAAATGATTCCGCTCCTCTCTATTCTGCCATGTTCGATGTTGCGCATCGCTTATGAAAAAGTGGGGGGAATTCTAATTTCCCTGATACCGGTCAGTCTTACCATTGCACTTGTATTATATATTTTGCCAGAAAGCATTTCTTACCTTACAACGACAGGCCTCTACTCCCTGGTTCCCCTGATGATCATCCAATTCTGCGTTTTTCTCCATTTATTAGCATACTACTCACTGGTTGTCCGTTGGGGCTCCCTGGCAGTGGCGTTAGGCACATTTATTGTTGTGGAAGCTTGCGCAACGCCACTTTTACATCTTTTCTATTTCATGTTCCAAAATACGATCGGAGAAGCTGGGATACTGTTGCCAGCATTTTATTTGAGTCTGATTTGCTGTTTTATTCTGCAAATCCTGATCGCCGGCCGTTTACATCAAATTGCCGCAGAAGAATAAATTGATTTAATGCATTTTAGATGCGGGCATAAATCTGTTTCAATTTCTTTCCCGCAGCTTGTACTGCTTCGTAAGCACGATCGTATAAATCGGAGCGTCTGAAAAAACCATGGATCATGTCTTCATAATTCAGATGTTCTACATTCACATCAGATTTTCGCAGTAAATCCATATACTGAACTACTTCCGAATATAATGGATCATACCCTGCTGTAATAACGAGGGCATCTGGCATTCCTGTCAGATTTTTGCAGCGGAGCGGTGAAGCATAGATTTCTCTTCCCGCAGATTCGTCAGGCAGATATTGCTCCCAAAACCATTCCATCGCCCGCTTTGTCAGAAAGTAATTCGACCCAAATCTCTGGTATGATTCTGTATCGAAGCGGTAATTTGTGACGGGGTAAACTAATAACTGATAAACCAGATTTAAAGATTCTGACTGTCTCGCTTTAAGCGCTACTGCTGTTGCCAGATTTCCGCCCGCGCTATCTCCGCCGATTGCAATTTGCTGACGATCAATGCCTAATTCGCTGGCATGTGCCGAAATCCATTCCGTGGCTAAGTAAGAATCTTCAAAAGGAACCGGATAGGGGAATTCCGGTGCCATACGATAGTCTACAGAAATTACTTTACAACTGGCGGTACCAGCCAGATCCTGGCATACACCATCATATGCGTCCAATGTACCGATCACCCAGCCTCCGCCATGAAAAAAAACAAGGGCCGGTAACACTTCATTCTTTTTTATTTGGGCTTCGGGTGGAGTATAGAGTCGAATTGGGATTTCCGTACCATTCACTGGGATAGATCGATTCTCAATCGTACTGGATGGTATATGGGGATCCGGCGAAGGCGTAAGCGTACTTCTCATGAATTCCGGAGTCATTTCATCGAAGGGAGGTAGATCTATTTTTGCTATTTCTTCCAGGTATTGAGCTACTTGAGGATGTACCGGCATGGGTGTTCCTAAATCAAAAATGCGGGCTGAGCAAACCAGTGAACGCAATAAAACAAATAAGTAAGATCGCTGATCGACAGTCCGATTATAACGAAAGCAGGAACTGTTCCAGCATCTGTAATCAATTAGTTTTCAAAAAACGAATCACAAATTCGAGCATATCAAATAACTGACCTATCCTATTTAGGGGGAGAGTGTTGAATCAAAATTAACCTTTCATCTTTCAATTCATATAGTCAACCTGTTTGAGTTTGTTAAACACAAGGAAGTCTTCATGCCATCTAACCTGATTCGCGTTTTAGTTGTTGATGATTCCGCTGTCATACGTGGATTGATTTCCAAAGCTCTGGAACAAAATCCTGATATTGTAGTCGCCGGTACAGCAATGAATGGGGAATGTGCACTGAGCTGGATGAAGGCTCATCCCGTTGACGTAGTAATTCTAGATGTTGAAATGCCGGTAATGGATGGACTGACTGCGCTGCAGGAAATTCAAAAACGATTTCCTGACACCCCTGTCATAATGGCTAGCGGTTTAACCTCTCAGGGCGCAGAAACGACTGTGAAAGCCCTTTCTCTGGGTGCGATCGGCTGTGTTGCAAAACCACAAACATCCAGTGCAGCAGAAAGCATTCGTGTGCTCTCTCAGGAACTGGTTATGATGATCAAAGCCGTTGGCCCGAAGAGAAATTCAGCAAACAGTAACCAACCAGAAACTAAAAAACAAATCGCTCCTAAATTTGGAATAAAGACCCCTGACCCACAAAAAAAGCCTTTATTCAGTAAGAACATCAAATTTTATAAACAACCGGAAGTTATCGTCATTGGGACCAGCACAGGGGGCCCTAAAGCACTCGCTGAACTGTTACCTCAAATCCCGATCGACTTACCTATCCCCATACTGATAGTGCAACATATGCCCCCGGGATTTACCGAAATCCTGGCTGCACATATTCAAAAGGACAGCGGGCGAGTCACTGTGGAAGCCAGACATAACGAACCACTTGAATCGCATAAAACCTATGTAGCCCCCGGTGGCAGCCATCTTCTCATTGGTGAAAATGAGGGGCAGAAGGTAACGTTAATCAGTCAGGAACCACCTGAGCATTTTTGCAGACCTTCAGTAAACCCATTATTCAGATCAGCTGCGGAACATTTTGGAAGTGCCACACTGGCCGTTATGCTCACGGGTATGGGAGAGGATGGAATCGAAGGCAGTTTTGATATCGCAAGATCTGGTGGAACGATTATTGCGCAGGACGAAGCTTCAAGCGTGGTCTGGGGAATGCCTGGTGCAGTCGTCGGCTCAGGATTAGCGGATAAGATCCTGCCGCTCAAAGAGATTGCCGCAGAAATCAGATCCCATTGTCTTGTACGAGCCTGAATCCTGATCGCAAGGCTTCATGATCTACAGTTCAACCACCAGAATATCGTCACAATCGACACTCCTGTAATGATCCGGTAATCGTTGACAATCGATTTAAAAGTCGATTTTTTATTTCTTGTGAGGCTTCGCTCAATCACAATACGATAACTTATAATGACCTGATAAAAGAGACATCCAGCATAGTTCCAGCTGGAAATTATCAGTTTCACGACTAAGTTACCTCTCAAGAGCAAGCAACCTTGAATCTATCTGGTTGAAATTGTGGCCGTTTCGATTTGCTTCCTGTATTTTGTTTTGCCGAATTAAATATCTGGACACTTATCACTTCAGTTTTCAATTAGCTAACCAGATTTTTGTTGACCGCCAGTATCGTTCACCCCCCTCTGAACGGTGCTGGCGTTTTTTTATTGCTGCTTAGTATCGATTTCAAGCTATGTCAGGTTGTTACTATCACTTCAACCTGCAAGCGTCATATTTTCATTAATCAAATTGCGTTTTTTCGTGATGATTTATATTTCTTAAATCATCACGTTTTTTTTCAGCGTACAGTTTTGAGGAGGGATTTGCCTCTCTTGGGGCATGATAAATTCAACGTTCTTTCTATGTACAACCTGTCGTGTTGAGATAAATCCCACATCACTTTAGCTCTACTTCCATATCTAATACCTCGTTTTTTATTCAATCCGATGAAAATCTCAAAACCATTACTCAGAATAGCTTCCAAATTGCGAAAATGGTCGATCTCAGACCGTCTCAAGTTTGCTTTTGGCCTACTGGTCTTGATTCAGGTTGTCAGTGGAATTGTAACATGGTTCCAGATCTCTCTCATCAATCAGAATATATCTCAATTGGTGAATGTAGATGAACCACTTGAAGAATCCGTTCTTGAAATGGAAATCAAAGCGGGAGAAATCGCTCGCGCAGTATTGGATTATGTACGTGACAGAAACCAGAAACATCTCTCAAAACTGATTAATTCACGTGATGGTTTTTCTGATAATTATTTGCGTTACCAAAAACTGGCAAACTCGGATGACGAACTGATATTGAGAAATAAAATCTCGATTCTGTATGAAAAATATAATCTGATGTCTTCAGAAATTATTGATCTAGCTGATAGACGAGACGCTGCTCTCAATGTCTTTATCAACCATGTCGGCATCATCAATCAATTGATCGACCGTGAGAGGCTGAAATCAAATGATGATTTGTCTGAGGAGGGAATTAAACGCGCTGAAGTAACTCATAACATGGAGAAATATCTGAATATCGCTTTTGGATCGATAGAAGAATATATCGTCAAACGGAATCAGACTTTACTTTCACGCATCTTCGATGCCGAAAAGAAATTTAAAGTCTTTGAAGCAAAATACCTGAATATTATTTCGAATCACATAGAATACCAACGAGTGAAGCTAATCGATGAGGAATTTGTCAAGGCAACTACCTATGGAAATCAGGTTGTCAAAATTACTGATAAAATCGATCGTTTATTAAGCCAATTTGAACTATGCCTGGACTCGATTGATGCATTACTGCAGAATCAGGCTCACCCTTTAATACATTTAAAGACAGTCGCTGCGACACACAATGCGGATTCATCAATTCAATCAGCTAAGTTGGTAATCGGAATCCTGGCATGTGCGGGAACAATATTCGGCCTACTGTTTGTCTGGATGATCTCACGAGGAATTGTCTCCCCGATTCTGGAGCTGTCACAAAGTGCAGAACTCATTGCGGCTGGAAATGTGAACCACCGGATATCCGTTGAGTCACAAGACGAAATCGGTAGACTCGCTGAAGCGTTTAATCATATGGTGGAAGACTTGGTCATTGCACAGCAGGACGCAGAAAAAGCCAGCCATATCAAAAGTTCGTTCCTCGCAAATATGAGTCACGAAATACGAACACCGATGACAGCGATTCTGGGTTTTGCGGAAATCATGAGACAACGTAACGATGATCCGGAAATGAACCAGCATATTGACACGATCAGGAAAAATGGTGAATACCTGCTGGAGATCATTAACGATATTCTGGACGTTTCTAAAATTGAAGCTGACAAACTGGAAGTGGAAGCCATTCATTGCTCCTTAGTTGAGCTACTGGATGACGTAAAAACATTAATGAAAATTCGAGCAATCGACCGGGGACTTGATCTCTCTGTGCTAATTGATGGATCAATTCCCCGCTGGATTCAAAGCGACCCTGTCAGAATACGGCAAATTCTGATTAATCTGCTGAGCAACGCAATCAAATTTACCAGAAAAGGCCACGTAAAACTGATTGTTGCAGCCTCAGCGCTAGACACAAATGAACCGATAATTCAGTTTGATGTAGTTGATTCTGGCATTGGAATGACTGAGGAACAAATCTCACGACTGTTTCAGCCTTTTATGCAGGCAGACTCTTCAACAACTCGACAATATGGAGGAACCGGCCTGGGCCTGACAATCTGCAAGCGCCTCACTCATATACTCGGAGGAGAAATTTCTGTAAAGAGTCAGTATGGAAACGGAACCACTTTCTCAGTAACTGTCAAAACGGGTCGGTGTCAGGAACAGGAGCTTGTTGATCAAAAAACATTTGAAGCGGAATGCGTGCGTACTAATCATCAAAATACTGATACTCAATTCACGGAGATGAATTACGATATCCTGCTTGCTGAAGATGGGATCGATAATCAGAAATTGATCAGTTACCTGTTAAAAAAAGCTGGTAACACTGTGACCCTGGCTGAAAATGGATTGATTGCCCTCAAAAAAGCTATGATAGCCAAGGAAGCAGGCTCACCATACGACGTGATACTGATGGACATGCAAATGCCCGAACTCGACGGATATGCAGCCACCAGACAACTCCGATCCCAGGGTTATTCTTATCCAGTAATTGCCTTGACTGCTCATACAATGAATGGTGCCCGCGAAGAATGCCTGGTTGCAGGCTGTGACAGCTACGCAACAAAACCGATTCAACGTGAACAGTTATTTGAAACAATCAATCAGTGCGTACAGAACTTTCGGAATCAGGAATCAACAATCTGCTGATTAAGATGCCGCAGCTCGTTCGAGACGATTATTGATTGTTCTTCCCAATCCCCTCTCTGGTAGTCTAATAGCAATTATCTGATCCACGCCAGATGCATCTAAGTTTCTGAGGGCTGAAAAGAAATTGGTAGCAGCGATTTTCAGATCTCCAGTAGGAGATAAAATCTGCTGAGCGGAAAACTGGCAATCCCTGAATTCAGTGTCTTCTAACGGGTAGAGACTCAACACACCAAATAAGCCTGATTCAGGCAGTTGATCCGGATGATCAACAATGATCAGTGGGGTGCCAGGAGCATAATGCTTTGGCAGCATTCCTGGACTGACATGAGATTTTACTTCAGCATAATCTTCTATTTCAGCCATTCGAATCTCCCCTACACAAGCTTGAATATCTTCTAGAGAAATTCCCCCTGGTCTGAGTAGAACAGGACATTCCCCAAGACACTGGATGACAGTCGATTCCACGCCGACAGTACAAGTTCCACCATCCAGGATAAGTTTGATTTCTTCACCAAGCTGCTCAGCAACATCAATGGCTCGCGTTGGACTAAGGCATCCAAATTTATTTGCACTGGGTGCCGCAATCGGCAATCGAGCTAGATCCAGTAACTCTCTGGCTACGGGGTGTGCAGGAATACGAATCGCAACTGAATTTAATCCAGACGTCACAAGATCGGGAACGATCTTTTTTTTAGGTAATACCAACGTCAAAGGTCCAGGCCAGAATGTAGATGCCAGTTTTTCAGCTGTTGAAGTAAAGTCAGAAGTCAGTTCCTCAAGTTGATCCGTGTTCGCGATATGTACGATTAACGGATCAAAGTGTGGTCTTTGCTTCACTGCAAATATTTGTGCTACCGCTTCTGGATCCAGTGCGTTAGCTCCAAGCCCGTATACCGTTTCAGTCGCAAATGCAACCAGTTCTCCATTTTGAATCAGTCTGGCAGCTGACTGAACATTTCGTGAAATTTCACACTTCATCATCAATCTCGAATTGGATACTTGTAGGATGGGTTCTCTGAGGAACCCAATATAAATAAAAAACTCTCGCATCATACAAGTCTCGATGCCCGGCGAAACCGGAAAAGCAAGTCGCTCTATATCGAAACCCGAAAATACGAGAGTCATTATTTTATCAGGAACAAGTTGAAACTTGATAATCCAGAGACTTCAAATTAGCCTGAAAACTGAAATAGTGCTGGTTTTGCCTGTGGTTTTCCAGACATATTATTTACCAGTTCACCTGGTTTATGGCTTAAAATCGTATTGACACCAGCCTGCAGGTCCCGGTCGACAGGTCCGATCTCTTCCAGCTCCCGTTCGCTCATATTTACAGTCACGTCTGGATTTACTCCAACACCAGCCATCTCTCGACCTGTTGGAGAATAAAACTTGGCGGTTGTTAACCAGAAAGTACCAGAAACAGATTGCAGCGGAAAATGAGTCTGTACGGTCCCTTTACCATAGGTCTTTCTCCCGACAATCAGCCCCCTGCGATTTTCCTGTATAGCAGCAGCGAATATTTCGCTGGCACTCGCACTGTCACCATCGACTAATACGACAAGAGGTATTTTCCAGGTTTGATCATGCGTAGCTGACTCAACAGTATTATCACCCTGAGTTCGTCCTCGAGTTGAAACGATTTTACCAGATGGAACAAAACGATTCGAGATCGATATTGCCTCGGTCAATAACCCGCCTGGATTTCCTCTCAAATCGAATACCAGTGACTTCATGCCCTGTTGATGCAGGCTCCATAAAGCTCGATCTAATTCCTGTAAAGCCCCCTCACCAAATTTTTCAAGCCGGATGAGTCCTACCTTCTGTTGTACATCAACCATTTTGACTTCGCTGATATTGGTAATGCGAATTGCCTGACGATTCAGGTTCACACGGGCATTACTATCTCCTCTACGAACATCAATGGTCACCGTGGAACCCGCTGGGCCGGTAATCAGATTGGCAACTTCGTCCAGAGACAGCCCAGCTAAATTCCTCTGATTGACACCGACGATCACATCACCTCTTTGCAGTCCGGCTTTTTGAGCTGCACCACCATTCAATGTTCTCAAAATAACAGCTCCCTCTTGATGCGTTTTCAGTTGAACGCCTACTCCGACCACACTGTTGCCACCCACATCAACACGGGGACCTGAAGAACTGGGTGTAAATTCAAACCGAGAGTGCTTATCAATCGCTTCCAGGGACCCATAAGCAAACTCATAAATCACTCCTGTTGCCTGCATTCTCAGTTGACTTCCTGCAATGTCCGCAGCCTGACGCATTACCGTAACCGAATCCTGAGCATTCCGAGCAGGATTCTGATTCATCAGTTGCTGCCAGCTTTGCTGTACCATTCGAATCTGTTCTGGTGAGGCTGCGATCCGATTGGCATTGATGAAATTCTGGTTTTCTACTGCCAAAATCAGATTTTGAAGTGATTTTCGGGTTCTCACATCATAGGAAGGTGGCTGGACATGACGTGAATCGATCATACGGTTCACTTCCAGGTAAAATGAATAAGCTCGTTGCGGATCCATATTCTGCAAAGTTCCCACAACTGAGGCACTGGAATATCGCTGTGAAATTTTATTTCTCAGTTCCTGATCTGGGTCGACAGGATACTGTTTGGGAAATTCGGTTTCATATCGATCTCGGTCATACTGAGGCATACTCCTCTGTTGTAACTCTCGAATCAGCTCTCTTAACTTTTGACTGTCGATCCTGTCATCGAAATTTTCACGACTTTGACGTCTCTGACCGGAATCAAATCGATCTCTGGAGAAAGAGTTGTATTGGTTTTGAGGTCGTTCATAAGTTTGAGCCTCTTCCGACAACAGTTGCTTCAGCTTTAATTCATACTCATCAAATCGATTTTCATCTGTAACAGGGCGATATCGCTGATGACGCCGACCGTTTGAATAAGAAGGTGTATATGAATCCCGCCCCGCATTGAATGGGTCGCGTTCAAATGATTGTCCAGAACCATTTTGATTGAAATGATTCTGATATGGGTCATACTCTGCCGCATGCGATAGTGTCGTGCATCCTGACAGAAAAACTGCGGTTAGCAGAATCACCATACTCCAGACAAACAGTCGGGCAGAATTGATGGTTTCAGTTTGTGAATAATTGAATTGTGATCGGTTCATGATCCCCTCCGATATCAACCGCTATGCGGTTATTAAGTCCGGCCTATCAACTTCCTCTATGATGGCTTAACGGAATTCTTTGATAGAAAATAATATAACGGCTCACATAATATGCCCCGTTCCAACAATTCAGTTCGCTATGCACATTGTGCATTTAATCCCTGTTTTTTTTGTGCCGAGGCGGGAGTTTCTACAACCTCTGTCTGCTTTTCTGTTTCCAGTAGTTCTCCTCGAATGACGCGGATATCACCAGGTGCTTCAATACCAATTTTGATTGCACCTTTTCCTGTTTTTAAAATCTTGATCACAATATTGTCACCAATTTGAATCACTTCATCTCGTTTTCGAGTTAATACTAACATTTCAAACTCTCCTGTTATTGCTGAGCATCAATACTCATCTCATCCCGGAATCATAATGATGTCATTTGGACATTGTTAAAGTGGCTGATTAGATCTATAGCATTCAGTGTGCCAAATACTATCACCACAATCATAGACCACATTATCTTACTATTATATATACACTTACGAATTCACATTCTCATCAAACGCACATTGAAAGCATCTCGTAAAAGTGTAACATTGACAACACACAACTAAACGCCCCCAAAATTACAATGGATCAAATCAATTCCCGTCCATTATATGATTACACCATTTATCGTTTTCCGCGTGGAATAATCCATAAATATACCCTGCAGCACAAAGCCTGCACCTTTCCCCTGGACTGCCGTCTCAGGTTTTGTATTGGCTGCGTAATTATTCTTTTGAGCTTCGAATCTTGAAGCATTAAGACTCACGGAGGATTACCCCTGAGCATGGTCTTGACGTAATTTCCAAAACCAGTAAACTTCGCCGCCTGATCTGCCGGGACACTTTGATAGGATTCTCTTTTTCTTTAGAGCACCTTCTCCGGCAATATCTTATAACACTGATATAAACGTGTTCATTTTTGACAGGGCCCATTGTTTCGAGCGTCATTTCATGCTCGGTCTTTACACAACATCGACTAAGTGATCGTCAAGGAAGGCACTTGCTGGTCAAGCCGTAGAATTCACGAGAAAGGATTGTGTGAATGTATTCCCGCCTCCACCACACTTTTTGTAATCACATGTTTTGGAAGGACTCAAAGTCCTTTGGTCCCCAGATAATGGTTATCCTTCTGGTATCCGGACTCACATTAACCTGTTTAAACTCCAACGTTCAAGCACAATCGATCAATGATGGAAACAGTAAATTAGTTAATGATTTGCTTCGTCTGTTAGAGAAATCAGAACTGGCGACACGTGATCGGGAATACAAACCTTCTGGTTTGGACCTCCCCCCTGCACCACAATTGAATACATCACGGATTAATATCAATGAAGTTCGCCAGACCCTTGAGGAATTCTCCAAGGACAGTTCCGCTCTTGCGATCAGCTTAAATCGGGTGATGTATCAGGTTCCTGGAGTGAGAGAGTATATTGCAGATGTTCTCAAAGTGAGAGCTCGTGCTTCAATCCTCGCAGATCGTGTCCGCCGCGATAATGATTTAAATCAAATTGCTGCGGAATATGGTGAAATTGATCAGCTCTGGCGAGTTGTCTCGCTTCAATTGGAAAACGTTCGTGGCCTTGACCGGGAATCTCAAAATCTGATTGCGAAAATGAATCAGTCAGATCGTAAACTGGGTGATTTACTTCAGACCGGTCCTCAGCTGAAACGAACAGAACTCCTGACTCAAACTTCTGCACTTTCCAATGCACTCGGAATTCTGGTGGAAGATATTGAGATTGAACTATCTCGCGAACCTCAGAGATTTGAACTGGTAAGAGCAGGACAAGAAGTAGAGCAACGAATGATTCAGGTCTCCAATCTGATCATAGATCGCCAGAGCTATGATGCAATCAAACGCGAGTATCTGGCTTTTCGTGATTCCTGGAATTCGTTTGCAACTCGTCTGCGGCCTTACCACAATCGAATCTTAAGCCGTGGCATTCAACGAGTTGTACAGCAGGACCGATCCATCCAGGAATTACTATGGTTGCCTCAGGATGGAGCGAACATGCAGGAAATCGCTCACTTAACAGAAGCGCTTAAACGTGATGTTGATGAATTTTATCGTAGAGCAACACTGCGTTTGTTAATCAGCCTGCCACCAGCAAATTACATTGCGACTTCCGATGAATTCTACGGAACTGTGGAAAACCTGATCGATACAGTCAACCATAACGAATCTACAAGTAACCTGATTACATCTTTCTCGTATATTGAGCAAGCATGGAAAGATTTCTCGGCCATGTTCCATACAGTTGAGAGCCCTGCCGCTCTTCAACTGCTGGATAAAGTTGATAATTCAATCAATGCTTTGCGGGTTTCTCTGCGAATTGAACAACCCTCAGAGAGTATTGATCTGGCAAAACTGGTTGTTTCTCTGGAAACTCAAAGTACTCAGCTCTCAGTTATTGCCGAGCAATGGCTGGCTACAGAGTCTCCTTCATTCCGTCAGTCTACTCAGAATTCCATTCGGGATTTCTCGAATACAGCCCACGAACTGCATCGAATTATTCTCATGCGACCAGCATCACCTGCTCTGGTCCGAACAAAAAGTTCAGAGTTGTTTGATAGCTGGTTCCAGGTACACGAAAAGATTTCACGATGTGAAACTCGTGAAAAATTCCAACTCCAGGAAACAGCTGTTCGTATCACACAGATGCTGATGGACCTGCGTTACGCAACTAAATAAAAATCGAATTTATCACGTACTTACAAGGCCCTCCTTCCGGGAGGGCCTTGTGCATGCGCAGCGCTTTACAATCAAAGAAAGATCGTTTTGATTGAATCTCTTTCGTGGATCTGTCCCACACATCACTGAACCGACTTATTTGTGAGAACCCAGGATAAATATGACTGTCACAAATTCTTCCGGAGATTCTCCCTTTGGGGAACATCATTCAGATTCCAGAAATCCGAACGAAACTGACTGGGTGGATTACCTGTTCGCATATTTTGAAGCATTGCAGCGATGTATTCGCATACCGATGCTTAATCTCCAGTCTGATCGCCAACAGATCATCCGGAAACGAAGTACTCTGTTTCTTCCCGCTGCTGGATTGACGTTAGCAATTCTTCTGATGCTTCTGTTAATAATCGTCCAATTATTCTGGCCATTGTATATCGCCGTTCTTCTGGTTGGCTCTCTGGAATTACTCTGCCTGCGTACTTTTACTCCTGGCGCAATCCCTCAAAGTCGTGAATTAATTTTTCCGTCTTCTTCAGCAGGTTCTGCAGGAAATATTTTTGTTTTGACGATTACGCTGATGTTGCTGAGAATGGGGCTGCTTTATCATCTGCTAACTGACTCAGTTACTCTGCTGGCACCCTGCATATTAATTATCATCTCAATTACACTGGGAATCTGGCTAATCCCCTTCTCTATCTGCTTTGCAGAGGCAACTGATGAAGCAGCGAAATGGGCAAACCCGAAGTTTCCATTAACATTAAAACAACTCACTTATTCCAGTTTAATTTTAACTCCATTGCTTCTAGCAGGAATCTGGTTTTCTCCAGGGAGGTTTGCACCGGGTTTACTTGCAGCTGCCATATTGATTTACTGGATTATTCGAAAACTGGAAGACTATCATATCGAGATTTCTGATATGCATATAGAAGGTATCTCTTCGCTGTTTCAAATTATTTTTCTGCTGATATGTAGTATTGATTTCTCATTTTGGACTAAATTTGCAGAGTAAATCAGTGTCTCTGACAATTTAGAGTCCCCGTTGTCTTAGTTCAGCTCGCATCAATCCATTATCAAACTCATTGGAACATATCACTTGAAAGCCATTGCGATCAAGCAGTGTTGAAGGATCAGACAACCGCATTGTTTGAATGTCAGCAGCAAATTTAAAGAATAGATACATGATTTTTACCCATGCTATTGCCCGCCATCGTCGAAATCGATTACCGGTCACCTGAAAATCGGCATATAACCAGTGAGCCTCATCAGTACATGCTGAGGAAATCTTTGAGACAACCTCATTGAGAGTAGCTTCATTGAAAACATCGAGAAAGAAGTTCGTAACAATCAGGTCATAATTTTGAGCTGGCATTGCGTCGTGAGTCAAATCACAGCTGTGAAACTCGATTCTCTCTATCCCGGGTAGAACGTTTTTTCGCAATCGTTTTTGAGCAAGCTCTAACATTGTTTCGCTGGAATCAATGTAATGAATTTCTTCAAACGTACACTGTTGGAGAAATTGGATCAGGAAAGTTCCGTTACCTTCCCCGATCAAAGCGGCTTTTTTGATTTCTGGCAAATCGGAGAGAAACGCGGTTCTACAGAACTGCATCTGCTCCCGGAATACAATTTTTTCTAATCGCTCGAACCAGGGAGCAACTCGATTAAAATTCATATCCGGAGGCTCAAATATAAACACGGTGTGAGCAATGCGCAATCAGCTAACACTGGTTTAAGCTGATGATTTATCGAACGCCGATCAAGTATCAATAAAATCAAACTACTGGAGATCATCGATATTTCAAATACTGGCACGAGATTTATTGCGATCGCGTAACTACAGATACATAACTGAAACATGATGAACCCCGTCAGAAAGTACGGAACTTGAATCATTAAATCGGGGTGTCTTGTAAAAAATGATACTTCGCCAGCCTGTCTGTCAGTTTGATATTCCCAACGGGAAATACAAAGGCAGTTCAATGTACATAAAAAGAGAAAGCAATTAAATGTCCATATAAAACCATTGTCCCAGCTTTGGACCTGTGACCAGATAAAGAAGTGAGTTGCCAAGGAAAAAAACATACCCACCAGTAGTTCTCTCGGAAGCAAACCTCTGGCAAATTTGGGGATATAAAAACAACTGAGGAAGTAGATTGCCAGCACAAACAGTAAACCGAAGCCCCAAACCAACTCAATTTTTGTCAGCAATTCAAATAAACAGATTGTCGAAATGAGTGCAACAAGCCCCCAGCAGATCAGCAGTGGCCAGAAGAATTCCCGAGTAAATCGATGCCGCGGCGTTCTCTCTGGGGCATCTGGTAATCGTAAACTATCCAGCAATCGGTCTCCCAAATAGGCTAACCAGGTCACACTGAATAAGATAAAATAATCATGAATCTCGACTTTAGTTGAGTACCTTGTTGAAAAACACCATAACCAGGTGATCGCAACAAATGGAGCATCCAGACTTAGTGAATTAACGAGTAAGAGAATTTTAGCCGGAAATTGACTGACTTGGCTGCAGTGGGGGGAGACAGCCCTATAATAAGGTAATCTCTCGGCTGATACTTTTTGGGCTGTCCTGTGTGTGAATTTGCTTAACATCTGATAAGAAAATGACTTCTGATTATTTTTTCTAACAAGGGGCATGAGCAAGACCACAAAATTTATTATCCGCTTACTGATCAAGGTCTGTAATAATACAATTAGAGCTGACAAGCTTCTGATCCCATAGTGTTTAAATGTATCAAACCGAATAGAATCCGGATTATTATCAGATGTTGAAACAGATACGAATATTCTAATAGAGTATAATGCAAACATTCAGGGCGTCTGCAGCAGTTCATTCCATGAAACGTGGAGTTTCAACGCAATCATCAAATCGGTTCGAGGTATCTTCGAAGCACAATCCCCCTCACCCAAATTTCATAAACTTTTAATTTGCGAAAATCGGGTCTATGAATTCTGATTCAGGATGTAAAGAATGCCGTTAAAAACGGGTACCGTCGAAGAGCCAAAGCTCGATTTGACCCCCATGATAGATATTGTTTTCTTGCTGATCATCTTTTTTATGGTTGGTACTCAGTTTACAGAGATGGAGCGCCAGTATGATATAAAGCTTCCAACAGTGACTGATGCGAAGCCTTTAACAAATCTGCCCGATGACATCATCGTCAATGTACAACAGGATGGTCAAATTTCGATTAATGGTGAGAAGAAAAGTCTGGAAGATCTGGAATCTTTCCTGAAAACGGCCACTCAAAATTTCCCGGGACAATCCGTCGTTATACGGGGAGACTCCACAGGCCCCTATCAAAATGTAATGAATATTCTGGAGATCTGCCACAGGGTCAAAATTCGTTCTGTCTCTTTAGCAAATCGATTAAGAGACGATTCCTGACATGAATAATCGCATTCATAACCTGATCGAAAAGATCCTGGCTGGTCGAGAGATGACTTTCGAGCAGATTCTATGGGGGTTTTTAATCTTAGCAGCGATCTTCGCATCCATTCATCTGCTTTCGATGCTGGTCACGCGCTGGGGAGATCGGAACGCATCATCGAAAGCGCTCTTATTTTCTATCATAGTTCATCTGTCATTATCGCTCGGAGTAGTCACTTTCTGGCCGGAGCAGGCAGTAAAATCACTGGCTAACGCAAAGCCGGAACAGGAAAACGATGACATTACCCTCAATCTGGCAGAGAGCACGGAAACGATAAAAAATAAACTGTCAGGCAACTCGCCTGTCTGGGAAAAACTGACTCCCCCCCAAAAGCAGGAACTATCCCGCATTGATTTGAGTCGACCTGAGTTCACTCCCCTGTCTGCGCCCCCAGAAAAAGAACAGCCACAGGAAATCTCAGAGACGCCGATGCCAGATGTTGTTTCGAAATCTGACTTGCCGGTCACTCCATCGAAAGTAAACATTGAAAGCGTCAGTCAGAAACGCATACAGTCTCAGGCACCTCTGGAAATCACTGATACTACTGCTGAATCCAGAGCAGAAGTCTCAGTACCGTCGACATCAAATACTCGCAGCAAAATGATTCGTAGTGGCCAGTTCAATCAGCAACTCGAGCGTCAATCAACACCAGGAGCAGTAGATCGCATTCAGCCTTCATTTAATGACCAGAAAAAAACATTGGCTTTAAATGCCCAAACAGATCCTCAGTCGGTTCTGGAACGAAATGCCTATGATTCCCTGCTGTCCAAGCGAACCGGTCCTGCACCATCAAACCTGAAAATGAATACTACAGGTGTGGAAACTGCTGAGTCCAGCGAAACCAACTCTAACGTCGCCCCCACGGAACCTCGCTTTGCCAGACGAAAATCTCGCACGACGCGATCTGCAACTGATGGGACGATCCAACGTTCAGCTCCTCAAACCACTTCGGGTAAAGCCAATCCCGACTCTGATCGATTACTGGCAGAACGAAGTACGCTGCCACTCACAATGAATCAAAAAGGGCCTCAACCTGATGCACTTCGTCCTAACTTTGATGCTGTTTCCAATCGAACCAAGGCCAATATCCCTGCAACTTACAGACTGAGAAATTTATCAAAGAGAAAAGAGATTGCCCAGAAGTTTGGTGGGACGGAAGAATCGGAACGTGCAGTTGAATCGAGTTTGAAGTGGTTAGCCAATCATCAGGAACGGGCAGGTTACTGGGACGCAAATCGGTTTGGTGCAGGCCAAGTCAAAATTGATGAACAGGGAATTGATCGCCGCAATGCAGGAATACAGGCAGATGCAGGATTAACAGCTCTCTCAATATTAGCATTTTTGGGTGCAGGCTACACTCAGGAAGAAGGCCTGTATGCTGATAATTTAAATCGTGCGATACAGTGGATGATCAAACAGCAGAATTCCGATGGTTTTCTGGGCGGAGAGGCAACCCATTATGCCCGTATGTACTCGCATGCCATGGCAACATATGCGCTGGCAGAAGCTTACGGCTTACAAAACGATCCAAAATCAAATCCGCAGTTACGAGAAAGTGTCGCTCGGGCTGTTGCTTATATTATTGAAAACCAAAACCCATATGATGGTGGCTGGCGATATGTCAAAGGACAGAAAAGTGATATGAGCATGTTTGGCTGGCAACTGATGGCTTTGAAGAGTGCTGAAATTGCCGGTATCCCCATTCCCTCGGACGCCAAACAGCTGATGGTTAAATTTCTGAAAGATCGCAGCATGGGTAAGCACGATGGCTTGGCCACATATCGTCAAGTCGAACCTGCGACGCCTCCCACCCCTGCAATGACGGCTGAATCTTTATTCTGCAAACAAATGCTGGGGATCCGCAGAGATAATCCTGCATGTACTGAAGCTGTACAGTTTCTTTCTGAACGGCCACCCCGTCGTTCAGAACACAATCTTTACTATTGGTACTATGGTACCCTGGCCATGTATCAATATGGCGGAAATCCCTGGCGGGAATGGAATGAGGATTTGAGAGAACTTTTGATTTCAGAACAAATCACTCAGGGAGATAATGCGGGAAGCTGGGAACCGCGCCCCCCGTGGGGTCCTTATGGGGGTCGACTCTATTCAACAACCCTGAGCACACTTTGTCTCGAAGTCTACTATCGGTTTTTGCCACTCTATCAGATGGGAGGTCGTTATGGAGATGAAGGCACTCCAGACTAATCTGAACAAAAACCAATCGTTTGAAAAGTAGACACTGTCTCTAAGTCATGAGTACGAGCCGGAGTTCAAAAGATCTCATTAATCTTTTTACCGAAACGAAACACTATTCGGCAGAAATAATTATTCAATGAATACTTCTAATAATACATATGAACTGTTACTTACCAGACTGAAACAGACCTCATTGCTGGCCTCCTGCTCAGCTGTGCTGGAATGGGATGAGCAGACCTGTCTGCCTCATGCAGGAGCTGAACATCGTGCGAATCAACTTGCTTTAATGGCAGGTCTGGTTCATGAGCAGGCTACCAATACTGAAATTGGTGATCTCCTGGATGAACTGGAATCAAACTCTGCCTGGGATGAAGATTCATACGAACAGGCTAATATCAGAGAATCACGCCATGAATATGACCGCATGACGAAACTTCCACGGCGTCTCGTGGAAGAACTTTCCAGGGTGGGAACTCTTTCTCACCATGCCTGGGTTTCAGCACGAAAACAAAACAGGTTCGACGACTTCTTACCCTGGCTGGATCAGATGATTGCCCTGAAGCGCGAACAGGCGTCGGCGATCGGATTTGAAGGAAATCAGGCCTATGATGCCTTGCTCGACGAATACGAACCAGGGGCGACTGCTGAATTAATTGAGCAGGCTTTTCTCCCCTTACGGAATGAACTTGTTAACCTCGTAGCAGAAATTCAGAACTCCGGAGTGAAACCTGATATTTCAATTCTGACCAGAAGCTATCCCATCGAAAAACAACGTGAGTTCAGCCTTAAAGCAGCTGAAAATATTGGATTTAATTTTGAAGCCGGACGACTGGATATCGCAGCTCATCCATTTTGCAGTGGAATTGGCCCCGGGGATTGTCGCCTGACAACCCGATATGACGAACATCATTTTCCTGGTGCTTTTTTTGGAACACTGCATGAAGCCGGTCATGGAATCTATGAGCAGGGCCTGCAAACGGAATTCTTTGGCACTCCAGCCGGGAGTTCAACATCACTGGGAATCCATGAATCGCAGTCACGGATGTGGGAGAATCTGGTTGGCCGTAGTCGAGCATTCTGGAACCGATTCTATCAGCCCGCACAGAAAATGTTTCCCGAAGCTTTATCGGATGTGGCAATCGATGATTTTTATAGCGCGATCAATAATGTTCGCCCCTCATTTATACGAGTCGAGGCGGATGAAGTGACTTATAACCTGCATATCATGCTACGTTTTGAATTAGAAAAAGCACTAATCTCGGGAGATTTGAAACCCGCTGATTTGGAATCAGCCTGGAACGAGAAATTCAAAGAGTACTTTGATCTCACTCCAGACACCCCTGCAAATGGATGCCTGCAAGATGTCCATTGGAGTGCCGGGTTGATTGGTTATTTTCCTACTTATGCATTGGGAAACATGTATGCAGCTCACTTCTATCAGGCAGCAGAAAAAGAACTGGGAGACCTGAATCAGTTGATTGAAGCCGGTGAATTTTCTTCACTTAAGAACTGGTTGAACCAGAATATTCATCACCACGGTAAACGTTATCGTGCCAATAGACTGGTCGAAGTTGTCACAGGAAACACTCTTTCACATTTCCCGCTAATGAATCAACTCAAACAGAAATACAGCGAACTCTATCACCTGTAATCAATTAATAAATAGTGTTGGAACCTGTCTCTATGAGCAATCAGAGTATGAAAAAAGATTTTACGATCGCGCTTGTGCTGGTCCTGGCTGGAGTGATTCTGTTTACTGTCTGGTTAGGCTATGGATTGAATGGAAACCGACGAGCATCACAAAATCTGACCTTGTTAAATGTGGGCGAAACGGCACCTCCATTGAAAGCGGAAGGATGGGTAAATGGCAATCCACACCAGAACAACTATCTTGAAGGAAAAGTCATTGTCGTCGATGCATGGGCCACCTGGTGTGGACCATGCAGAATGGCTGCACCGCATATGGTTGAAATCTATGAGAAATTCAAAGACCAAAAGGTGGCTTTTATCGGCCTGACCTCAGACAGTGAAGAATTGCTTCCCGAGATTAAAGAATGGTTATCTGACACAGGAATCACCTGGCCTAATGGTTACGGAGCCATCGATTCTCTTACTGCCTTCAAGGCAGAATTCATTCCTCAAGTATGGGTGGTCGGCACTGATGGAAAAATTGTCTGGAATGAAGATTCGAGATCAACCGAATCTCTCGAAGAGGGGATTCGACAGGCCTTGAAGAAGACTGACTAATCAGAAGTGGCTTCTTCATTCACTTCAACTTGCAATCAATTCTGGAATGATGAAACCGAAAGACTGGAACATGAATCGGAAACTTGTGGAGCAGAGTGTAAATGGAATTTGTATGCGAGCCCTGATCGCGGGATCTGGACCTCCTTTGCTCCTGGTCCATGGATTCCCTTTGAGCCACCAGATGTGGCTGCCACAAATTGAGCATTTTCAATCCAGCTATACGGTTATCGCGCCCGATTTGCGTGGATTTAGGGATTCAGATATTTCTCCCGGGATTGTAACAATGGAACAACACGCTCGGGATTTGAACGTGCTTTTACAAGACTTGAAAATTGAAGATCCTGTTTCCTATTGTGGTCTCTCGATGGGCGGATATATCGCCTGGGAATTCTGGAAGCATTTCCCTGATCGATTACACGCATTGATTCTGTGTGACACTCGAGCGGATGCTGATTCAGAAGAAGACGTCAATAATCGCTTGAAAATGGCCGATCTAGTGCTGAGGCATGGTCCGGAAGCGATTTCAACAGCCATGATTCCGAACCTGATCAGTGAATCCAGTCAACAGAACCAGCCTCATATTTCTGAACACCTTATCTCGATGATTGAAGCGACAGACAGCGAGGGTATTGCCGCCAGTCAGAAAGGTATGGCCGCACGTTCTGATTTTTCTGATCTGATCAAGGACATCCATATCCCGACTTTATTTATCGTAGGGAAAGAGGACCGATTAACCCCTCCGGCGGTGATGCAACAGATGAGTACTCAAGTGCTGGAATCAAAGTATTTCGAAGTGAGTGATGCAGGCCATATGGCTCCCATGGAAGCTCCAGATTTAGTGAACCAGGCGATCGATGATTTTCTTTCCACCCGTTTGAATTCCTGATATCACCTTGCTGATTATCTTAATTTTTTATCTAACTACCTCTGAACAAGGAACTGATATGGCCAAAAATCATTCACCTCGTTTTCTCGATATCGTCAATTCTGCCAAGTCACGCGTTCCTGAATGCACGGTTCATGATGTGAAATCACGCCGTGATAAAGGAGAAGAATTCACTCTGATTGATGTCCGGGAAGATCATGAATTCAGTCAAGGCAGGATCCCTGGTGCGATTCATCTGGGCAAAGGAATTATTGAACGAGATATAGAACAACAGATACCTGATACATCTACACTTTTGATTCTCTATTGCGGAGGTGGCTTTCGTTCTGCTTTAGCGGCCGACAATCTGCAAACGATGGGTTACACGAATGTGATCTCGATGGATGGTGGCTTTAGTGGCTGGAAATCTGCCGACTATGATATTGAAACCGATTCACCCTGATTCCACCAACTCTAAAAAAAGAGCACTGTATCCGTAACAGATACAGTGCTCTTTTTGAATTTGTGAGTAGCCTGGTGGTCAACCACCCAGTTCCCAGTTGTAAGTCTGGAGCTCCAGTACGAGAAAGACAATTCCTGCAATCAATGCGGAAAGAGAGACAAATAACAATCCTACGTAGATATTAGGGCCAGCTGCTTCGCCTGCACCGGCTTTTCCTTTAGATTTAGAGCTTCGAGTTGACATGGTCACCTTTCTCAATCACACCATTTTTAGCGGCGTCTATTACTGTCCCGACAGCTTTATCAGGATCGACATAAACGAGTTCAATCTTACCCAGATACTTGGGGCGATTCCCGTTCGCTTCAGTACCAAAACGATATACAAACAGTTGATGCCCTTTGCTGAGTCCATCATCACTACCCAGTGATACTTCGACAAACCGTGTACCGTTTCGTTTATCTTTCTTAGTATTGATGATCAGGCCTTCCACAGCCGGTGGAGGAGACTGCATTCCGGCGATTGCGGGATCTTGGGGATCAATCCCCAGGTTGGCAACAATCTTGTTTAAGTAGTTAAGTTCTTCTACCACTTTTGTGTGCTTGGCAACCAGGTTTTTCTCACGAATTGACTGTGTGAAAATTGTATCTTCAAGACCTTTGATTTTGGCACGTAATTCATTCACCGTATCATGCAGAGATTTATTCACAACCCGCTGTCGATCTGATTCCTGACGCCGAAACTTTGCTTCTTCCCCGGTTGTTTCTGCTTGAGCAACAGATGTGTCGCGCTCTACGCGAGCAGTATCGAGCTGAGTCTGCAAAGTCTTAGTCTGTGCCAGCAGTGCTTCGTTGGCAGCTTTGGCAGTCTCTGCTTCGCTTTGAGCTTTATTCAGCTCTTTCGTCATCTCAGTTTTTTCATTATTAAATTCTGACTCTAATTCGTTCATGCTTTTCTGCAGAGAGGCTACATTGTCTTTGAGTTTAAGACTTTCATTGCGCCAGTTGTTTTGAGCAGTAAAGACAGCACCTGCAAATCCCATGAAACAGACACTGAGTACAACTTGAACGACGACCAGTACTTTGCCGACAAACGACATCTAATCGCTCCTGATATTTGTTTTAAATGACGAGTTTATATTTTTACTTCTGAGAAAGCTCTTTTTTTTCTTCGATATTGTTTCCAGGAGCCAGCACGACTTTTTTCAACGACTCTTTTTGTCTCTGCAGTCGCTGAACTTTTCCCTGAATGCGATCGATATAATCACGAAGAGTTTTCTGTTGTTGTTCCGCTAGAAATCGTTCATTTCGAATTTCATCAATCTGATCTCGCAGGCGAAATATATCGGCTCTACGTTCGGAAGCTTCCTGATTTACTTCCAGAGTCTGCTGGCCAATTTTGATGCCTTCATTTGCAAGCTGAATGATCTGCTGATCGAGTTGAACTATTTTCTGTTTCAGCTCGGTTGCTTTATCCTTCATTGCCGTTCGATCGACTTTATTTATCAATTCCCATCTTTTGATCGATGTCTTAAGTGGTTCAATTGTTTTCGTAACCTCATCCAGCTTTTCATTCTGTTGCTGAAGTTTGTGTTTTTGTGCGGCCACGATGACTTTTGCCAATACGGGAGAAGTAGTAAGTTGCTCACCTCCCCTTCTGGTCTTTACAGACCAGATCGGGTTCTCACCAGCCTGGTATTCAAATACATAATCAGTCAAGGCGTCTTTTTCTTGAGACCAGTTGGGGCCTCCAACAGCACTGACTGCGGCAAATCCCATAAAGGCAATACTGGCAAAAAATACCAGTACTAACAGGATTTTACTTAGAAGGGTCATTGATACATTCCTGTGTCAGGGTAAATACGCTGAACTACTCTGATTTCTCTATATTTATTATGCTTTATCTTTTAAGCTTAGGCTATTCACTTTATTCCTATTGCGGAATAAGAGTTAAAAGAATTGAGTCATTTCAAGAAAGAATCAGGGCAAAATACCTGAGTTATGAAAGTAATAAAGCAGAAAATCGATCTGCGGCGAAAAGGCTCTCTTGAGACGATATGATTAGATAACTGCTACAGGTAATTCGTACGCAAAAACAACCTATATTGTGAAATCGGTTATTTCCTAATTATAAATACGCCTAAAAAGCATAGTCAAACTGAATTTAAGCTAACTGTCTGGTATTTAACTGTTTGACCTTTCTAACTTGGGTTGCAGACACAATCCCTACGTTCAGAATACTTGACATAACATCAACTTCCAGTGAAAAATCCTGAATTAATGCCTGTCGAATATCTCGATCGGTTATTTCCAGACAGCCAGCAGACATACCAGCAAGCTGATATGTTCATAAATACACATTCTTGGTTTGAAACTATATGGATGATTATTTGAAAATATTAACAAGTGATGAAGCGAACTTGTTTGTATTAAAATACTTAGTAAATCCCGCACTTTGGTCCAAATTTCGATAGGTAAATTCTGGTTCCATTGGTATTTTGCATTACATGCAACGATTATTGCCGATCTTATATAGTACGATCAAACCAGTACTCACTGATTAGACTTTAATCTAATGCCGGGCCCTCAGATGCATCAGATACCGAGATTAGTTGGAGATTGGTTTAAATGACTACCCGGGAAGCCCCTTACCGTATCACAAACGTAAACGAACATCTCAAAGTCCAGTTACTTCCAGAATTGAATGATTCAGCCTGGACGGAACTGGAATCACTGGGTGATTCGCTTCTACTGGTATTGAAGGAAGTAAAACGCCCCACGGTGATAATCGACTTATCAAAATTGAACTATATAAGCAGTTCACTGGTCGCCATAGTGATTCAAGTCTGGAAGCTGGTTGATGAACAGGGCGGGAAAACGGCCGTTCTGAATCAAAGCGAAATGGTTGAAGAAGTACTTAATATCTCCGGCTTGAAAAAAGTCTGGTGTATTGTCCCCACTGAAAAAGAAGCCATCAACCACTTAAACCAGACCCTCAAGCAGGAGCGTATTGAGCGCAGACGGAACTTCTCGACACCCATTCTTCTAGGCATTGTGGCTGTCCTTTCTGCTGTTATCTGTTTCGCATTATATGTGAGTGAATCACTCAACCTGGATCCGAAGGTTGCCTTAGCGGCCACCATTTCCTTCTCAGTCGCGGGCATATTACTAAGTGCAACAGTACTTACTGACCGCAGAAAGAATATACGGGTATTGGGTGTAGTGGTTCTTATCTGCAGTCTTATTGTAGGTGGACTTGGCATATTCAAATTGTTTTGAACCCGGAATAGCCACCACAATCACAAACGACAAATAAGAAAACAACTTGAATATCATAGGTCAGGACAGAAAGAGTTGAGCCATGTCAGATTCGTCAGCAAAACCCGAAAATAAGCAGGAAGGACGTCAGCAGGCCCTTCAGGCAGAGTTGAGAGAACTGGTTGATGTTGTAGGTCCAGGCCCCCTTGTAGATTTATTGATGGAAAGAGCATTCCAGTTACAGGCAACAGACATCCATCTGGATCCTCTGGATGATGGGTTGCGCCTCCGACTACGTGTCGACGGAATGCTGCATGACATTATTCAGCTCCCCAAAGAGGCAGCAGCTTCAGTCATTTCCAGACTCAAACTGGCGGCAAACATGGATATCACTGAACGTCGCCTGGCGCAGGATGGTCATATCAATAACGAGACGTTGCAGAACCGTCGAGACATACGGGTAGGCTCAGGGCCCACGATTCACGGCGAAAGACTTGTACTGAGGTTGATGCCAGATCATAAACGGTTTACCCATTTCAGTGAACTGGGGCTCAGTGAACGACAGACAAGTGAGATCACAAAATATTGTCAGGCCCCCTACGGGATGATTCTAAGTGTAGGTCCGGTAGGCTCGGGTAAAAGCACTACAATCTATAGTTGCCTGGACCATCTCAACCAGCCTGAAATGAGTCTGGCAACTATTGAAGACCCAGTGGAGCGTCGGATTGAAGGCGTGAACCAGATCCAGATCGACCCCAAAATCGGTTTCAGTTTCGCTGAAGCATTACGAGGTGTGCTCCGCCAGGACCCCAATGTGATCATGGTCGGGGAAATTCGTGATTCTGAAACAGCTCATATCGCCGTAAGGGCAGGTTTGACAGGCATTCGTGTACTCTCCACTTTGCATTCCAATGATGCTGTAGCTGCCATTGATGTTTTCCGTGAGTTTGGAATTCCCTCCATGTTTATCACTGACAGTCTGCAGGGCATTATTTCACAGCGTCTGGTGAGGTGCATCTGCGAAAAGTGTCGAACTCCCTATCAACCTGATACCGGAGCCTGCGAATACCTGGGCATTAATGCGGATCAACTGTCTGATTCAAAAATAGCCAGGGGTACTGGTTGTGAACATTGTTTCCAAACTGGCTATTTAGGCCGAACGGGAATATTTGAAACGCTCGGGATCAAGGGAGAGTTAAGAGACGCCATTCTCCGCGGATTGACACAATCGGAGATCCTGAAACTAGCTTCCAGCCTGGGCATGACCACCATGGAAGAATCCGGAAAGGCCAAGGTGCTGGAGGGACTTACTACCGTCCAGGAATTGCATCGTGTTCTGGTCTGATCAGACACATTCGCTTGAAATGCCTCGTTCTCAGAACCTGGTTTGCAGGCCCACTCTGTACACTATTTCTCGTCGAATTGGTAAAACAGTCTCTTTGGAGAACCTTATGTTCTCAGGAAAAAAACATTCAATTCTGGTAGAACTGTTATATAATAATACGTAATTGACAGTAATGGGTTAGCACCCTGCATAACCCTTCCGGCCATCCTCATTCACTCAGATGAGACGTTGAAGGATTGCCACATGAATTTGAACCACAGAGAGCCGACTGGTATCAATGACACAGGTGATGCCACCCTCGGCTGTTCCCAGTCAGCGACGGTTTCTATGTCGAACCAATCCAGGTCCGCAACGTATTTTAAAGCGGACTCATCATCCAAGGTCTCTGCATTAAAGGAGCGCCTGGACTCCCCTCAGGATGAATTACATCCGGACAAAAATGATGATACCATGCTCTCGCTGAAACAGAAAACCGTAATCTGGCTGGCCAGTTTTACTGCAACGGGATATTTGATTTCCTTACTTTTCCATTCGACAGTATTAACCCTGATGGCGATCGTGATTGTCGGAGGAATTAAGGGAGATGATGATATTTCTACACTTGTCAGTCTTGAGGATGATCAAAACTTCTCACTGAATGGTCCTCTCGATACCCGCATCAAAGAAGCAGGGGGGCAAACCACCGAGTTTAATGTCATGCAACCTGTCAAAACAATGACGGGGGAGAACGAAAATACAGTCGAAGAAATTCAGGAAGATTTTTCTGCTCATTTTGGCAAAGGAACAGGTGAATCTGAAGGTGACGGGGCCGGTGCGGGGGGGGGAGATTTTAAATTAAAACCAATGGGAAATGCCGTCACCGTTGGCAGTTTTACTGCCTGGACTGTCCCTAAAGACCCGGATTTAAATGAAGACTATCTGATTATTATCCAGGTTAAACTTCCTGCCAGTTATAACTCAACCCGTTACCGTGCCTCGGACCTCTCAGGTCTCGTTCTGGGGACTGATGACCATCGCCAGGCGATTCCCTGGGACTCGAAGTGGCTCAATTCTACCTTCACACCTAATGCAGTAGGCGATATCCGACCGGTTGATAAAGGGGATTATCTACCTCTCAAAAATCGGGTCGCACAATTAATCGTTAAAGTTCCAGGATCAAAAATCCCAGCGACGCGCGACACCATCAAAATCAGATCCAGAGTTCTGAAAGAAAATCAGACTCTGGAGATTGTATTCTGAACCCTGTCTCGAATCTCAGTCAATCGTCTGTCTGACCTGTTACCACCGAGATCCAACCTCTCTGATAGATTTCACCAAAGCTGGCCCAGTGAGCGGGAGGAACCATTAAATTTCCTGAACAACAAGGGCAGGGCAGGTCCGGTTGAGCGGGGAACATAGGTTTCTGTGAAAGATCTGTCGATTCCCAGGCTGCATCACACTCATCGCAGAGTATGAGAGCGTGTTTTTCACTGCTGCAAATCCGAATCCCCAGTGCGCCCTGTTCGCAAAAAGAGCAAATCCCTGCGTAATACATGTTTTGCACCTTCAATTTAATCTTTACAAGGGAAATGCTGAAATGACATCAGTGCCTTCCAGGACTATCCGTATCCTGTAAGCTTTTGGGTTTCCCTGTTGGTTACCGACGCGACCTCCCACATAACCGATCGGACGTTTCATATCGACGGTGTAAACAACTCGTGTCCCTTCTTTCTTTTTATTTACAGTTTTGCCACCTGCAAGCGCTTTGAGATAAGCCTCATCGATTAGCGCCAGTATATTTTTTCTCACACCATCACCGTCAAACACTCCATGTTTACCGGGGCGATCCGGTTGATCTTCTGCATGTTTCATCACATGCAATAAACGGTGTTTTTCCTGGCTTCCAGGACCATACTTGAGTCCTGCAGCGGACTCCCAGACTTTACCTCCTAAATCACGAAGCTGCCCCAAGTCTGGCTGCGATTTCGAATCAGATACTTTCTCAGCAGGAGGTGGCCTGCTGGATTTTGCCGGCGTTTGCTTTTCGCCCAATCCAGGTAGATCCGGCATTGTGGATTTATTTTCGGAATTCGAAGACGGTAGCTGTTCTTTCAGGGACATGCTGTCAGATGTCCTGTCTGAAGTCTGATCCTGAACTGATCCCGGTTTTAAAATGGAAGAACCACCCGATCCCGTTCTATGTGCGGAGTCCTGAGTGGCGTGCTGTTTCGGGGACTCGAACGTTTCGTTGCGAACCTCTTCAGAAGGTGTCCGCTGGTTTTGTCTGACAGAATAAATCACCAGCGCGAAGACGATGATCAACCCGATACGAATCGACCGTGAGTTAAATTTTTTCTGTTTCTCTGCGGAAAGATTCATGTGTTATCCTTTCAGGTCACCGTCAGCTTTATTCAGACAATGATTTCTGATACTGATTGTAAATCTTCTTGAGGTGATCTACCTTTTCGGGATGCCGGGCGGCAAGATTCTTTGTTTCGCCGATATCTTTGGAAAGATCAACCAGAAAAATTTGATCATCTTTTCCCAATGGTGCCTGCTGGCTGGTGTCACGGGGGTTCTCCAGTAATTTCCAGTCACCTTCTCGGACTGCCCAGCTTTTACCAATCTGCCAGTAAAAATGGTCGTGCGGACTCCTGGCATCTGCAGACTCGATGACTGCTTTCAAATTTTTGCCATCCAGTTGATGCTCAGGCAGTGGTGCGCCAGTTAAAGCTGAAATGGTAGGTAGCCAGTCACATCCGGTTGCCAGTTGATTTCGTACTTCTCCTTCAGCGATTGTTCCCGGCCAGGAAACCATTGCCGGGACACGGATTCCTCCCTCAAACAGGCTGAATTTAGCTCCTCGATACGGGCCTGCACTGCCTCCGCCTCCGAACGTTCTTTCTTCCTGTGAATGTCCATGGTCGGACTGGAAAATGATGATCGTCTTTTCTCGAAGCTGGCATTCGTCGAGCGTTGCTAACACTTCACCAATACAATCATCCATCGTTGAAACAAATGCCGCATATTTATTTCGAGGAGAGGGCAGGTGAGCATAAGCTTTTCTCCACTTTGCTTTTCCCTGTAGGGGATAATGAGGGACATTGATGGCCCAATATAAAAAAAACGGTTTATCACCTGCCTGCCGAATATAACTCTGACACTTCTCTACCATGAGATCCGGAAAAAACGCGCCATCATGCCAGACTTCTCTGCCATTCTCCCATAAGTCATGTCGGTTTGGTCCATTCCAATAGAAGAAATGTGAGTAATTGTCGATGCAGCCACCCATATGCCCGAATGAGGTCTCGAACCCTTGTCCATTAGGCATTGTTTCGGGTGTATAACCCAGATGCCACTTTCCGATATGCGCGGTTTGATAGCCGGCCTGCTGCATCATCTCTGCAATCGTGACCTGTTCAGCAGGCATGCCACTTTTACCGTGATGCGATGATACATTTCCAGGTACTCCCGCTCGTGCAGGAAATCTGCCGGTGAGCATCCCCGCCCGGGAAGGAGAACACACCGGCGCAGAGGCATAAAACTGTGTGAAGCGAATTCCCCGGCGCGCAATCGAATCCATGTGAGGCGTGATTAGATCTTTCGCACCATAGCAATTCAGATCGACTGAGCCCTGATCATCCGTGAAAATAATAATCACGTTTGGCTTCTCAGTCCTGATTGCGCTTGATGCAGTGTTGGAGAACTGTAAAAGCTGGTAAATCAGGACGAAAACCCCAATGCAAACGAAATACTTTGGAATAACAATACAATATTTCACCGAGGTCTTGTTCATACTTTCACCTGAATTTGTATCGATTGACATTAGTCGGAATTCATTATCTGGTATGGTCATCTTCAGGAATCCTCAGAGGGAGTTTCATCCCAGGCAGCCTGGAATATTTTTTCCCCGTGAACCGTGTAAGGGTTCTGCATGCTCTCTTGATATACGGCAAGGCCGGCAGTCACACAGTGTGCTCCTGCGAGGGCAACATCTGTGATCTGACGGCTGTTCCTGATAGCGGCTGCGATGATCTGTGAATCATACTCATGTCGCTCCAGCATTTCTGCAACTTCCAGAATAAAAGTCGTGGTCGATTCGCCGTATGCTTCTTTCCAGCCTATGAAGGGGCTGATAAAATAAGCGCCTGCACGCGCAGCATGCCAAGCTTGAGAAACAGAAAATATCAGGGTGGCATTTGTTCTGATGCCCAGTTGAGTCAGTTCTCGAATGGCTTTGAACCCTGACTCGCTGGCACCGACTTTAACAACAAAGTTCGGTGACATTTTTGAAAGCTTCACTCCCTGTTCCACAATCTTTTCCCAATCTGTGAGATGCGGGTCCACTTCAACACTGACCGGTTTATCTGTTCCAGAAAAGAGTCCCGCGATTTCCTCAATCACCCTAAAGAAAGGCTTGCCTGAATTTTTAATATGTTTGGGATTGGTAGTCAGTCCATCTAAATCCCAATATTCCAGGCTGTGTTTGATCTCATCTGTAATCGCACTATCCAGAAACAACTTCATTGTGTATTCCTTTCGTCAGGATAAAATGGCTATAACTTTGAATATGTGACATCAAGAGCAACTCGAAAGGAAGATTCCTTGAGAGCAAACTGATATTTTAAATTTTCCTGAATCCATTATTCTATCGCTTCGTTATTAATATAGCAGGTAATGAGCCAGCCATCGTTACTGAAAACAACCAGAAATACCCCGCCCTGCTTCAATAAAGTGTAGATTATATCATGACATTTCACTTCCCTGACTACCTGGATATCAGACGCAATGAACTTGCGACGGGAACTTCCGTTAAGTTCTCAGTTGTCAAAGATATGCCGGATATCGCACAACATATGGCGATAGCCATGCTGCGAGTTATTGAGACTGCAGAAGCGAAAGGAAAACCGGCAACGCTTATTGTCCCAGTGGGCCCCGTCGATCAATATCCCATTCTGGCAGATATGATTAACCAGCAACAATACTCCGTTAAAGACGTAATGCTGATTAACATGGACGAGTACCTGACAGATGATGATCAATGGGTCGATCTCTCTCATCCGCTCAGTTTTCGAGGTTATATGAATCGAAAGTTTTATGATCTGCTAAAACCCGATCTGGCTCCTCTACCCGAGAATCGAATCTGTCCGGATCCCAATGATGTTGGTGCCATACTAAAAATGATCGAACAGCGAGGAGGAGTGGATGCTTGTTTTGGCGGGATCGGAATTAATGGTCACATCGCATTCAATGAACCTCCGGAGGCAGATCAAACAAACAGCGCAGAAGAATTTGCGCAGCTTTCGACTCGGAATCTGGATTTGACGCGTGAGACCCGCACCATCAATTCGGTAACTGTCGGCGGTGAGATTTCGATCATCCCATGGCGGGCTGTTACGATTGGCATGAAAGAAATCCTGTCTGCAGCGGAGCTACATTTTTATTGCAATCGGATCTGGCAGAGCTCTGTCGTTCGTAGAGTCTTGCATGGCCCTGTTACCAGTGACTGCCCCGCTTCACTTCTCCAAACGCACCCTGCCGCCTCACTAACCGTTGCGGAATATGTAGCTGAGCCTCCTGATATTCGTCTTCGTTGAATAGAACTGGAAACATACTTCTGGAGCACATCACATTTAACCATAGCGTCTCTTAATATATTATACTCGGCTCAAATGGCCCTGGAAACGCTACAGTAAAACTAGATACAGTCTAAGAGTACCGTACCAATGAAATTGAATTTCGAACAGGAACGAATCCTGGCAGTCGTCGCCCACCCAGATGATGCCGAATTATTATGTGCCGGTACACTGACGCGTGCACAACAGGCAGGCGCCGTGATTGGAATCTGCGTGCTCTGTCAGGGAGATAAAGGACAACCAGACCCTCCTCTGGATAATCTGGTAGAAGTGAGACAACTGGAAATGCAGTCTGCAGCGAAAATTGTCAGTGCGGAACTGTTTTTTGGAGAGCAACCGGATGGTGGCCTCTTTGACAGTCTTGAATTACGCAGGAAACTGACCGAGATCATGCGTCAGTTTTCACCGACACTTGTCCTGGCCCATTCTCAGTCGGATTATCATGCCGACCATCGGGCGGCTTCGGTGATCACAGAAGCTGCGACATGGTTCAGCGCATCAGCGGGTAACAAAACTGCTTCACCTGCTCTGGCCAAACCACCTGTACTATGGTGGATGGATACGGTCAACATGACCTCGTTTGCCCCCCATTTTTACCTCAACATCAGTGATTTTGTCGAAACGAAAATATTGATGTTAAACTGCCATCAGAGTCAGCTGCAACGAGGAAAGGATTCCAGCTTCTCTCCCTTGCAGGAACTGATGCTTCAGCAATGCAGTACACGTGGCGCTCAATCTGGCGTGAAAGCTGCCGAAGCTTTTCAGACGCATACTGCCTGGAAACGCTGCGCCGCCTGGTAAGGCTGTCAAATTAATCCAAACTGTCGTGCTTCTTCCTCATGTCTGGGTCCACAATATAGAAATCCAGCTGTCACCCTGCCATTGCTGGAAGCGAGGCGGCGTTTACCGTTTTTCTCCAGACCCATTTGCCGGGAAACGGAAGAAGGTTCTCGCGTCATCTGCCAATGTTTTGATTTTGCGCGATGCTGAATCATAGCGGGATGACCTGTAACACTGGTGTATTTTTTCCTGCAGGCATAAAGAGAGGCTACAAATTCGCTGAGTGCGTTACCAATTCCGATTCCCTGAAAATCGGGAAGACATACAGTACGATGTTCGCGAAATGATGAAGATTGTCGGTGTGGAAAATGAATGACAGCCGTGAAAGCAGCCGGCTGCCCATCCACTAAAGCCAGAAAACAATTCGCTGATTTTTGAATGGTAGAATCTAAATAGTGATGTTTGCGGAATATTTTCCAGGCATCTCGATGCACGTTAATAATTTGGAGTGTAACGGGTGGTCGCGATTGCCTTTCAGACCTCCATTGAAATTCGCTGGTCGCAGGCAAATAAATCCAGTCTGGATTTAACCATTCGATAATATCAAAATGACAACTGACGGCGACAAACTTCTGTTTTCTTTTTCTAACAGCCCTGGCAATGGCGCAACTTCCGACTTTTGCAACAGTCCGATCAACAACAGAAGTAAATTCATCGATAACAACGGTTTTTGATTGTTCTGCAAGTGCCCTTGCCATTGTCACTCGAAACTGCTCTCCATTTGACAATGCATTGAAAGGTCTTAACCAGCCGGGAGGCGAGGAAAATCCAACCGATGAGAGTAATGACGTAATCTCTTTTATTCCCATTTCCTCTGGGAACGAATCAATAATACTTTTCTGCTTGTACCAGTTAAATTCACTGATAATTTCGTTCTTGAAACATTCCCTGGCGATGGTGGTTTTACCACATCCTGAGGGACCGACGATCAGACCTATATTCCACTCATTCTTTTCGATCGGCAAATCGACTGTCCATTGTTGTCTGCTGGTTGTTTCAGCAGACATTCCAAACATGCCTTCCAGTTGGATGACTCGGGGACTGCGAATGACCCGCGTTTTCTTTACGAGATCCAGGCGCGGCATTGTATTCCCTCTTTCTTGAATCGTTTTAATAAAGCAACCTGCCCCGCTTCATCTTCACAGTCAATCAGGATTCTGTATGTGTCCACCAGCACTGGGGTCTGATCTTCAGCCTCATACACTTCCTGGAATTCCAGATTTTCACGCTTCAGGGAATCCAGTAAATCTCGTACTTCTTCAGATTCTGTCGAAATGCTTCCGATTAGCCGTTCCAGCGCCAGCTGATCGGTTCTGGCCATGGAAGTCACGACATCAAAGGTCGCCAGTATCTTGTCGGCTTCTTTTTTAGTGACATTCAAAATCAGGCAGGGCACTTTTTCATCTTCGGCTATATCAGCCCGTAAATGTCCATCGATCAGTTCAAAAGTTCCATTCTTACAGTCACGTACCAGACATGCGGAAGCAAATCCGACTTCATTCAAAATCGCACGTAATGCCGTTTCCTGTGATTCTGTATGCTCACGCCAGTTATTGGCATTTCTTTTTAATAGAGATGCCTTGATGCGTCTGAAACTGCTGATTCGATCTTTCAATTAACTCTCCCACTCTGATTAATGAACTCTACAAGCAATCCAGACATCGGTTAGTTCCATTTCGCTGTCGAATCTGATCTTTATGAAAGTCTCCTTTAAATACAGGTCCGCCACACCTGGCGCATGTGGAAATAAGCTCATGTTTTTCCAGGACAGAACTCACACACAGATCCGGAAATTCTGCTTCCACCATTTTTGCTGCTAAAACATGTGTCTGCGCTTCTCGGTCGAGTCGTTTGACAGGCCGTGCTCCGTTAACTTTTGAAAGATAAACAATGAATTGAGGCATCTGTTTCTCCCTTTAGAAATCCGCATTAAAAAGACTTAAATCAATACACGTTTTGTATTCTAAAAGGAGAATCTCAGTTTTCTTGGGGTGCATTCAGGCAGCAGTGATCACAACGAACCAACCGGTTAAATTACGGCAACAATTCCACTTCATATTCTGTGTTGGTATCGATTGTCTGATCGACTTGTGTTGGCTGATTCTTCAACGCTTCCCAGATCATGTAACCGCCCGCTGGCACTCCGATTCCCGTTGTGATCAATCCCGCTCCCAATGCGAGTTTCGCAAGTGAACCCATCACGCTGCCCTGCTGCTGTTGTGGTTGCAGGTACTGGTGTATCACGCTGTTATCGTCGCCAATGTGCATGTCTTCGCCCTCTGGACGATTGTTGTCGGTAATCTCCTTGCCAAGAAGTTTTTCGCGGGTTGCCATTGTCAGGGAATTCACGTTATTGAACCTCGCTGCCGATTGCCTCAGCCCCTCCGCTCTCTCCCCCACTTTCACCGCCCACAGTTTCTGCGCTAGCTTCTCCTTCCAGTTCAGATCCTCCACCATCGTTACTGCTCCGTGATTGCACGAACTCACCGAACGTTCCACCTTGAAACGCCCGGTCCAGTTCGCTGTTTTCCAAGATCATGGCATTATGAGCCTCTGTACTCTGCCTGATCAGCTCGTCCAATGGGTCAGTCATTAGCTTGCCTGAGAAGGACCACCGGGAGTTGTTTTGCTGGCGACTTCACGAATACCAACGGCTTCGTCCAGGGTCACCATGCGTTTGTTTTCGAGGTAGTCATAATCAACCACCTTCTGAACGGTCACGAAGTTGTTCTGCGCGACAGTCCCGGTCTGCATCAGTTGCGTCAGCATGTGATTGGCAACATTGTCGGATAAATCCACAGCCATCTCCTTCTCACTTTCTCCCTCAATGGGGATCTCAACATCTAAAACATCATCGCCGTCTGGCATTACTTTGCCTCACTTTGTTTAACGGCCTTAAAACGAAGCTTGATAGGATCACCAAGCGGGTACGTTTGTTTTGCGACTGGTTCACCGTCTGCACCTACAATCCAGACAGGAATCTGCGTCTTATTCAGTTTGTCTATCTCGACCCTGAGTTTGTTCAATTCCCCCTGCAGGGCTGTCAGATCGGTTGTGTCCGCTGGTGGTGCTTCCGGTGTTTCCTCAACAATCAACGGCTCGCACTCACACTGGGGAAGCCTGCCGTAGATCTGGATCAACTGCCGCCGAATCAGCACGCCATCCGTGTAAATCGTGTTCTGGTAGTCATGCCCGCTGATAATGCCCACCACCTGACCATTCACCAGAATCGGCCCGCCTGAGTCACCCTTGGCTACCACCTTAGAGAAATATCGCCCGCGGCGTGTCACTCGGATCTTGGCCCGCAGTGATCGCAGGTTATAAACCCCGTTTGAATAGCCATAAGCGACCGCATCAACTCCATGTACAGGATAGGCTTCTGCCACCTTAAAGCATTTCGTGGCCTTGATGCTCTGGGTTTCGATGATTGCGTAATCGACGTTGCTTGCGTACTGCTTGTGAACGACGCGAGCGCCCCACCACTGGCCGTTATAGCCGATGTGGATGGTTTTAGCCTGGTTGACGTTGTGAGCTGCTGTGAGGAAGACAGAACGGCTCTCGATGTCTCCCACATAGGCACACGCCCCGATCCCGATCAACTGCCGACATCCACCATTGGGAGTGCATTCGGTTTCAGTCGTCCTGATCGCCAGCGCCTGCGCCTGCACAACGGAAGTTATCATCAACACAAATAGAATTGTGAGTGTTTTTACCATTTCAGATACCGATCCCAGAACAAAAGCCAGTAGTGCCAGGGGTTGTTTGGAACCTTCCCCTCAGCCCAATTAAATGCCGCCACACCAAATAACCGCACACGACGGTAGTAAATGTTTGCCATGAACTTCCCCAGATCACAGCGTCTCAAATTCCGATACAGTTGACCGTCTGCCAGTTCCCGATCTTTCTTACATCCACCCCGCTGATAGGCGAAATCATGCCAGTGGCAGGCAGGTCGGATATCAACGCCTCCCCACTGGTCCGGTGAGTAGCTGCAACCGTTTGAGATGAAGTAATCAGGAGGCTCTGGACCTTCCATCAGCTCTACCAGTGCTTCTGGCAAATCAGCTGTTGCAAGCTTTATCATGGGCTATCTCCAAACACACGGTCCTCAATGCGGCTGATCCGCCTTTCATGCGAGTTCACCATTTCGATCAACAGTTCTTTATTCGCATCCAGTTTTTCATCAATTTCTATCAGTTGATGACTGTGCTCAATTAACGTTTTCGCTGTCCAGGTAATCGCGCCCACGCCACCCGCAACAATGGGCGAAAAAATGCAGGCTATAACCCAGGCGGGAATGAAAATCCCTTTTCGATTTGACTCTGCCATGATAATCCCGCGAAAACATATATTTCTGTTGTCAGAAACCATGATTTTCATGAAAGGCACGAGTGACACAACAGAGACAGGCAATAAAAAAACACCTGCCGTTGCTCAGAACGACAGGTGTTTAAATTGCATCGGATACTATATTCCGACTCTCATAATTAAGTTATCAGTCAGTCAAACAGATCCAGCGGAAATTCGCTGATAGAAAGTTGTTTGTTTTTGACTTCCTGTAATCTTCTCCAGCCTCTGGTAACCAGAGATTCCCGCAACTTGACTTCTTCGGAATCCAGTTCCCGTTTATCAAAAGGCCCATCTACAGTAATCGGCTCAAAGCCATTGTCGACAATGAACTGAGCCAGAACGGGATTGCAGCGTACATGGTGCTCAGGCTGCGCCTGCAATTCCTCTGCATGTACTTCACCAATAACGTAGCGGAGATATAAACCGCTATCTTCGATATGTTCTACTTCTTCACCACATACCACGCAGAGATAGCCTTGGTCACACTTTGCCATAATTTTCCCTCACTTCGGCTTACCGAATGGAGTTATTGAATCTGTTCCTGATGTGAATTTTTCACCTGCCAGTTTATTTTAAACTGATCGAAATGATGAAGTGAGGGGTGATCAGGATGTTTTCAGATATTTCTTCAGGTTGGCAATTTCTTCCAGCAGAATTTTAAGAAACTCGGACGCCGCCTCTTTATTATCAGCCTCAACGATTTCTCTTACAGACTGCCTGACTTTTTGAGTCGGCGAGTAAAGATCCAGAACCATCTCACTTTCTGTGGAATGAATCACATTCAATGACATGTCATTCAGTTCCTGTTTTAATTCATTCTGGTCGAGCGGCTTGAACATGATTTTAGAGAAACCAAGTTCATTAGCCAGCTTGATTCTCTGAAGGTTTTTATCCTGGGGGTTTTTGTCAGGTCTGACGGCAGTCATCAGAATGAATTGCGGTGGCGCAACCGCACCGCTGTCTGAGTATCGCTCTACCTGTTGTGCCTGTTGAAATAAATCAACTCCATCCATGCCGCTCATGACCAGGTCTGTCAGTACGACATGAATTTCGTTATCCGTCTGGAGCAACTTGATGGCTTCGTATCCAGAAGAAGCAGTGATTGCAGTGAAGCCAATTTTTTCGACGAGTCGCGCATAATAATGGCAGGAATATCCAATATCGTCGACAATTAAAACTTTCATAGACAAACCCAAAGAATTGAAGAGTTGTATACAGTTTCATCTCTCAATAGCGTTGGCGTTTTGATCAGAAGGCTGTTTTCAACAAGTTGATTACTGTTTATATATAAATAATATTTAAATTCGACACTTTAAGGTTTTTAACTGCATACGTTTTAAAGATTTATCCCTCAACATAGAATCACTTTCGAACCTCGTTCCAGTTGACTTACGTTTGAAAAATGGACAGTTCATACAGATCGAAAACAGCCGAATACGCTAACTTCAGTGATAATAGCTCGATACTAAATCGCACTTAAATGTCTGAAATATAACAGACAACTAACTCCAGTCTTTCAGAAATTTTTTGGTCCAGTTTACCAATTATTCCAAGAAACACCTGATTTAAAATGCACGAATGTTTCAGAGATGTTTCTTTGATGGAATTGTTTATAACCAAATATCGACATGGTAAATAAGAATGATTCCAATCTCGCAATGTAACGGGATTCAGACCTCTAGGTGAAGAAAATTGGTTTAAACTTCGCGGTGCGATTGGCCTGACCAGAAATCCTGGGCATCTACGATGATATTGCTGCCAAATTTAAAGTAGGGAATTCTGGTTTCTTTCAAGAGTTCTTTGAAATTCTTCTCTGTCATTCCAAACAGCTGCGCCCAGATCTTACTGCTGAATTTTCCGGTTTGAGGAAATGCTCCAGGAGACTTTGCCAAATTAGCTACCAACTCGAATGCAAATCTATCAGACTCAATGTGCGTATTTGATTCCGTCATGAGATCAAACCCTACCAGTGATTTATCTCGTCTTTTACCAGATGCGAATGCGCGTACCTCTGACGCAAAACATATGCTTCAAAAGGTGAAAACGCGTTTCCTGAGAGTCAGGAATGACGCTTGGATTGGGTAGAATGACGCGATAAATATTTAGTGACACCTACAGCGGTCACTCCGCGGCTGCCCCCAGGCAGATATGGTATTGTGGCTTGAAACCACTCCCCGACAACGAGAATTATTGTACCAGCGATCCCTGAACAAAGCAATATACATGTTGTTTTTTTCTTGCTTCCTCAGAAACGATATTACACAGAATGAGACCTGTTTTATAGGTCTTTGTTGCATTTTTGTTGCACTTCAGGTTTACAAATCTCACCATCCTGTAAAAAGCTGATGCAACATTAAACTTCTCTTATATAATCGGCAGTTAATATTGGCAATCACGAACCTTCTGACCGGCCCGGGACTCACGATGGACTTTCAAAACGGTTTTAAAGCGGATTCCCATTTCTCACTGTCACGCCGCTCTTTCTTGAGCTCAGCCATTGCCACCACTCTTGGAATTCAGCCATACAACTTTAGCGCCGCTGAATCCCCGGTTACCTCGAAAGCACAAATCGCAATTACCTTTGATCTGGAAATGAGTCGCCAGTATCCGCGACGTGATATGCTGGAATGGGATTTTCAAAAGGGGAATCTGAATCAGGAAACAAAAGCCTATTCTTTAAAGGCAGCTGAAATTGCATCCGGACTGAATGGACTCGTTCATTACTTTTGTGTGGGACGAGTTCTGGAACAGGAAGATATCCAATGGTTGAAAACCATTTCCGAACTGGGCCACCCGATTGGCAATCATACTTATGACCATGTCAATGTCTGGGCAACAGATCCGGAGAAAACGCAATTTCGGTTTCAACGTTCGCCCTGGTTGTTGGGAGGAAAGTCTGCAGATCAGGTTATTCGTCAAAATATTCGCCTGACTACGGAAGCGATGAAACAACGACTGAACATTTCACCTGATGGTTTCCGGACCCCGGGGGGATCCAGTACCGCATTGGATGCTCGAGAAGACTTACAAAACATGCTCTTGGCGGAAGGCTTCTCCTGGGTCAGTTCCAAATATCCCAGCCATAAATACAGCTCTCCCGACACGGAACCGGACAACGACATTTATCAGTCGATCCTTACTGCACAGAAAGAAGCTCAACCCTATATTTATCCCTCTGGTCTGGTTGAAATTCCCATGAGCCCCATCAGTGATGTCGGCGCGTTTCGCACTAGTCACTGGAAATTGAAATATTTTCTGAAGTCGGTCGAACTCTGCATCCAACAAGCGATCGAGCAGGGCTCCGTCTTTGATTTCTTATGCCACCCCTCAATCATGTATGTCGAAGACCCTCATTTCGAGACAGTCAAATTAATTTGTAAACTGGTAAATCAGTCGGGAGGTCGGGCAGAGATAGTTGGTTTAAGTGACATCGCAAAAAGTGTGCCTCGAAAAACCTCTTGAAAACCCTCCATCAGTCAGACTGAGAAGAGTGAATTTCCCCCATTGATGACATCCATCGTTTCTCGCCTTTTCGGTAGCGACATATAAGTGGAGTGGCGATCCTGTTTCATTCTCCTTAGAATAAAAATCCTTCTGAATCCCGCTCGCCGTTCACGAAAGACGCCCCATGTCCAACCATAGTCAACCTGCTGTCGAAGAAGAACTGGTACCCGATGAAGTCATACCACACCAGTCCTTGCCGCCTCTGAAATATCGGGACCTGCCACCAGCAATCTCCTGGCGAAAAATGATCGGCCCCAGCATCATGCTGGCTGGATTATCACTGGGTTCGGGAGAATTCGTGCTCTGGCCCTATATCACATATAAAACGGGTTTCATTTTCTTTTGGGCGTGCCTGCTGGGAGTACTCACACAGTTTTTCATGAATATGGAAATCGAGCGCTGGACACTGGCAACGGGGGAAAGTGCGATCACCGGCTTCTGTCGACTGAATAAACACTGGGCCTGGATTATGCTGTTGTTAAATATTATTCCCTGGGCGTGGCCAGGCTGGGCTACCGGTGCTGGCACGATGCTCAGTTGGACTTTCTTCGGGCCTGAGACGATTGCCAGTGTTCAAATAGAGCCGACTCCGACTCAGTTCTCCCAGGATAAACTTCCTTTCCAAAAGATTGAGTACTCCACCGAAACGGGAGTTTTAAAATGGCGTGGAGACATGAGTGCCGACGAACGCGACATTCTCGGTGATGCATTTATCCAGAATCAAGTTCAAAATCATGCACCGGCCCTGTTTGAAAAAATCAACCAGGGACAAGATTTGCAGTATGAAGCAAAGCACAGCACCTTCCTGGGAATAGGTGGCCTGTTACTGGTTGGTATTGTCTTAACGACTGGACCTGTCGTTTATAACACAGTAGAAAAAATTCAAATCTTCCTGGTAGGCATGATCTTTGTAATTGCAGTCATCCTGGGGATCTATCTGATAGAGCCCTATGCCATTACATCCATGATGAAAGGTGCCATCAATATTGGTCAGATGCCCGATGAAACGAGTGGATTGAATACGATGGCATTACTCGGAGCACTAGCCTTTGCCGGTGCCGGCGGTACGATGAATCTTGGTCAAAGTAATTTCATCAAAGATAAAGGTTATGGCATGGGTAAATATATCGGACGCATTACCAGTCCGATTACAGGGCAGGAGGAAGCAGTCAGTGAAGTTGGCTATCATTTCAAACATACCGCCGAAAACCAGACGCGTTGGCGTCAGTGGTGGCGGGCTGCCAATATTGAGCACTTTTTCAGTTTCTTTCTGACCTGCCTGGCATGCCTCGTTTTATTATCACTGATATCCTATTCGTTGTTCTATCAAGCCGACGGACAATTAAAAGAAGGCGTATCGCAGTTTGGAACAGGCCTTAACTTCATCTGGGGACAGGCTATTTTGCTGGAAGGCCGTCTCGGCAGCACTTTCAAATTGATGTTTCTGCTGATGGGAGCAGCCATTCTGCTGACAACCGAGCTGGGTGTACTTGATGCGACTGCCCGTATCTCAGCCGACATTCTGAAAGTCAATTATCTCAGAGACAATGCACTCTGGTCGCTGAGTAAATTATACTACTGCTTCCTCTGGGGCGAGATTCTGTTGGGTTCTGCAATATTACTATATGGTTCTGTCAATCCCCATTTCAAACAGCCTCTGTTTCTGATTGAAACCTCAGCCGCCATGAACGGGGGTGTGATGTTTTTATATTCGATGATACTGCTCTATATGAATTCAAAGATTCTCAGTCGCAGCATCAGTACCAGCCCACTTCGATTTGTAGCAATGGTATGGGCTGCAGCCTTCTTTGGATACTTCAGTCTTCAGGCGTTTCGTGTGCAGATTATTCCCTATTTTTCTTCGCTCTTTTAATTTTTGTTTTTATTCCCAGGTAAGTTTCAGGCCCTATTCATGCTGTTCTTAATTCTTCAATGTTGCCGAAACCAGCTTTCAGCTTTACATCTTACTCATTGTTGTCTGTTACTTTTGTGGTTGTTATTCAATCCACAGGTAATTTCATCAACGAGTGCCGCCATCTGGTATGTGGATAATCAAGCGGGTAGCGACAATCATGATGGTACTTCACAGTCAACGGCGGTCGCTACAATTTCCAGAGCAATCTCGTTAGCCGGGACCAGTGATACATTGGAACTCACAAATACGGGAATTCCCTACCGGGAATCCATGCTGTTCCGCAATCTGGGCGGGCGGCCTGATCGCTCCTTTGCCATCGAAGGTAATGGGGCCGTATTATCTGGATTGAAAGCCATCGATGGATCCAAATGGGAAAATGTCAAAGAAGACCTCTATGTATTCCCTCTTGCTAAAACTCCCTATGGGAATCCATTTCTGGTCTCTCAAGGCAAACGCATACCTCAAGCGAAAAGCCTGGCTCTGCTCCAGACCGGTCAGCACTACTGGGACCGCAACGGAAACAAAATCTATTTTCAATGCGCTGTCGGCAAACAACCGGCTGACTATGAGCTGGAAGCAACATTACGCGTCAGTGGTTTTACACTGACCAGCGCCAGTTATATTGTCTGTCGCAATCTGTCAGCTGAATTTTTCTCAAATGATGGATTCAATATCCATGGCGATTGCCGTGGCGTTCGGCTTGAGAATGTGATCGCCCGACACAACGGCGATGATGGAATTTCGATCCACGAGTCCGGCGGATTGATTGTGCAACATGCTTATGTCCATGACAACTTTTTTGGTATCCAGGACGTGAACGCTTCGCGATCGGTTTACAACGGTGTACTCGCTGAGAGAAATCAGATTGGCGTCAGCCTGGTCGGCGGCTATCACTCGCTTGTTGACTGCCAGATTAGAGACAGTATTCAGAAAGAAATCGATATTGCCGGATCAAACCCCGGACACCTGATTGGAGCTGAACACAATCCTCTCTGCAGGACCATTTTATTTGCACAGAATTTATCTCTCTTTGGAAAGGGAAATCTGGCGGGGTTGACCATTCGAAAAGGTGCAACCGCAATCATAGAACGTTCGGTCATTTCCGACTCGCAGACGGGTCTGGTCGTTGATAGTACCAGCCAGTGCCATATGACACAGACGGCAATTATCGATTGCAATACAACTCTGGAATCCACCTCCCAGGACGTCTATTTTAATTACAACTATTATACCCCTGGTCAGATCAGCTGGCAGAATACCATCTTTCAAACAAGGCAGTTTCCTGATTACGTAGCGACATCAAAAGAAGACACAAATTCTAACGTCGGCCCCTTGAGAGCAGCACCCGATGGAATTGTTGAGTTACCATCTACGAAAACTGGTATTCAAACGAAATTGAAACCCGGTCCATCGGTTCCCTTTACATCCACTTTCTCAGCAATCAAACGATAATAGTCTTCACTCGCCATTCGATTTCGAACTATTTCCAGAAGCAAAAAACTTCGAATATCCAGGACGAGTCAGGTCCCGATTCTGCCAAAATCGGCTCGCACCTGCTATTTTGTAATGAGTTCGACTTACATTGCGGAGTCTATCGAAAAGGGATTGCCTCAATTTAGGCGATTTTACATAATACAGGCGATCTGGCGAGGGCTGTCAACTATCAGCCCCGTCAACATTTACGTTACACGAAAAACAGCATCGGACTCTGATCCGTTTAGGTAAATCGTCTGGAAGTTCCTCTGATCGAAAGAAATAGACATGTCCATATACAATGATAATTCTGAAACAATCGGCCGAACTCCGCTGGTGAAAATCCATCACCTGACTGAAGGACTTAAGGCAACGGTACTGGCAAAAGTGGAAGGACGAAATCCCGCTTACAGTGTGAAATGCCGAATCGGCGCCAATATGATCTGGGAAGCAGAAAAAAGTGGACAGTTGAAACCGGGCATGCAGGTTGTTGAGCCAACCAGTGGCAATACCGGAATTGCACTTGCCTTTGTTTGTGCAGCACGGGGATATCAGTTAACTCTCACCATGCCGGACTCCATGTCTGTGGAGCGTCGTCTGATGCTGAAAGGCTTTGGTGCGAATCTGGTTCTTACTCCTGGTGCGGATGGAATGAAAGGTGCCATTCAGAAAGCGGAGGAACTGGCAGCCAGCCCTGAGTTTTTTATGCCACAGCAATTTGAAAATCCAGCCAACCCGGAAATTCACTTTAAAACAACTGGTCCAGAAATCCTGAAAGATACCGAAGGGAAGATCGATTACTTCGTTGCCGGAGTCGGGACAGGGGGAACGATCACCGGCGTCTCCCGGTACCTGAAACAGGATCAGGGATTGAACCTGAAGTCTGTGGCTGTAGAACCGACCAGCAGTCCAGTCCTCTCAGGCGGAGAACCAGGCAAACATAAAATTCAGGGAATCGGAGCTGGTTTCATTCCCGGCAATTGTGATACATCACTGATTGATGAAGTGATTCAGGTCACGGATGATGAAGCATTTGAGATGGCAGGTAAAATTGCCCGCCGCGAGGGAATCACTTGTGGAATCAGTTGTGGTGCCGCGATGCATGCCGCTTTAGAGATCGCCCGGCGCCCGGAAGCAGAAGGCAAAACGATTGTCGTCATTTTACCTGACTCCGGGGAACGTTATTTGTCCACCTCACTGTTTGATGATGCTCGCTGATCGCGCTTGCAGCTACAAGTCATTAGAAAATAATCAGTTCCGGGCAGTATTTCAGTACAGACCTGCTGTACAAAGATCTTTACGTCCTGTTCTCCTGCCCGAACGGTAGCCACCAGCGGTCAGCGGCTGTATTCTTCTATAAAACAGAAATTACACGGAACCCTCAGACTGGACCGGTGTCTTTCGGAACAGCACACCAGCCAGTAGTAGTTACGGGAATCCCTTCAGATATTCACACAGATTTGGACAGTTAACCATGCGTTTTGAAACCAAGTGCGTACATACCGGCGTTGATAAAGACAGCACCTTTAACAGTTGTACAACTCCCATCTATACCTCATCGACTTTTTACTGGGACAGCCTGGAAAGTCATAAGGGGTTCGATTACACCCGAAGTGGAAACCCGACCCGCAGCGCCATGGAAGAGAATATCGCTGCATTGGAAGGCGGGGTCGCCTGTCGAGCCACTGCGACCGGGATGGCTGCCATCACACTGGTAATGCATCTGTTTAAACCTGGAGATCATATCATTGCCGGCGACGACATCTATGGAGGCACATATCGTCTCTTTGCGGATGTCTTCACTAAATGGGGAATTACATTTTCGTTTGTAAAAATGAGTGATGCTGAAAATGTCCGATCAGCCATTACCCCGGACACCAGAGCAATCTGGATAGAGACCCCCAGTAACCCGCTGTTAAATCTGGTCGACATCAAAGCAGTCACTCAAGTGGTTTCTGAAGCGGGCTCTGACATCCTGACCATCGCTGACAACACGTTCTGTTCTCCCTATCTGCAGCGACCTATCGAATTCGGTGTTGATCTCGTATTGCATTCGACAACAAAATATTTAAACGGTCATTCCGATGTTGTCGGAGGCTGTGTTGTTTCCCGGACTGAGGAACTGGCAGAACGCGTTGCCTATATATCGAATGCCCTGGGTCTGGGTTGTGCTCCCTTTGATGCCTGGCTGGTATTGCGAGGAATTAAAACACTGGCTCCGCGCATGGAAGCACATCAGCGAGGTGCAATGGCGTTGGCACAGATGCTGGAATCCCATCCCAAAGTAGAGCGCGTCTATTATCCAGGTCTGGAATCACATCCGCATCATGAACTGGCAAAGCGTCAACAGGATGGTTTCGGCGGCATGTTGAGTTTTGATGTGCATGATGGACGCCCCGTAGCGGAAAAGGTCATGCTCAATACCAGGTTGTTCCTGCTCGCAGAATCACTGGGTGGTGTGGAATCATTAATTGAATACCCTGAAAGCATGAGCCATGCATCCATGACACTGGAAGCGCGCCGTGCCGCCGGCATCACTGAAAAAACAGTACGGGTTTCTGTGGGGATCGAAAGCCCTGAAGACCTCGTCGCAGATCTGAAACAGGCATTAGACAGTTAATCCGACTATCGCTGGTACTTTCCAACCACAGAAATGCAGCGGAACTCTGATTACATTTCGCTGCTGCAGGGAGTCAGTGATTTCTCGTAGAAGTACGCTCTAAGCGCGTGCAATATGCGATTCTATTGTGATATGATGTTCCATTGGATTAAAAATTGATTCCAATGAAACTCTACTTCGATCCTGCATGATCAGACTGTTTTTCGATCACGATACTTTTCTCACAGTTCAACCTTCAGGAAACCAAGAAGGCCGAGGTTATGAGTATAGATTCCTACGACCCCTGTCCGTGTAACAGTGGCAAAAAATATAAGTTCTGCTGTCATTCCGTCGGCGATGAAATCAGTAAAATTTCGCATCTGCATGAAACTCATCAGACAGCAACCGCATTACAACTGCTGGATCGACTCAAAAAGAACCATCCCAATCAACCTTTAAGCTTTATTACCGAAGCTCAGATCCTGATGGCAGAACGGCGGTTTGAGGACGCGATTGCACCTTTAAACCAGTGCCTGGAACACGATCCGGACCACCCGGCTGCCCATTCGCTACTGGCCACTTCTTCTTTCCTGGCTCATGGTTATAAGCATTCACAAAAAACGATTTATACGGCGTTTCAGAAATGTGCTGCTGTCGATGTCAGCCTCGCAACACCACTGGCCATCAGCATTGCCATCGCGCTTCAGATGCGCGGTTACTACCTGGCGGCACGCGAACACTTTGCCCTCGCGATGCGGGTTGCTTCTCAGGAATATCAGCAGAACCTGTTCATGAACCTGCTGGAATTTGATGGGGATGATCAAATTCCCTATCCGTTTCGAGGGGTTCATATCCTGGAACGCTGCGCGCTGGAAGACCCAGAACACCAGGCTACATTTGATAAAGCTCAGCGTCTGGCAAACCTAGGCTGCTATCGATCAGCAGCAGGGCTCTTCAAACAACTGGCTGAAGCAGCCGGACTGGTCACACTCTGGAAAAATGCTGCCTTCTGTTATGCATGGGCTACAGATGAAGTCAAAGCGGCTGAACTTTTTCATCATGCGGCCAGCCTCGAATCAGATTTTGCCGAAGCGGTTGAACTGGAAACACTGGCACAACTGCTCGACCTCAATAACACAGCGGAAGTTGTCAATTCCATCGAAAAATTATTTGAAGTGGAATCCATCTCTCGTTTTCTGACGCTGCTGGAACAACATCCGCAAATTTTGCGTGGAAACGTTCCGCCTCCACAGGAACAGAACCCCGAAGAAAACAGCCCGATTGCTTATTTCCAGATCACTAATACTCCCGTGGATGCGGAATCGAAGGGTGAAGACATTACTCTCGAAAATGTCCCGACAGTCATTGGCGATATTGATATCTTCGATGCAGATCGACAAATTGGTCAGCCAGCGCTGATTCATTTATATGCTTATGAAGGGGAACAACAGACGGTCGCAGAGAAAATCTTTGACGAAGCACTGGGAGATCAGGGGAAAACAGACTGTGGCTTGAAAGTCGTAGAACGGGACAGCGAAGAAACCGGCAACCCACTTTCCCCAGTCCCGATAGAACAATGGCCTCTGTTTTTCCGCTGGAGTTTCCCGCAAAAAATGCCAATTCTCAAGCGACGGGAACTGGAAGCGCTGCAGTGGAAAAAACTTCTTTCAGATACCTGGCCCAACACCAAACTGTCAGGTCTGGACGGCGAAACACCCAAAGAAGCTGCTTCCGATGAAGACTCGAAAATGGCATTGACTGCAGCTGCTTACGTTCTAGATGCACAAACACTGTCGCTGGGACATTTCCTGGAATTCTCGGAGCTCGATCCAGAGCTTGGTCTGACCGAGCTTCCCAGCCTGGAAGTAAATGAGTCTTCGCATTTCAATACCTGCTCCTCAATGACACAAAACAGGATTCCAGCGAAAGAACTCAGCGATTCCCAGTTGATGTATATCTTCAATCGGGCCCTGCTCATTCGTCATCCTCGATTTCTGTATGATGTTCTGATCGAAGTACTCAATCGTGACGAATGTAAGAAAGAAGTGGACCTGGATCGAGTCTATACCACCCTGACAGAGATCTGCCATAAAAAAAATCAACGCGAGGAAATGCTGAACTGGATCAAAAAAGGACAGGAGAATTCGCAGTCGCAACCCAATAAAGCATTTGAAAACGAAATGCAGTGGAAAATGCGCGAACTCTCTTTCCGTCTGGAAGACACTTCCGATCCCGGGCTTTCTGATTTTATGAAAGAGATCTGGGATAAATATGGCAAAAAAACACCTCAAATCAAAGAATACCTCATGGCTTTTGCCCATGCATTTGAGTTAGATGTCCCCTGGATGTCAGGTGCCTCACTCCTTGACACAGGGGAATTCAGTGGAAATGCCTCAAGCGAGGGACTCTGGTCTCCCGGTGATTCCACCCCTGACACTGATGCCGAACAGAAACTCTGGATTCCGGGACAATCCTGAGCAGAATCTAGCTGAGCCCGAATTAAGTCAGCCATTTCGAGTTCCATTATTTTAAATCGGTCCCTGCAGGAAAGTAAATCAGACTGTGGATCCTATCAGCATGTTTTCCAGTCCAGAGGATGTCATGCAACGCGCCCTGGAACTGGCTCGACTTGGCACAGGTTCTGTGGAACCCAACCCTGCTGTGGGATCGGTAATTGTGGATGACCGACTGCACTTGATTGGTGAAGGATATCATCAGCAATGCGGGGGTCCCCATGCAGAAATCAATGCGCTTAAGATGGCCGGAGATCAGGCTCGGAGCAAAACCATCTATGTCACTCTTGAACCATGTTGCCATCAGGGCAAAACCGGTCCCTGTTCTCAAGCCCTGATCCAGGCGGGAATAAAAAAAGTGATAATTGCAATGCGTGATCCAGCCCCCCACGTCGACGGAGGTGGCATAGCAGAATTAAAGCAGGCTGGAATTGAAGTCGAAGTGGGTCTGCTGGAATCAGAAGCATTGGCTCTGGTCCGCCCGTTCGTCAAACGTGTGACACAGGGCTTACCCTGGATTCACGCCAAGTGGGCTATGACACTGGATGGGAAAATTGCCACCCGTACCGGCCATTCGCAATGGATCTCCAACCCTCAATCACGGGAACGGGTACATGAATTGCGTGGCCGCATGGATGCAATCGTGGTCGGCCAAAGAACAGCAGAAGCCGATGATCCACTCCTGACTGTCCGACCGCCCGGAAAACGAATACCGGCCCGCATTGTCATCGATTCCCAGGCCAGGCTTTCTGTGCAATCCCGTCTGGTTCAATCAATAGCTGAGGCGCCCGTCATGGTTGTGGCGCACACTTCAGCGCCTCAGGAAAATGTCATCCCGCTCCAACAGGCAGGAGTAGAAGTGTTGCAATTTTCCAGTTCTGCCAACGAGCTTGAGAATCAACCTGACCTGCGAGAATGCATGCAGGAACTGGCGCGACGGGAGATGACAAATATTCTGGTGGAAGGGGGGGGGAGCTTACTGGGTTCCTGCTTTGATCAACGACTCATTGATGAAGTCCACATCTTTATCGCTCCGAAAATTATTGGGGGAGCAGAAGCGGTGACACCCCTGGCCGGTAAAGGGCTGGAGATGATTCCCGAGCGTCATAACATCCGGGAGTATCTGGTCCAGCAGCTGGATGCTGACATTTATGTAAATGGTCAGCTTGAATATCCTGTCTGAGAAAACCAGACAGGTTCAATGCAGAGAGCGTGAGAGTGTATCCAGAAGGGTGCGCAACTCAGGCCGTTGCCTGATGACGCCCACTAATGCGTACTTGCTCAGATTGCTGCCATACATCTGGCGATTCAGAGTAGGACGAACTTCATTTTTGAAATAACGATCCTGGCGTAACCGAATGGCGACGTAACTGGCGGCCATCGCGACCAGCCCCAAGCCCAGATCGATATACCATCCACCCCAGCCCAGGCTAAGGTTTTCATGGAGGACCACACAGGTCCAGAACCAGACAAGAATCGAGATCCACACTGGCCGGGCAACCAGGGCATTCAGGCGCTCATTTGCGTGAACGAGATGACCATAAAATTCGGGGCTTGCCATTTCATCAAGAGGACGTTCTTTCTGGAAATTCTCACAGATCAGTTCTCCATGATTGCGTGACACAATCACAGACTCTCCCTCCTCTGGGAGAAAATCAGCAATATATTCCAGTTCCTCAAAGGGTGAACTCATCCCGTGCCCCTTATACTCATTTCCACCGGTAGTGGAATTACAAATTAATAGAAATCTTAACCTGAAACACAGTCCACTGTGCCAGAAGCAAAAATCAGTTCAAAACGATCGAATGACTTCCATTATTTTATCTAAATCATTCTCAACGACAATAGGTCCGTTGGAAAAAGGTGCTGCGTTGACGCCGTGACTCGACAGTTTTTCATCTATATGTTCATCATTTGCAGAATGATAGGCAACGGTGGCATTGGGGTCTTTGAGCTGGTGCCCTGTTAAAATACAGACAACGCGGTCACTGGCTGCAATCACTCCTTCATTTTTCAACAGCTTCGCTCCTGCGACGCTGGCGGCACTCGCTGGTTCGCACCCGAATCCACCTGCGCCTACTTGTGCTTTCGCATCCAGAATCTGCTGATCATCGACTTCACGAACCACGCCGTCACAGACATCCAGAGCACGTAAAGACTTGGAGAAATTCACCGGTCGGTTAATTTCAATCGCACTGGCCAAAGTCGAAGCACGACGGTTTTCCGCATCCATTCGCGTAAAATAGTCTGTGGACTGATGACGATCATAATTTCCGCCATTCCAGCGCATACCGTGTTGTTCATAGAGTTGATATAATGTATTGGCTCCCTGTGCATTAATAATTGCCAGTCGAGGGATGCGATCAATCAACCCCAGTTGTTTCAACTCCATAAATGCTTTGCCGAAAGCACTTGAGTTGCCGAGATTTCCTCCAGGTACCACGATCCAGTCTGGAACTTCCCAGTTCAAACTTTCGAGGACCCGAAACATGATCGACTTCTGGCCTTCCAGTCGAAATGGGTTGACACTGTTACAAAGGTAAATTCCTTCCTGGGTACAGACTTCACGTACCCGGGCCAGCGCATCATCGAAGTCTCCCTGAATCTGCACCGTCTTGGCGCCATAATCAAGGGCCTGTGATAATTTTCCGAATGCAATTTTTCCACTGCCGACAAATACGACGACTTTGAATTTCTGTGCGACGCTGGAATAGATTGCCAGGGAAGCACTGGTATTTCCCGTCGAAGCACAAGCAGCCACTTTTGCTCCTACCATGACCGCATGTGTGGAAGCTGCAGTCATACCGTTATCTTTGAAGCTGCCTGAGGGATTCAAACCTTCGTACTGCAGAAACAGACCATCTTCCTTCAAACCCGTGTAGCGTGCGACCGATGGCGATGCCTTCAGCATGGTCTGGCCTTCGCCAATTGTGATAATCTGGTTGTCCCGTGCGAATGGCAATAATTCCCGGAATCTCCAGACGCCACTGAAATCAATCGGATGATTCCGTGTACTCCAGCGTTTTTCAAACTCGCGCAACGACTGAGGTACCGGAACCTGATCCCAGTGATAAGTCACATCCAGTAATTCGCCACACTTGGGACAGCTGGTTAAAACTTCGCCCAGGGAATAGGTCGCCTCACAGGCAGGCGAAATGCATTTCTGGTAAGCAAGTTCAGTCGATACGGTGGAAATCGTCTTCTCTCCTCAGTTTTTTATGACAGGTTCAATGACAGGAATGGAATGCTGATTCTGTTCTGCAGGCGATATTGTCCTGACCATCACTACGATTGGCAACAGAAAGCGTCTGGAATCAAGCCGTTTTTCCCGGAAGTTCGCCTGATAATAAAGGATGTCACGTCTCATCCTTCTTGAAATAATAATTCTAACGTCTTACATTGATTTGATTAACAACCTTTTCTATTGATCCGTTCATTAAAACCTCAAAAAGCAGGCAGTACCTCCATGTTCGAACTTTCTCAGGTGCAGGCAGCATTGGAACAATTTTCTCTGGATGGATGGCTGTTATATGATTTTCGCGGAAGTAATCTCCTGGCTCGCAGAATTCTTGATATCCCCAGTGATGTAATGGGGTCACGTCGTTTTTTTTACTTTATTCCCCGTTCTGGCAAACCAGTGAAACTGGTTCATCGTATCGAATCAGAAGCCTTGGATCATTTACCGGGCAAGAAAATCATCTACCTGAAATGGCAGGAGCTGGAAGAGGGTATCAGGACAATGCTCCACGGGACCAGAACGGTCGCCATGGAATATTCGCCGCGAAATGCGAATCCCTATATTTCCCGCGTCGATGCGGGGACGGTTGAGCTTGTAAGTGAATCGGTGGAATCCGTTGTTCCCTCTGGTGATCTGGTACAACTGTTTGAAGCGGTGTGGGACCAGGAACAATGGAATCTGCACCAGCAGGCGGGAATACATACCGACAATGCATTTGCAGTCGCCTGGCAATTTATTGCTACCCGGATCCGAGAGCAGGGGAGTGTAGAGGAACAGGCGGTATGTGATGTGATCATGCAGCATTTTCAAGAGACCGGATTAACAACATATCACCCTCCCATCGTCGCGCGCGAAGCACATAGTGGAGACCCGCATTATGAAACCGGAACCGGCAAGGAAACCTCCATCAGAGAAGGGGAGTTCGTTCTGATTGACTTGTGGGCCAAACTCGATGTGCCACGTGGCGTCTACAGCGATATGACCCGGGTCGGGTTTACCGGCAAAGAAGTCCCGGAACAGTATCGGCATATTTTTCAGATCGTGGCCGCAGCTCGGGATGCAGGAATTTCACTGGTAGAACAGTCGTTTCAATCAGGCAACCCCCTGCAAGGCTGGGAAGTGGATCAGGCATGTCGAGACGTGATTGAAGATGCCGGCTATGGAGAATACTTTGTACATCGAACCGGTCACAGCATTGGGCAGGAAACACATGGGAACGGAGCCAACATGGATAACCTGGAAACTCACGAAGAACGGCTGGTTTTACCTCAAACATGTTTCTCGATCGAACCGGGAATCTATCTCCCGGAATTTGGCGTGCGCAGTGAAGTCAACGTTTTCATCGACGAAGACCACCAGGTGCATGTGACAGCAGGAGAACGCCAGACAGAGATCCTGCCAGTTATGTTAGAATATTAGAGACCGGTTTGCATTGAATCGGCCATTTGTAGCGTCTCCGTGTCCATCTGAAGAATAATCGACAGAGTGGAGACGCTATGGTTTCAATGAATGAGTTATTGGCTGCAATCCCGTACAACTGGGATTACTCCTGATCGATGCGTAGCATCTCATCCAGAATGACGGGGTGCCAGAGATCGTCGCGTTGTGATACGTCGATGTAGTTCTTTCTTGCCCAGGTGCGCAGCTTCATCTCCTCAATAGCATCGACTGAAAGTCGGTCTGCTTCTTCTGCTGAAAAAGGAATTGTTGCTGAAATACCCAACGGTCTTCTCCTCACGCTAAAAGTTTTGAGAATGAAACTCGGCGAACCAGCTTCCTGCAGCCGCGCGACCCAATTTGTTAAAGAACAATCCTGAACTCTCTCGGGATGATCCCTGGCAAGGATCTTCAAGCGGGTGAGAGAGCTGTTTCAGATCTCTGGCGAAAAAACCACTCCGGATATTAATCACCAGAATTGACAAATATTGTAGTTTATGTGGTATAAATTCAAGTCGAAAATGGACCTGTAAAACGATAAATGACGGAAGAGCAAGTCCAGCCTAGAGTTAGAATTTCGCTCATTTCACAGCCCGGAACCGGATTATGCCAATCTCAGCGTTATTTCTCTAGCGTGACATCGACAGTAGTCCCCATCGGGAATTCAGGCCAGAGAGGCCCGGCAGGTTCAACATACACCAGAATGACACTTTCCGTCGAGCCAGGCTTGTGAATGGCCTGCTCTGAGATCCTCTGGATGGTGCCTTTGCCTTTCGCATTACCGGAAAACATAATTTTGACCGCTTTCCCCTCGTCAAACAGGCTGATTTTCCGGGAAGGCACTTCCACGACCAGAAAGGGATGTTCTTTGTCGAAGAGTTCCACAATCGGAGTCCCTTTCTTCACAGGATCCCCTTTTTCGTTGGCAAAGATCCCGACAGTCCCGTATCGACCGGCTTTTAACTGCAAAGCATCTCGCTGTGATTCCAGTTGTTTTAACTCCTGTTTCACACGATCCAGACGGTTTTTAATCACTTCCACACCCATGGCAACCCGAATTTGAGCAGGCAGTTTACGCTGGATTGCTTTCAACTCTTCCATCTGATCTTCACAGAGCTTGACGCGCGCCGCAAAAACTTCTGCGGAATTTCGGGCAGATTCCTGACGCAGCATGGCTGTGATACGATTTTCATCCGGCAAGCGGCTTTCATAAACGAGAGAGCGAAAGACATCCTCAGCGGACCCGTTACTGGAAAGGGAATCGTAGTCCTGAAGAAAATCCTGCCAGGCCAGATTGGTTATCTGGTGAATGTACTTTTCCTTCAGGTATTGCGATGATTTCAACTTGGCATTGAAGACTTCTGATTCGATTTCTTTATTTCGTAACGCCAGTTCGACTTCGCTTTTTGCTTTAGACTGTTCCAGCTCAGATTCCAGCATCACCAGTTCCTGCTGTTTTGACTTCCAGTTCTTTTCAAGACTGCGATCATACAGCGTCAATATGGTCTCTCCGCTGGCGACGGTCTGTCCTTCCTGGACATGCACTTCCTGAATGATCGCATCATTTTTCGCAGTAATGATGGTCTTCGGAGCCTGCAGTGAGCCCACGTAACTCTCCACGCGCACACCACGAACCCACTGGGCACACAAAATCCCACCCGTCAGGGCGATAAATAAAATGGCAACCGCCCGAACTCCAAATGGAGAATGGTGTTCGTGCAGATGGTCCTGTACCTGATAATCATCTAATAATTCAGAAGGCATTTCTGGCTGTCCTACAATCATCCAGACTCATTCAATCATCCCGCATGCGTGACACAATACGCCATTAATCGAATCGGATGTCGCACGTCCAGAATTTACCTCAAAACCTGCAAAATCCACACGACCCTGCAGTTAGCTGTTAAACTTTAACGCTTACGAAGTCTCACTCTCTCCGCAGGCCCAACAGGCATGTCAACATGTACACATTTTGAAATTCTTGCCAGAGTCGCTGTAGGCGTTCGCATTTATCAATTTCTTCCGATAGGATGTTCCTTAACCTGAGCTGATCTGTCTTACAATCTCCTGCAGTCGGCCAGTATCAGATGTGAGAACATATTACTGTCCACCGATTTCAACCGTGCAAGAAAGTGATCTCAATTTCATGAAGCCAATCGTACAAATCTCACTGGATCTGACTAATATTGAAGAGGCTTTGGAGACAGCGGCACTGGCGATGAGAGCCGGCGTAGACTGGCTGGAAGCAGGCACGCCACTGATCCTCGCGGAAGGTCTGAATTGTGTGCGAGAGTTGCGTAAAAACTTTCCGGAAACTCCCATCGTTGCGGATCTCAAAACAATGGATGGCGGCTACCTTGAAGCAGAAATGATGGCCAAAGCCGGAGCCTCTCACGTGGTGGTCATGTCACGCGCACATGAAGAAACCATTCGCTGCGTCGTTCAGGCGGGAAGAGACCATGGTGTGGAAGTCATGGGAGACAACCTGGCAGATGACATGATTTCCGCTGCCAGAAGACTGGAAGATCTGGGCTGTGATTATGTGATACACCATGTTGGCTACGATGAACGCCGCGGGATTGCCGCCCGAGGTGAGCGGATGCCAAGTCCCCTGGATCAACTGAAAGAAGTGGTCGCTGCTGTCAGTATTCCTGTGCAGGCGGTCGGTGGACTTTCCCTCGAACAGGCGATCCAGACGCCCGAGTATGGTGCCCCACTTGTCGTGCTGGGAGCCCCTCTGACCATTGACGCGGACTCCTTCAAAACCGCAAGTGGAAACCTCGAAGACTCTTTGAGGTTGATTTGTGAAAAAGTACATGCATACGGTGATGTCGCTATCGGAGGTCAAAAATGAGTCAGGCTGAATTAACACAAACTGCTGTTGTCAATTACGTCCCGGAAGCGAACTCCGTCGAACTTCAGGAGATTCCCATACCGGATATCGGCCCGGACGAAGTGCTGCTGGAAGTCGCAGCAGTCGGCGTCTGCGGCAGCGACCTGCATCAATGGACGGCAGATCATAGCTGGCCTGTGAATTACCCCGTTGTCCTGGGACATGAATTTGCCGGCAAGATCAGTAAAGCTGGAAACCTCGTTCGGAACTGGTCTGAAGGAGACCGCGTTGTCAGTGAAACGGCAGCCATCATCGATCCTGACAACCCGCTGTCGCGCGAAGGCCGCTATAATCTGGACCCAACCCGGAAAGGATTCGGGTATGGTGTAAATGGCGCCATGACCAGTTTTGTGCGTGTCCCCGCGCGTTGCCTGCACCGTGTTCCGGACAGCTTAGCACTGGAAAAAGCAGCGCTCACAGAACCCTGCTGCGTTGCCTTCAATGCTGTTGTAATGAATGGAGATATTCAGCCCGGCGATCGCATTGTCGTCTTCGGTCCGGGACCAATTGGCCTGCTCTGCGCCGCCATGGCGCGACTACAGGGAGCAGAGGTCGCCGTGGTTGGTCTGGAACGGGATAAAGAACGCCTGGAAATTGCAGAGCGATATTACGGGTGCCAGCCTGTTATCGAAGGACTTGATGACTGGGCTTTGGATGTGGACGGACTGGGAGTCAATGGTGTTGTTGATGCCGCCGGTGTGTCTGTCACTTTGAAAAAGTCACTGGAGATTGTGCGTCCGGGTGGCTGGATCAGCAAAGTCGGCTGGGGACCACAACCATTGGGGTTTTCGCTTGATCCGCTGGTGCAGAAAAATATCCGACTTCAGGGCAGTTTCAGTCATAACTGGCCGATCTGGGAACGTGTGATTCGCCTGTTGACGACGGGCCAGTTGAATATCGAACCCATTATCGGTGGAACATGGCCCCTCGGTGAATGGCATACCGCATTTGAAACCATGCACTCGGGGGGAATTGTGAAAGCTGTATTAACGCCTGAGAGTTGATCTCAACGGCAGCAGAAGATCATTCTCGATATAAAAAATAATATACTTCGATGGAACCTCCGATGCCAAAACTTGCCGCATTTCCCAAAGCCTTTATGGATGAACTATGCCTTTCCGGAGAGATGACACTGCGACAGTGGATCGATCTGGCAGCCACGCTGGATATTGACGGACTGGAGTTCTACGCCGGTTTTCTCGAGATGAAAGACCGAAATTACTGGGCAGAAGCCAAAAAAATGGCCAGTGATCAGGGACTGGAAATTCCCATGATGTGTTGCTCACCCGACTTCACGCATCCTGATGAGGCATTCCGGAACGAGCAGATTGAACACGAAAAGTTCTGGATGGAAATGACGGCGTCACTTGGTGGAAAATATTGTCGAGTTCTCTCTGGACAACGCAGGCCTGAAGTTTCCCGGGAAGAGGGAATTCAGTATGCCGTCGCATCAATCGAAGCCTGCCTTCCACTGGCGAAAGAACTGGGCCTGACACTGATTATTGAAAATCATTACAAAGATAATTATTGGGATTATCCGGAATTTGCACAGATGGCCGATGTCTTCTGCGACCTTGTGTCTCGCATTGATTCGCCCCACTTCGGTGTCAATTATGACCCGAGTAATACAATCCTGGCTGGAGAAGATCCGCTGGAACTACTGGAACGCATTAAACATCGAGTTGTTACCATGCACGCCAGTGACCGTTATCTGACAGAAGGTACAATTGAAGACCTGCGTAAGGAAGAGAACAGCCTGGGTTATGCCCGCCGACTCAGCCATGGCGTGATTGGAAAAGGGTTAAATGATTATGACACCATCTTCACACAACTGAAACAGGTCGGATTCGACAGCTGGATCAGTATTGAAGATGGGGTGAATGGAATGGAAGATTTACAGGAAAGTGTTGCTTTTCTCAGGACAAAAATATCTCAATACTGGCCGTAAACCGGCTTGTTGAGCATAAAAAGAAGATCTTCAAAGATCTTCAAAATAGATAAGCTGACTGGTCTTGCAGAGGCAGGAACGTGCAGATAGCATATATACAAATGCATGCCTCCTGAACCCTGCCAGATTTTTTCATGTCTATTTGACCAGACATCGGATTTTGTTTGATCCTGATCGCCTGAGATAGCGTAAAATCTATACCAGACAGTTACTGTGCCTGTTTGCCTTTATTCATTCCTATAGAATCGTATTCCTATGCTGGCCAACATTCAAAACACCAATTTGTCTCTCCTTCTGATTTCTTCCTTATTACTTGCAACCGGGTGTGGCGGATCTGACACAAGTCAGCGACGTGCCAACTCGAACCCGTTTGCGCCTGCAGATAATAATTCGGCCCCTGCACGGCCTGCACCTGTGACTCCGCGCTTGTCTCAGTCACGACCGGTGGAGACTGACAAAACCCCGGAAGAAAAAGAATCCGTCGTTCCTAAAATGCAGTCAACAACAGCGACTCCAGCCAACGTGTCTTCCGAGACAGACCTGCTGAGTGAAATCCGCAAAAGGACACTGGATACCGAACAGCCTGGTGTTGCAGTAATTGTACGTGGAATTAATGGAATGGAAGCAGCAGCTGTACCACTGCTTCAGAAAAATCTGCAGTCTGCTTTTCTGAATTCAACGGACCAGAACAATCAGGCCACCACCGTTCAAACAGAAAACGGTAAGGTCGAATATTTCAGCAGGGATCAACAGCTGGTCCTGGTTTTACGTCAGGTTCCCAAAGATCTGTTTGCCTTTGCACAGAAACTCAATTGTGGAAAAATGAAAGAGATTGATGTCCAGAACCGGATCATCACTATTGAGATCAAGCCTGAGGAACTGACTGCACTTGCACTCCAGGAAAATTCGAATTCTCTGCAGCCTGATCCTTCAGTAAAAGTGTCTGCGAATTCCAATTCACTGAAAAGCATGTCCAGTTCCCCTGGTTCCGAACCAGAAATGAAGTCTGAAATAACTGCTGACCCGAATCGAAATGATCGGGATTTAAAGCCGCGACCAGACGAAGACACAATCGACTGGGCACTCCGTGTGATTTCCGGCACCAGCTCTTTTGCTCATGATACAGCTTGTAAAAAACTGGTCACGATGAAACCGGACTCAGAAAATCTGGCCCGCGTCTCGACAATACTGGCAGAGACGCTTCCGCAGGCCAAAGAAGGTTTCCGCATGAAAGAGCATATCAACGCCATGTCGATCTGGTACACAGACGAAGCAACGCTTGCTTTTGCCGCATTACTGGAAGAAGAAAATTCGGCTTTGGTTCGTGAAGATATCATCCAATTGATGCCGACTATTCACTCTGCCACGATGGCTGAAATTCTGGTAGGCCGTCTCTCTAACCGTGCAGATATGAAAGATGCGCGGACGGCTCTCAAAATCATGGGCTCGATTGCAGAAAAACCGGTTCTGAGATTATTGGATGATCCTGACAGTTCTATGAGAATCGAAGCCTGTAACATATTACAGGCGATCGGAACCCGGGAATCTATTGATGCGTTGAAAAAACGTGCCGAGGTTGAAGAGTCATCAGTCGTCAAACAACAGCTGATGGAAACACAGGCAGAAATCGAAAAGAAAACGGCAGCAGCAGGTAATTAGACTGGTCTGAAATCAGTAGTTTCGATCAATCATCAATATCCGGCAGCAGCGCCATGTTTTCGTGAATCGCTATGTCCCCGCAATCCATCTGGTTGACGGGACACAGCCTGGGTCGCAGCCAGGCTGGAGCTTTTCTTAATCGTATGGCCAAACTGCTTCAGTTGTTCACCAACCTGCTGATACAGCTCCTGTTCCAGCAACAGATCTTCGGGCACCCATTGATGATGAATCCGGGGAGACTCAACAGCCTGTTCCGGCTGCATTCCGAATACGATCATGTTCAACAGTACCTGCAGTGTGCTGGAAATGATCCGCGGACCTCCCGAAGCGCCCGCCGAAAAAACTGCTTTTCCATCTTTGATGGCAATCGTGGGGGACATACTGGAAAGCGGTTTCTTACCTGGTTCGATCTCGTTGGCTTTACTTTGAAGCAGGCCAAAGGCATTGGGCTTGCCGGGGATGGCTGCAAAGTCATCCATTTCGTTGTTTATGACAATCCCATATTTTGGAATCACCACGTAACTTCCAAAGGTCAGATTGATCGTCTCAGTACACGCCACTGCATTTCCCGCTGCATCCATAACTGATAAGTGACTGGTTCCACTGTCTTTCGGAGGAACATACCGTCCATAGTCTTTCAACTGCCTGGTCTGCTTTGCATCAATGCGAGCTGCCAGACGGGAGGCGTATGCCGGATCCGTTAATCGATCGAGGGGAACCGGTACGAAGTCGGCATCCCCCAGGTACTCGGCTCGATCTGCAAATGCGTGCTTCATGACTTCCGTCAGGAAGTGGAGTTCCTGTGGTGAATGATATTTCAGATCGGCGAAAGGGTGTTTCAGGACCTGTTTTTCCAGCGCATCAATCATGTTGAATGATTCGATAATCGCAATTCCTCCACTGGAAGGGGGCGGCATTGTCAGGATCTGATATCCATCAAAAGTGGTTGTCAGAGGTTTGCGGATGATCGGCTGTGTGTCCTTTAAATCCTGAAGCGTCAGAATTCCTCCACTCTGCTTTCCGCAAGCTGCGACGATTGCATCCGCCACTGGTCCCTCATAAAAACCGGCACGCCCGTTTTCAGCAATCAGTTCCAGCGCTTTCAACTGCGGACTGAAAAAACGTGCATTCTCTTTCCAGGGTTCACCACGATTCAGATATTCCTCAATCAGAGGTTGGAATTCTTTCTCATCCAGTTGCCCTTTCTTGAGCCGAGCCAACATGGAATTCTGTACGGATCGCATGTGATCATTAATCGGAACGCCACGGCGGGCCATCAGAATCGCAGGCTGCAGTACGGTCTTTAAATCCAGTGTGCCATACTCCTTGACCGCATAACAGAGACCGGCAACTGTACAGGGAACCGCCACTGCCAGAGGTCCCTGTCGACTGGCCAGTTGACGTTGCGCTTCAGTTCCGGGCAGACGAGAATACATATCAGGTGTGGCAGCAGCCGGCGCCCGTTCACGATAATCAATGACCGTTGATTTCTGCTGTTCGGCATCCCAGATGACCATGAAGCCCCCGCCTCCCAGCCCGCAACTGGCGGGTCTGAGAACAGAGAGCGCAAAAGAAGTCGCCACAGCAGCATCAACGACATTACCCCCGGCCTTCAGAATGGCGATTCCGGAAGCACTCGCCAAGGGATGATCAGCAGCAACCACTGCGTTGGGGTACACTTGGGAGTCTTCGTTTGCAGCAGGCTCTGCAGCAGTCCCTGTCAAAGTCGTCCCTGAGACCGCAATCGCCAGAATTATACTTAACATTTGGCTCATCAACGTTTTATGATAGCGTAATCGAAACGACATAACTGTACTTTCAATCGAAGAGATATATTGAAACGCTTATTCCTGTAAACGGATCAGACAATTGGTTTCTGCCGCTCGAAGTCTGGTTTGACTCTGATTATACTATGCGACCTGACTTGATGAATTTCCAGATGGAAGACGGTAAATTCTGATAAGTCCAGGATTCCAAGCCTTATTCCGATTGGCGTGTTTACAATTTATGAGATCGCCACAGTGAAGCAGATCCGCTCACAGTGCACCACAACTGTTAAAATACAGCTGCAAGATCATGACACTCACACAAATTCATATCCCAGAAAAAGAAAAAACCTGCCAGCTGGTGACGCTCGGCTGCAAGGTAAATCAATACGAAACGCAACTGGTAAAAGAAGCACTTGAGAAAAACGGCTATCGCGAAGCCGGCGAATCAGAAACGGCAGACCTCTGTGTTGTCAATACCTGCACCGTCACTGCCACCGGCGATTCCAAGGGCCGAAAACTGATTCGGAATCTCGCAAAAAAAAATCCCGGAACGAAAATTCTGGTGATGGGCTGTTACGCCACTCGAGACCCGAAAACTGTTTCTGAGCTACCCGGAGTATTCGAAGTCGTTACCGATAAAAGGGAACTGCCCGACATCCTGGAGCGGCACGGCATCGTTGACATGCCTACCGGGATTTCTGAATTTGAAGGGCGCAAACGAGCGTATGTGAAAGTACAGGATGGTTGTATCCTGCGTTGCACCTACTGCATCATCCCCTCCGTTCGACCAGGCCTGCAAAGCCGATCTCCGGAGGACATTGAAGCCGAAGTACGTCGGCTGGTCGATAATGGTTTCAAGGAAATCGTGCTGACAGGAATCCACGTCGGTCATTTTGGAGTTGACACAACACGCGGAAAATCAGGCAAACCTCCATTTCGACTCTGGCATCTGTTTCGCAAACTGGACCAGATCCCGGGTGACTGGCGAATGCGTCTCTCCAGTGTGGAAACGGCAGAAATCAACGATGACTTTATCTCAGCTGCCGCCGATTGCGAACATCTGTGCCCCCAGTTCCATCCTTCGCTGCAGAGTGGTTCCGATACTGTGCTGCGACGGATGAAACGCCGCTACCATGTCAGCCGTTTTCTGGAAAAGCTGCAACGGATGCGTGAACGACTTGATCACCCCTCCTTCACCACAGACGTCATTGTCGGATTTCCTGGCGAAACAGACGAAGAATTTGCTGAGACCCTGCAGGCCTGCGAAGAAGCAGCCTTTATGAAAATCCACGTTTTTCCTTTCAGTGCCCGTAAAGGAACACCGGCGGCTACCTATGAAAACCAGGTCTCACCTGAGCTTCGGCAGGAGCGCTGTGCGCAACTGGCAGATCTGGAACGATCGCTGGCTCAGAAGTTCTATCACACTTTAATTGATCGTGATCTGGAAGTCCTCATCGAACGCGTATGTGACGAACAGCCTGGCTGGGTGCGTGGTACCGATCGGTGGTATGCTCCCGTAATGTGCCCGGGAACAAAAGCAGATCTGGGCAAATTCGTTTACGCCAGAGGCACCAGGGATCAACTCGAATTTCTCGAAGCAGATCGAATTTCTCCCTGATCTCAGTCATGAGTATGACGTTGAACTTCACTGCCATCTGTAGACATTTCAAACTGACAAAAGAAAAACCGATTAGATATAGAGAGAGATTGAGTGGCAGTTATCATTGCAATTGAAGGGATTGATGGTTCCGGTAAAGGAACCCAGGCAAGCAGGCTGCATGCCCGCTGTCAGGAGGCCGGGATCAAATCCAGCCTGATTGGATTTCCCCGTTACGACCAGACACTGTTCGGTAAATCAATTGGAAATTTTCTGAACGGGCGGTTTGGTGAGCTGGATGAAGTTAATCCGTTTCTGGCTTCATTACTATATGCAGGCGATCGCTTTGAATCTCGATCACACATTCTGAACACCATCGAGACCAGCGATGTTGTGATCTTTGATCGCTACATTCCTTCGAACGTGGCTCACCAGGGGGCCAAACTATCCGGGGCAGAACGGAGTGAGTTCATCGAATGGATCGAACAGATTGAGTATGCGATTTATAAAATGCCCCGCATTAACCTCGCGATCCTTCTCGATCTCCCGGCAGACCATGCCCAAAAGCTGGTGGCCGAAAAACAGGCCCGCTCTTATACCGAGAAAGTTGCTGACCTGCAGGAAGCAGACCAGTCTTACCTGGCAAACGTGCGGGAAGTCTATCTGCAACTCGCTGAAGAGAATCAGCACTGGCAGAAAATTCAATGTCTGCAGAATGAGGTGCTCCGATCAATTGAGGAGATTGGTGACGAAATCTGGTCGCATGTCGGCAAACTAATCTGATTACCGACATGCCTTCAGTCCTTTGTTCAGATCCCATTTGAACAGAGCTGCTGCTTGACTCAATCTTAATCAAAGCTGAACCGAAAATACTCTTGACCCTTCACATCAATCACCTGTCTAATATCAATATTCTTTGATCTTTCGAAGGGAGACAGGAATCGTGAAACGTGCGCTCAACCAACTGACATTAAGAGAAATGTTCTCAGATTCCGAGCGACTCACTTCTGAACTGGTAGAGCATCTGGAACGGGGATTTATCCCCATGAATGAGCAGATGATTCGCCTGGTTCGCGAGCTGCCTGACGGAGTCGAAAAACGACGGGTCGAGGATATCAGTGTGCGGAATCAGGCAGAGGAAATATTAAAAAGCGATCAGTTCACACAGGAGCTGTTTGAAAAGCTGGACCAGTATCTCAGCGCCATTGACCAGTCGATTACTCGCATTATTAATGATGAGTAAGTTTTTCAGTGGTGGCTCCCGGTGGAGCAAATTCTTCAACCAGCTTCTTGGCACTCAGCAGTCCATCTACGGCTGCAGAAACAATTCCCCCCGCGTATCCTGCTCCTTCTCCAACGGGGTACAACCCTCGAAAACCAGGCGCCTGGTAAGTATCTCGCTCCCGATCGATACGAACGGGAGAACTGCCTCTCATTTCCGGACCAACCAGTACCGCATTAGCCAGAAAGGCACCCCGCCATTTCTGATCCATCACGGGCAAACCGTTTTCAATCTGTGAGAGAACCACAGGCGGCAGGACCTGATGCAACTCTGAAGCAACCACGCCTCGCTGGTAAGTACCAGCATACGAAAAATTCGTGTCTGTCCTTTTCTGATTCAGAAAGTCCCCCGCACGCTGAATCGGACAGAGATAATTTTTATTTCCCAATGCATACGCGATCGCTTCATATTTTCTCTGCAGTTCAACGCCGGCCAGGGGGTGGTCGCTGCCAAATTCTTCGGGGTAAATTGTGGTCATGACACCACTGTTGGCGTAACCGGTATCGTGCCGCGAATTGCTCATGCCGTTCGTACAGAACATCTCCGGTTCCGATACGCTGGGCATCACGATTCCGCCTGCACACATGCAAAATGTATATAGATCGCGTTTTCCTTTGGTGATCATGGTATAGTCGGCGGCACCCAAGAGTGAAAGATATTCTTCGCGACCATATTTATGCTGGTTGACCTGTTCCTGAGGTTGTTCAATTCTGAGCCCCAGTTGAAACGCTTTACGAAACATGGGTACGCCCAGTTCGTACAACATCTGATAGGTATCTCGCGCGCTATGTCCGATCCCGAGGATCACATGGGATGTCTTCAGATAGCCTGATGACGTCATCACTCCCTGAATCTGACCATCGACAACATCCATCCCTTCCAGGCGACATTCAAAACGAAATTCACCCCCCAAGGCATCAATTTTGCGGCGAAAGTTGCGACAGATCATGGGAAGTTTATTACTGCCCAGGTGGGGACGGTGCTCGTAAACAATACTGGAGCGTGCACCACAGTCTACAAAGCGGTCCAATACCCATTGCACATCCGGACCACTCAAACGGCAGGTCAGTTTCCCATCACTGAAACAGCCAGCTCCCCCTTCGCCGAAGAGGTAGTTGTTTTCTCTCTGGAAATCTTCTCCCCGATCAAAACGTCTGATTTCGGGAACCCGCTCTTTTACCGGGAAGCCACGCTCAAGAATGAGAGGACGATAGCCTTTGAGGGCCAGATAATATCCTGCCAGGAGACCAGCGGGACCGGAGCCGACCACCACAGGACGCTCTTCCAGCGGCTGTGTACCACTTTCCGGATCGTGGAACGGTGCCTCCGAATACTCCTGAATGGAGGAATCATCCCGTAGATTTTTCAACACCCCCGCTTCATCAGGTAAAGTCACTTCTGCAGAATAGACGAACCGTAAATCATGCCGCGAACGTGCGTCCAGACTTTTTCGGAGAATTCGATACTGTTGAATCCCGTCGGCTTCGATTCCCAGTTGTTGTGCAATTTTGTCTGCAAGTTCTTGTTCGGGGAATTCGACCGGCAGACGGATATTTGTGACTTTGAGAGACATAGAGCTTAAACCGAATTCGTACGGGCGCAGTGGCAGGATATCTGATCATGCCGAGCAATGCGTCATGTTATACCGCCCGGTATAGCGAATGCAATTTTGTCACTTCGAAACAATCAGAAAAGCAAAAAATACTTTGCCCCTGATGTTCAGGCAGCTTTGCGTAACGGCACTGTTGCCTGTTCCTGTACAGGACCAGATATAAGCTGCTCCAGTTCCCGTTCCAGTTCTTCCATTTTTTCCTGGACGAGATCCGTGTACTCTCTCATCTCTTCCCGGGAAATATTTTCCGGAACTGAGATTGGATTCCCGACCAGGTAATAAACGGTCGCAAAGGGCTTGGGAATCCAGATACTGGTCCAGCTACCCTGAAATTTCCAGCAGCGGGATGCGGCGAACGCGTTCGGAATAATACTTCGACCCGAATGGGAGGCTAGAAACACAATGCCTGGTTTCATTTTGTGATGTGGTCCCCGTGGCCCATCTGGGGTGATAACTACATGCCTGCCTTCGGCAGAAATCATTAATTTTTTCATGGCACTGGCCCCACCCCGGGAAGTGGAACCACGAATCGCACCCATGCGGGCTGCTTTCAGCATTGCTTCAATGGTATCTGCATCCCGGTGCTGGCTGATCAATGCCACACTGTTATGCTCCACATTACAGAATAGCGGCGGTATCACAGAATCATGCCATACACTATACAGATAACGGTCTGAGCCCGTGTCTGCAAAAGGACACCGATCAAGACTGTCACCCACAAATTCCAGGCGGGTTGTCTTGAAAATCATGCGGATCACAAAAACAACCAGAGAATTCAGAATACCCAGTAAAGCGCGACTCTTAATTTTCAACCGACCACTCCTGCAGGAAATAAACTCTGATAACTCAAGTGAGAATGCAGAATTGTACTCATGAAACCATCTGCGCAAATCCCAATTCTTAAATTCCTGATTCAGGGTAAATCTCTGCTGAAAAACCAACGCCAGATTTTGCAAAACACCCAGTTTCACATATCTGGGGAACTTTCAGGCCTCATGAATGCTGATATTCAGTGCCTCTATCCGACGATATAACCTGGCACGTGTCAGGCCCAGCATTCGCGCTGCTTCCGTCCGGTTATTTCGGGCCAGTTCTAATGCGAGCAGAATCTGTTCTTTTTCAACCAGATTGAGTGATTCCTCCAGAGTTCGCAGCGGTGCTGGCACTGCAGGACCCAGCGAGCGGGCATCCACTCCGGTTTTGAATCCCAGGGGCAGAGATTCACGAGTGATGACAGGCTCGGTAGTCGCCTCAAACGCCGCCTGAATCACCCGGGTCAGCTCATCCAGATTAGCGGGCCAGAAGTAATCCTGAAATAATGAGAGTACGCCTGGCGCAAATCCGCTTACCTGCTTCTGTTGATATCGATTTTCATTCTCCAGAAAATGCTGCGCTAACAGTTCCAGATCTTCCCTGCGTTCCCGCAAAGCCGGCACCGGAATTTCCATCGTGGTAATGAGGTAGAAAAATTCCGTGAGTATCGTTTCCCGCTGTAGCAGATCCTGAAGCGGTATCGAGCTGGCTGTCATTAGTCTGACAGGCACGTTCGCCCCTTTCGTCTGCAGATTTTCCAGAATCATTTCCTGAATGTCACGAGGCAGACACTGTATTTCATTCAGAAACAAGACACCCGGTTCCAGGGGCAGCGATTCATCGAAATCCCGTTCAAAGATTTTTTTCACCGTCTGCTTAAGTTCCCGGGGGGGCAGCTTTTCACAATTGAGTGGAATAAATATTTTTCTTCGCTGCTCACTTTCAAAATGAATCGCACGCGCCAGATGCTCTTTTCCCGTTCCCGTTTCTCCCTGGAAATGAACAGGCTGGGACGTTCGAATTGCCAGTTCCAGCTGTCGCAGTACACGTTGCATGCCGGGGCTGCGTGCTATGATTGTCGAAAAGCGAAATCGATTTCGGAGTGACAACCGTAGAGCAGCCAGCTCCGCATGCAGTTGCTGTGAAGCAGAAGCCGAAGGAAGTGCCCGAGGATTCTGAATTCGTTCGATAAATCCGAGAACCAGTTTGATCTTTCGTTGCTCATCTGTCAGAGGGCTGTACCGCAGGAGGCAGGGAATTGTTTTTCCACTACGCGAAAGGAGGAAGCGGGGTACTTCCAGGCGGGTCCCCTGAAAAACTTCCGCCGGAGGGCAGAGTAAATTGCACACCGATTCAGATTCATCCGTGTCAGTATCGATTGCAAAATCGCAAGTCTGGCCCAGAAGTTCTTCAGCAGGCCATTCCAGCAGTTGCTCGCACCCCTGATTAAAAAACAGGATCGCCCGTGAAGCATCCAGCGCAAATACCGGTGTGCTGAGGGCATTTAAACGGGTCTCCAGCCGGGTACGGCGTCCTGATCCTCGTTGCATGCTTCCTCAACCCTTTCCTGGATATGAGCCACTTATACATGTTCGATCGGGATTATTCGCAAACAGGAAAACCATTAACGCTGCACACGTCCCGATCCTGCACCATTCATTAAAGCTTCGATTTCTTTACGGCTGGAATAATTGAAGTCCCCCTGGATGCTGTGTTTCAGGCAACTGGCGGCAACAGCGTAACGGATCGCTGTCTCGGGAGCAGACAGCTCCGGTGTATTCAAAGCAAAGATCAGGGCACCGGCGAACGAATCGCCCGCACCAACCCGATCGACAATATTGTGAATCCGATAACTGGAATAGTTGCCGTCACTATCACAAGGTGCAAACACCGCCTGCTGTTGACTTTTAGTATACAGCATGGCGCCCCAGTTATTGTGACTGGCAGAATGACTTTCCCGTAATGTAATCGCTACCTGTTTGACATTGGGGAACTGCTGTGTAATCTGCTCCGCCACGGCAACGTAACCACGGACATTCAACTCACCTGCATCCACATCCGATTCCGGAGCACGGATACCCAATGAAAGATCAGCATCTTCTTCATTGGCAATCACCAGATCCACATAAGGCACCAGAGATCGCATTGTTTCCTTTGCCAGTTCCACCGGCTTGATTTCGCTATTCCAGTTCCACAGCTTTTTACGAAAATTCAAATCGCAGGAAACGGTGACGTTTCTCTCCTGAGCTTCCTGAACCGCTTTGAACGCAAGCGCTGCCCCAGATTCACTGATCGCGGGAGTAATCCCTGTAATATGAAACCAGGTGGCACCTTCAAATATCTTGTCCCAGTCAAATTCATCCGGAGTCGCCAGAGCAATGGAACTGAATTCGCGGTCATAGGTTACTGTTCCGCCGCGCTGATTTGCCCCTGTCTCTACAAAATAAATACCAAAACGTCCTCGCGAACTGCGCTGGATCAGACTGGAGTCCACGCCTGTTTTATTTACTTCCTGTATCAGTGAATCCGTGATGGCATTATCCGGTGAAGCCGTCACAAAAGCAGAGGACCCTCCCTGGAGCGCCACGGAAACAGCAACGTTAAGTTCTCCTCCGCCAAACGTCGATTCAAGTATCCCCGGTATCGACTGGCTGATTCTCAAATGGTTCTGAGGGGCCAGCCTTAACATAACTTCACCAAATGTGACTACTCTCACGAGACACCTGTCATATAATGAATAAGAAAATGGCGTTTTTTGAACAGTTACTCAGCTTACACGGGTGTGATGAATCATTCCAGCGACCGGCAAGTTTCAGAGTTGTCAGGAGGCGTTATGACCCGGATCTGAGTCGCGAATCAGGACCATCATTTCGGAAGAACTTGACCTGCTGCCGCTTCCGGATTCTTTAATTATTTTCCACTAATCCAACAGGGTATGCCAGACAGTTGTCATACCCCTGTTCTAAAATCTTTATCTCAGTTGTCTGGAACGATACAAGTTTGTTTAATTGAAATACAGGTGGCGGCAGTTTCGTCTAGCCCGTTCAGGGACAGAGATGGAGATGGACGGGGTTGCCTGCATGGAACTGCCGCCCCGCTGTTTTTCAGAGTACGATTTTTTACGGGGTTCCATCAGGTGTACTGCTGTGTAAAAGAAAACTTTATTAACAGGAGGAGTTTGCCCGTAAAAATACTCTTTCGCTTCAGGTACACATATTCGCTTTGACTCAAAATTTAAACTGACGTAGAGTGCGGCATTGCCATTGTTCCCTTGAAGAGGAAATCGCCACTATGCAGCATCACGAGATCGAAGTGTTCTGCCCGTCCTGTGATCATCAAATCAAGCCTCAATTCGGAATCCATGAAGCAGGTCGAAAAACCTCACTGGATTTTCAATCCCGTCGTCTGGGATGCTCTATCGAATGCCCGTCCTGTGGCAATGTCTTCATCCGCAAAATCTTGCAGGATGATAAAAAAGCCTCTTAAGTTTCCTGATCTGATTCTTTGAGCTTCAAAATTTCAGAAGGTACTGCAGACTGAATAGCAAAGCTCCCAGCACACACCCATAGCAGATCAGCGCCAGTCCCCGGTGAGGTCTCTGACGATAGCGTGCCAGTGGCTTTGCAAAACAGATCAGCAGAATCAACTTGGCGCAGGTGAAAGCAACCAGCGTCGTAGAGACGATCAGTACAATGCTGAGCCCCAGGTAGCCTGCATGCACAATGGCCAAGGTCCCCTTTGAAGCCTCTTGATGAATTTCGAACAGGTAAACAACAACCTGCCAGTTCAGAAGAAAAGCCGCTGAACCGGGTATTCCCATCAGCAATGCGAGTAATATGACAGCAGCACTTCCTGACAGCCTCTGATCAAAGATCAATCCCCGGAGTTGTTCCGGATAGAGGATCGCAGACCGACGTTGTCCGAGACTATCCAGAAAACAGGCTAAGCCGATCACCGCCACCCAGATAAATAACAGCGCGGGTGTATAGACCCGCATTGCCTGTTGAATGGATACTGTTTCTGCCGCTAAGGATTCATGTCTCCACTTCCAGCAGACAGCAGATAACAACGCCAGAAAAACGCCTGCACTTTGAATGACGATCAAGTACAGAATCCCCTTCCATTCCTTCTCAACCAGCAGGAGACCCGCCGCGACTGTCAGAACGATCAGCGAGAGAAAAAATAACAACTGTTCTACCGACGACAGATTGACTTCGATCACTTGGCTGACCACCAGAACCATAATTAAAAGACCCACGGCAACGGGAATCAGAATAGCCATGACAGCCTGCAAATGAGTTACTTCCTTCAACGGCAGTCTGTTCGGAAAATGAACTGGCAGCAGGCCGGCTCGAAAAAGAGCACCGGAGACAATCAGTATCAATCCCAGCATTGCAGAGCGATCATTTGGTAACGATGCCAGTTCCTGCCCTGACGATTGCAGATTTTTTTGAATAACATTCAGATCTGTTGAGTCAGCGGCAGTCGACAACAACACCACACCTGTCAACAAAATTACCGTTAAAGGCAGAGTCGCTTTGAGCTGTTGCAGGCATACCACCTGTTTCTGCATTCCACGCAGTCCCCTGGTCAATAACATGAAATTCAGGTAGAGGACGAGCTCAAAACAGAAGACCAGGAAATAAAGATCGTTCGCCATGCGATATTTCGTTTCAGGAATCATGATTCGGATTAAACAGAACTCACTTCAAAATCGTGGCCCGGTTCAGGAAAGCTGAATCAGTACCTTTCCGGATTTTCCAGTTCGTTCCGCTTCGATCACCGCTGCTACGACCTCTTCCAGCGGAAATACTTTGCCCACCTCAGTCGACAGGATACCACTGCGAATGAAGCCGGTTAACTTTGAAACCAGCCTCAGCTTGGAGGGAAGCGACAGAGACTCCATATGACGGGCCAGCCAGAATCCTTCGAGAATCGCGCCACTCCGAATGAGATCACGAGACATAAAATCGAGCGGACTCCGATCCAGAGACCCATATACTATCATCCGGGCACGTTCGCCCAGAATTCGGATTATGCTCGAAGCCGTTTTTCCGCCTACCGCATCGATGGCATATTTCACCGTTTCGCTACCCAGATGTTTTCTGATCTGATCGACTAATATCCGCTCGTTGTCATGTTCTGAATTAAACACCACCACATGGTCAGCACCGGCTTTTTTCAACTGCTCTACCTGATCATGCCGCCTGACAATATTCAACGTCTGAAAGCCATAATGATTCCCCAGACGCACCACCATTTTTCCGACCGCAGAAGCAGCCGCGGTCTGCAGCAGCCATTCTCCGCGTGGCACATCCAACAGAGATTTGACGAGGATATAAGCGGTGGCGGGATTGACGAAAAACGTTGCCGCTTCCTCCAGAGTGAGGCGGGACGAAACCGGTATTACATACTCACTGGGAACCACTACTTTTTCTGCCCAGTTACCCGTCCGTCGATTTAATACAACAACACGTTTGCCTTTGAATAGAGCGCCTCGTAATCCTCCACCACTGGCTTCAACTATACCCACGCCTTCAAAACCGGGAGTCGCAGGCAGCGATGGTCGCGAAGAATAACCGCCTCGAATATTCAGCAGATCAGAGGGATTAACAGGACTGGCCAGCATGCGCACCAGAACCTCTCCCGCTTTGGCAACTGGTTCTGAAGCCTCACAGACCTTGAGAACGTCTGCCGGTTCTCCGAATTGCTCAAAGCGAATCATGCGCATAGACTGAATCTTTCACTGTTCAGGGGCTCCACTGAATTGAGAGTTTAGCAGGTTGAACTCCGTTCCAGCAAGCAGACACCCGCTTCCAGATTCTGAAAAGCACGAACCCGAACGTGAAGCAGCCCTTGCCACCGTGCAGGCAACAAGGACTGTTTCCATCTTCAAAATGGATTCTGCTTTGGCTTCAGTAACACTCTTTCATTTGACCGTACTTTGTCTGTTTCCCTGTCTCGAATCATCGGAAATAGATTCGAGCTCAGGAATCAAAGGCTGCCCGGCAAAACAGGTTACAGATCAGTTCTGGGTACGAGGAGTGAAGTTGGATGCTCCTGAAGCAGTCTGAGTCGGACGTGCCGGTGACTGCTGCGCAGTACCTTGAGGTTCTGGAGTCGTAGCACGCTTCCAGTTGTCAGTCGACCAGTGAGGATAGTACTGCACCACACTGCTGCCCAGGTCACTCAGGATTTCATGAAACTTTTTCGTAGTAATCCGCTGGTTAGGGATGACGCGCTGCAATACAAACCGGCGGTTGCTGGAAATGTAAGCGAAAAACTTACCATTGCCCATCTGATCATTGTCAGACAGCAGGCGTAACATTGCAGTCCGGGGAACATCGGCGGCACTGCGGGGCAGGGGATCCAGCCACGCCATTACCCACACCCATTCGCCATTCTCACTCAGAACGGCAGACATGGAAAGTTCCCACTCTTCTTTGCTCTGATTGGCTTTAAACTGAAAGTCGTACCGCTTTTTCGTTTTAGTTGCAGTTAAACCCATCGCTTTCAACAGGTTTCCCAACTGCTCTTCTGAAAGTTGACCCGGCAGTTCCGGATTGGGGGTCACTGCCGGACTTGTGGTAGCGGGTTGTTGTGCATTGGCACCAGTACCCAGGACAGCCATTGCTGATAATACGGCTAACAGACAACCTACAACGATCCATCCGCGAAATGTGATTTTCATTTTGAAGACACTCCTTTGTCACTTCGTTTCTCATGTATTGACATTTGTCGATTTTTTTTCTGCCCTCATTCCCTGATTGAGCAGACCGGCTGGTGTGCAGTCCCGCAACCAGCGCGTTTATGAATCTGTATGTCGATTTGTCTGAATCACCGTTTCCACCGGCAGTTTCTGCCGACTTGAGTTAAGATAGTTCAAATAACCCTTTCAGGCAGATCTGAGACCAGGTTTCGAACTGATCTAACTCTTGTAACAGTTTTTCCGGTGAGTCAAACCCTGTCTCTATGATCGACTCTTCACGGGGTAGAACTTTGGGCAACTCCAGGTCAAATATGTGAACTATTCCCAAGTGGACCTTTCCTACCTCGGTTTCGTCGTCATTTATCAGCCCGACACAGGTTTCTGTATAGTTCGTATCCATCGCAACTTCTTCCTGGATTTCGCGCTGCATCCCTTCGCGATACGTCGAACCTTCCTTCGCATCATCCTCCAGGGAAATATGTCCGCCAATTCCGATGGAACGTTTGCTGTGCAATCGCTGCTCGCCCCCTTTTGTGCCCCGAGTATAGTAGAAAATCTTTCCCTCATGGCGGAAAATACAATACGGGATCAGCTGTTTGAAGCTGGGGTCTTCCTCCACCGTATCGCGAGGACGGAAACTGATGTAGTTCGGATCAAACAGCGTTTTCAGATAGGGTGATACCTGATCGTTAAACCCTTGAAAGTAGCCCACTTCGTGAAATAGAAGTGTTGGCACAACCATAACATGTTCCACTTGCTGCTCCGTATCTGACATCGCTGATCCTTCTCTGCTCTGTTGACAGGTTGATAGATTAATTAAAATTACCGGGTTGGCTGAGACGAACGCCCCAGCAGTTCCCGTGCTTTTTCTCCAATATCCGACGAACGCATCAGGGTCTCACCCACCAGGATCCCACGGACCCCCGATTCCTGCAGTTTCAATACATCGCTCCGATTCCGGATACCACTCTCACTGATCAGCAGGCAATCCGCGGGCACCCGTGCTCCCAGTTGAATGGAATGCTCCAGACTGGTGACAAACGTCTTCAGGTTTCGATTATTAATTCCCAGCAGGGGAGGAGACAGCTTCAGTACGCGGTCCAGATTGTCCGGCTCATAGATTTCTACCAGAGCCGACATTCCCAGCTCCAGTACATAACCATAGAGATCTTCCAGCTGCCCGTCATCCAGGCATTCAGCGATCAGCAGGACACAGTCTGCGCCTGCGACTCTCGCTTCTAAAATCTGGTAACGATCGATTATGAAATCTTTTCGCAGAACCGGAATTTCCACATTCTGGCGTACGGCTTTCAGAAAATCGAGGTGCCCCTGAAAATACTGTTCGTCCGTCAGCACACTCAGGCAGGCGGCTCCTGCAGATTCATAGATCCTGGCAATTTCCACCGGATGGAAATCTTCCCGGATCACACCCGCAGAAGGAGATGCTTTTTTCACTTCTGCGATCATCGCCAGCGGGCCATGCGACTGCATTGATGCCACAAAGTCCCGCACAGGAGCAGCATCCGTTAAACCCTCTGCCAGCTGTTCGACGGGAACTCTCGATTTCGCCTCACTGACTTCTATCAGTTTGCTGGCCACAATTTCTTCAAGAATATTACTCACGACTTCTCGCACACACCTGAATCTGGAATAAAAAGGGAAAACTGCTTCCACGTAGCATAACTTCCAGCGACACGAAGTACCACAGAGTCAGCAAATCCTGCAGCAATTCGCTTGTAATTCCGGTTTCAGATGACGACGATGGCACATTCCAGCTGTTTTTCAATACTCCCTTCAACAGGAGCCCCTTGGGTGATCCCTTCGGCGCTGCAGCTATTACTGTTACTGCTGACTCTACTGAGCATTCGCTACTGGCTGCAACTGCTGACAACCAGGCAGCTGACGTCCGTGTTCCCGCTCAATCCCCATCGATACCAGTTGGAATTCTCGTTTCCCGTGCTCCTGGCGATGCTCTGGATCGCCATCCAGTTTGCCAGTTCTCTGGAGCGGGAATGGGGCGAATGGCATCAGACACTGGCCCCTTCACAACCAGTCACCGTCGAGCAGATCATGCAGTCCTCACTGATCACCTTCTGCTTCGGGACGATCCTGATCCTCATGCTGGCACTCGCACACTTCGATGCGATACAGAAACTGGGCTTTCGCCTGAATGAGATTCGTCAGCAACTCCGCGATGGCGCCGTCGGATTCCTGCTGGCTCTGCTGCCCGTGACGGCTCTGCTCTTGCTGACATATCCGTTCCGATCAGAAGAGAGCCTGCATCCCTTTTTTCTGCTGTTGAAAGCGGAACCACACTTTTCCACGATCAGCTGGATCTTTATCTCCGCCGTCTTCGTTGCACCACTCTTTGAGGAGCTGATTTATCGCGTCCTCTTCCAGGGCTGGCTGGAGCGTCTTCTGCCTCCGTACGCTGCCATTCTGGTCAGCTCACTGGTTTTCAGCATCGTCCATGGATTTCCCGATTGTATTCCCCTCTTCCCACTGGCGCTGATACTGGGCACCCTCTTCTATTATCGGCGCAGCTACTTCTCTATTGTCCTGACACATGCCCTGTTTAATGCCGTGAATCTCGCCCACGCCCTGGCAAATCAACAGAACTCTGCTTGAGAAAACCCAGGCAGCTCCATATCCATGCGCCCACCGGTTCCAATTGGGGTTCTACCACTTTTAAAAATCCTGTATTATTCCCGCCTCTCTCAAATCATCCTCTCCAATAACGTCTCAGCTGGTGTTTCAAGTCGCACCTGACTCTCACACTTCCCATCCCATCAGAACTCGACCCTTCGGAGACCTCCGAAATGAATGCCACCCCCATTCGCCATTGGGTACTACTCTCACTCTGCGCCTGTATCTGTTTCTCCTGCCAGACAATGAGATCCAAAATGGATCTGATCTACACCGGAAAAGTAACCGGCGCATTGTCTCAGCAGCTGGTAGAATCATACGCCGATTCTCTCAAAGACCCTGTCGCGGCAAATCATTCCGAGGAAGGTGACGACTGGAAAATCCTCTACGCCACCAACCGCCTGCAGCAGAAGAGCCCCTCAGGTGATACCGGCTATGCGAATGAGTTTGGCTCGGAAGTAGCCTATGGGTCCAGCCAGGTGCGTATCTCCCACAAAAATCACAGCGACCTGAAATCAAAAGTCATCCAGACAATCTGGCAGGGTTCACCCGACCCGGAAGGCCAGGTCGAAATCAGTTCCTTAACGCCAGCTGCAGAAGAACCTTTCTTTGCAGACCTGAATCTGCTGCTGGAGCGTGCACCGCAAAAAGATGTACTGGTCTTCGTTCATGGCTTCAATGTGAATTTTCCCAGCGCCGTGATCCGGGCTGCGCAGATCGCCAACGAACTCCCCTTCAATGGAGCAGTGGTCTGCTATAGCTGGCCTTCCCAGGGAGGGGTTGAGAAATATCTGCTCGATGGTCAGGTCGCCAGTTCCAGTGTCGAACCGATGGCTCATTTTCTGGAAACGCTCGTGAACTCCGTTCCGCCAGGAACGAAAATCAACATCATGGTTCACAGCATGGGTAACCGAATTGTCATGCGCGCCCTCAACCGACTGCCACAACACTTTGAGAAAACGAAACCGTTTCAGAATATCGTTCTGGCAGCTCCGGATGTAGGCGTCTCTGAATTTAAAACCCTGGCACCGTCTATTATCGCGCAGGCCCACCGCGTCACTCTCTACTCCGGGTCTGGAGATGTAGCCCTCGTCGCATCGAAAGCAGTCAACCAGGAACGTCGCGCCGGCGATTCCCGGGAACCACTGATCCTGGAAGGCATCGAAACCATTGATGTCTCAGCCGTCGATACCAGCTTCATGAGCCATTCCTATTATGGCAGTAACCGGGCCGTCCTCAGCGATCTGTTCGCCCTCATTAAACAGAACAGTCCCGCTTCCGAAAGAAACTGGCTCCTGCACAAAGACTTTGCCGGAAAGAACTACTGGGCTTTTGATAAAGAGCCACTCGAAATCAAAAAAGTCAGGGCAACCAGTCTCTGATGGAGATATCTCACTATATATAATGTCTGACGGGAGCAGCCTCTCTCTCTGAACTGACCGCGAACGATCACCCCCACCAGGATCCCCTGCGATGAAAAACTCGACATCCCGTTTCTCAGATCGCGTCGACAACTATATTAAATATCGCCCCGGATACCCGCTGGAAGTTCTGGAACACCTGAAAACCAACTGCGGTTTGACGGCTGACTCCCTGATCGCCGACATTGGTTCGGGAACCGGAATCTCCAGCAGACTGTTCCTCGATCATCACAATACCGTGTATGGCGTTGAACCCAATCAGGAAATGCGACACGCTGCCGAAAAACTCCTGCAGGAATACACCCATTTTCACAGCATCGACGCGACCGCGGAAAAGACGCATCTCCCTGCCGACTCTTTTGATTTCATCATCGCCGGTCAGGCATTTCACTGGTTTAGCCAAGAACTCGCCAGGCAGGAATTCCAAAGGATCATCCACCCCAACGGCTGGGTTGTTCTGATCTGGAATGAACGACAGACGGACACCACACCCTTTCTGATCGATTACGAACAACTACTCCTTGAGTTCGCAACCGATTACAAACAGGTGAATCATACGAATCTCTCCCGCGAAGATTTTGCCCGGTTCTTTCATCCCCATCAACTTCATACCGCCACACTCCCCAGCCAGCAATCCTTCGATCTGGAGTCTCTTACCGGGCGGCTGCTCTCTTCTTCCTATGCTCCCAATATCGGACAGACCGGATACAGGGAAATTCTCGAGCGTCTCCAAGAGATTTTTCACCAGCATCAGGTGAATGGCGCAGTCGATTTTAAATACGACACCAACCTCTATTATGGACATATCAGGTAGCTGGTAAATCCGCGAAGAGTGAGAGAAGAGAAAATAGAACCGAGATGTGTGAGCACACCACGGGGCGCATAAAGAAAGCCCTTAAGAAGGCGGCGAATTGTGGACGGATAAAGCGTAGTTTATTTCACTTCACAGAAACTGATGAGCGTGCTGGGTCAGAACTCGCAAATCAGGGGGACCTTCTGGATAATGTTCCGTCCAGACCAGATTCCTTCTTAAGGGCCAGGCTGGGTTCAGAAAGCTGAGCAAAATCAGAGACTCTGTTAGTGAGTCAGAAACTCCGTTTACTGATTCCTCTCAACTCTCTGCCTGATACTACATGCATTGATCGTGCCAACTCCAGCATATTTTGTTCTGGACGAATATTATTTTTGCTTTTTGCTCAATAATCAGATTATATTGCCTATTTTAAGGTGTTTTCGTTAACTTCTGACTGATTTTATACAATTGTACCTGTCTTCACTCTGCCGATTTCGACACTGACACTTGAATTTTCGGCGCCGAAATGTTCTATTGTTGAAGTCGACACCTCATCGGCGCCACTTTTCGGCGCTAATAAAACGTTCGACACATCAATGTTGATTGATTTCCAACCACGCAGAAGAGGCCCGGGGGGGCGTGAATCATGAAAAAAGAAGCGATCAGAGAACGTGCGATTCTCTTCACCTGTGGAATCCTCTCCATTGTCTACTCCGTGATTGTGCTCGGTTTTGTCACCACCAGCCCCGATCTGCGCATTCGTGCCATGCTGGACAGCGTTGAGGCGTTACCCCAGACAAATGGACTCAGCCACTCCGGAATCGAAATCAAGGCCACCCCCGACATCAAAACGGCAGGCGCTTTTTCTGCTCCCAAAAATGGAGACGTACTCACGAAGATCGGCGAATACCCGATTCGTACGTTTCTCGATTTCTCACAAGTCCTCAGCAAACTACGCAACATGGATCTGCCTCCCGGCGGACAACTGCAACCTAAAGCGGATCCCACCGAACACGATGTCCCCTCCATGGTGGAAATCCAGAACAGTGGTCGTTTCATTAAGATCGAATATTACAGCAGGGATACGAGCGAATCCAGTTCGGATACATTCACCATGAAATCCGCCTGGATTCAAATCCAGTCTATCCCTTCCGGCGATGTGGCAATCTCGCTCCTCTGGTTCTCACTGGAACTGGTCATCCTCGCCATTGGTGCGTTCGCCTACTGGATGCGCTCCTTCGACCGGACCACGCGTATCTTCTTCATCATGGGCATCATCACCCTCGTCGCCTTTATCGGTGGCTATAACTGGTGGATCATCGCTGGCTCTCTGATACTCAATACCCCCTTTGTGATTGCAGCTGTCCTCATCCCGGCGATCACTCTGCACTTCTTCATTTCCTACCCGCGGGCAATTCCGCTGCTCGTGCAATATCCAGTGGGCCTCCTGCGAGCCGTGTACTCGATCCCCGTTGCCACGACCCTGTTGATTCTGGCCTGTCTGACGTACCTCCGCGTGAACTCTCACATAGGGGAAGACCCCCGCGATCTCGCCGGTCTTGAATATTCTCCACTCGTTTTCCAGGCCATCTCGGTGCTGCGCTGGGCTGTTTATGCCTATATCACAGTCGCCGGCTTGTACTATCTCGCGACTCTCGCCGCCCTGTTTTATGGTTTTTTCAAAAGTCAGAATCCTTACGAACGCAATCAGCTCAAATGGATCGCCCTGGCCGGGCTGATCTCGACGATCCCGGTTGGCTACTCGCTCTACCTCGCTGAATTCGATCGTACCCAGTTCGCGCTCGGCGGGGCCGGGATTCCCATGTTCCTTGCCAGCGTCTCCTTCATGGCGGCGTTCGTCGTCGGGATTATTCGTTACCGCTTGATGCTCATCGATCAGATCATCAGTCGCGGCATGCTCTTTTACTTCGTCAGTGCCGGCATCTCGATTCTCTATGCCACCGTCATTTCGCTCGGCTCTTTGCTGGGTACCCAGTTGAACAGGGCCCCCAGTACCAATCAGGCGGTCTCTGTCTTTCTGGTGATGCTGTTCGCCATTTCGCTGCTGCTCTGGTCGCGCGACCGCATCCAGCGTCTCATCGACCGTCGCTTCTTCCGTCAGAAGTACCAGCTCGATAAAGCCCTCAAGCGGATGAACCGGGCCGTCGGTCGCCTGGGTGACCAGCGTTCCATCGCCGATCGCATGCTCACATCCTGTCGTGAAGTGCTTCAGGTGAAAAGCGCCGCCATCTATCTGCTTAATCCCGATCGCACTCAGTTCGACCTGCTCACCGGATTCCATATTGAAAATGCACCTTCGTCTGTTCCCTGTAAAGCCGAACTGCTGGAAGTCCTCGAAGGCGAACTCGCGTTTCAGCGCGTCGCGACAGGCCTCCTGAAAGAAGCCTCTCCCGCCCAACAGTTGCTGCGACTGCTCGGCTTTGACTTCATCTACAACCTCGAACTTGACGGGGAATTTGCCGGCTTTGTTGCCCTCGGACATCGCTCTACAGGCAGCGCCTACTCGGCTGAAGACCTCACCTTCCTGAACGCTATGGGACAGATTACCAGCATCGCCCTGCACAGTACCAAAATTCATCAGGACCTCCGCCGCCTGAATGAAGAGATGCGAATCAAAGTCGAAAAGATTGATGATCAACGTCGTCTCGTTTCCGTCCTGCAGTCCGAACTCACCAACTCGCAGGAAATCGCCGAACGCACCACTCCTGCCATTGATGTCCAGCGGGGCCAGATTAAAGGAAACAGCCCCGCCATTCGCCTGGTAATGGAGACCGTCCGCAAAGTCGCCAACTCCGAATCGACGGTGCTCATCCGTGGCGAAAGCGGTACCGGGAAAGAGCTGCTTGCCCAGGCCGTCCACGAAAACAGTTCCCGACACGAGAAACCACTGGTGCGCGTCAACTGCGCCGCGCTTTCTCCCAGTCTGCTCGAAAGCGAACTCTTCGGCCACGTCAAAGGCGCTTTCACCGGTGCCCACGAAGATCGCATCGGTCGTTTCGAACTGGCCAACGGGGGCACACTGTTCCTCGATGAAATCGGGGATATCTCGCTCGATACCCAGGTCAAACTCCTGCGGGTCCTGCAGGAGCGGGCATTCGAACGCGTGGGCGGCTCCGAAACCCTGCATGTCGACGTGCGGCTCATTACCGCGACTCACCAGAACCTCGAACAGCGGATTACCGAAGGCCTGTTCCGCGAAGACTTGTACTACCGCCTCAACGTCATCAGCATCACACTGCCTCCCCTGCGTGAACGTCGCGAAGATATTTTCGAACTCGCTTTCTACTTCCTCAAACGGACCGCGCATCGCCTGGGGAAACGCATTTCCCACATCGATCCCGACGCCATCGAAACCATCGAACGCGCTCCCTGGCCTGGTAACATCCGCCAGCTGGAAAACGTCATCGAACGCGCCGTCGTTCTTGCCGAATCTGAAGTCATCACCATGAAAGACCTGCCCTCGGATCTGCTGGAACAGAAAAAACGTCTCCCGGCCCGCGTCTTCGAAACCAAAACGGTTCGCTCTGACGCCGCGCGCCGCATTCCCCTTTCCGATGTCGAAGTCATCACTTTTCCCGGCTCGCAGAACCACGTCGACCAGCGTCTCACGGAACCCGAACAGCTCAAGCTGGCGCTCGCCGAATGCGATGGCAACAAAGCCCAGGCCGCCCGTCTGCTCGGCATGCCCCGCAGTACCTATTACAGCAAACTCAAAAAATACGACATCTCCTGATTCACTTTCTCGTTGTACTGTCGAGCTTGCCACTGAAAATTTCTCACCCACCGGTGCATAAAGTTGCCCTTGATCCCGCTGCGCCGATCGCGAATCTACGTACCTGTGTCGCGCGCGTGTCAACTTTATATTCACTGGTTTTTTCGCTCCTGTGATTAAACCAGCACCATAAAACCCGCTCGTTTCAGACATCCTTTGAATACGACTGACAAAAATGTGATTTTTTTCGCTGCGGATCAACACACAACACCACAGTATCGCGACGAACCACCACAGGATCGCCCTGGTATCGGTCCTCTCTCGGCCCGTATCGCCAACCGGACAACGCATACGCCCTCGGGTAATGCAGATTGATCACTTGACACAACCGGAAAACAGCTGACTTTCATGCTGTCTTTGATAATAAATGCCATGAAATAACTTCCCTGTAAAAAAATACGCGCTGGCTCGAATCCATCTATCATACGCGCCGTACACAGGCACGCGCAGCTAAACATTTCCCACCTGTTACAAACTGTTTCACAACAGAAACCTCAAAAAAACAAACTTAAATAATTCAATTTGATTTTTCACTGCCCCCCGAGACCGCTAAGATAAATTCCAACGTCAATAAAATTCCTATACCTGAACCTACTGCCCCACCCCAAGGAACCTCTTCTGTGAACATCTCCAGTCTGCTCAACCGTCGTTCCCTGCTGATGCTGCTTGCTGTCACGCCTCTGCTCGCCTGCTCGTACCTGCAGGCCGCCGAATCCAGCCAGAAAACCATTCTGATGCGTTCCGGCTGGCAGACCGTCAACATCGGTGACATCGGGCATACGCCTGGTACACTGCGTTACCTCGAAGAATACCTGCCCGACGTCAAAGTAATCCTCTGGCTGCATAAAACGACCCCTGAAATCACCGCGATGCTCCAACAACGGTTCCCCCAGGTTCAGATCGTGCAGGGTAAACTCAATTCCCGAGGCAAAGCCAACAACCCGGAATTCCAGCAAGCCTTCGACGAAGCCGACCTGTTCCTCTACAACTCGGGTATGCACTTCAACCAGTTCTGGCCACCACCAAACTACATCATCGAAGCCTGCACTGTAACAAAGAAGCCGCTCGTCCTTTACGGCCAATCCTTTGACGGATTCGCGCCGGAAGATGAAGCGAAAATGAGCGAACTTCTCTCCCGCGCTGCCGCCATTTATACCCGCGACGTGGAATCCTTCTATTACCTGCGCAAGATCGGCGTCACTTCACCGTCCCTCGCCTTCGGCCCCGACGGCTGTTTCGGCATTGATGTCCGCGATGATGCCAAAGCCAGCGCCTGGCTCAAAGCCCACGACCTGAAACCCAAAGAATTCATCACTGTGACTCTGCGCAGCAATACACCCAAAATCGGTGCAAAAAAGAGCACGTCGATGAATCCCGCCAACCCCAGCAAAGAAGACCTCGCCCAGAATGAACTCTGGACAAAAAAGCTCCGCGAAGTCATCACCGACTGGATTCGCAAGACCGGCAAGAAAGTCCTGCTGGCCCCCGAAGTCGATAAAGAAATTGTGCACGCGCAGAAAATGATCCTCGACAAACTGCCTGAAGACGTCAAACCCTACGTCGTCAACCGCGATCCCTTCTGGAACGTCGACGAAGCCGCCTCCACTTACGCCCAGGCCATCGCCGTCGTCTCAATGGAGCCTCACTCCTGCATTATTTCCCTGGCGATGGGCACCCCCACCATGCACCTGGCCAGCCCGCGTCACGGTCTCAAACGCTGGATGTTCCGCGACATCGGCCTGTCCGAATGGCTGTTCGATATCGACGCCGACCCAGCCGACCAGTTCACCCGCGCCCTGTTAAAAATCGACGCCAAACCCGACCTGGCCCAGTCCAAAGTCAACCGCGCCATGCTCACCGTCAATACAAGGTCCAAAGAAATGATGGGCGAAATCAAAGAGATCCTCAACCAGCCATAAGTCGTACCATATATGGTATGAGTGGAACAGTTAGCATCCATTATTAATTCATCTTGCTATCAGAAAAGGCCACAAGTCAGTCACTTTAAGTACCTCATATTAGCTAAAGCCTCCAAGAAATTTACCTTCTTCATTATATAGAAAACATCTTTCTTGGCCTGCAGCGTTCCATAGCTTATCAAATGCTGGCCTAAGTATGCTCGCACAATCTACAATAGATAATTCTGTTATCTCAATTTGTTCGAGCTTAACTATATCGCTATCAACAGGACTTTCACTCCGCTGAAAGCCATTGTAATAAATCCTCATATCTTTTACTCCAGTTAGTGTGAGACAACACAAAACTGGTAGTTGAACATTCAGAGCAGCGTAAACTTTTAAATAATTGGGAATCGTAGAAATAATATTTTTAACATAATCATGCTTAAAATATGGTATCTGCACTGCATTTATTAATGGATTGCATTGAGTAATATCATCAGCGACAGATTCAATAATGCCATTTCTAAATACTTTCACATACCCAGACGAGAGAGTAGCTGAATTATCGAAGACAAGAAGACCATCGAATTGTATTTTATCAGACCACCCACCAGTAAAATGCAGTAATGGTAAATTCGCAAGCTGCCCCTTTATTTCACTTGGAGTTAACTCAATCTCTGAAGTGAACGCTCCTAAGGGAATCAAATGACAAATTAATTTGGGTGACCCTGATAGAGGTATTAGTGTTTCATTTCCTGCAATTGCTTCAATACGCTCTGTGCGAAATCCTTCAATCTGATCCTCTAAGTTTTTTGAATTAGTAAAGGCTTGACGCAAATCAAAAGTATCCATTTGATATGTGCCTGCTGAACTTCTAGCCCAAAACTGCCCGAAACTGCCCTTATAGATAACACGATGCGGAGCGATGCTAATTTTTGCAATTCTGATGATTAATACAGCTTTTTTTTGTCCGACATCAACCGAATGAATAATAATAGATGCACGAGGTTCCAACCATCTATGTGTAATATCTAAAATCCTGCGTTTCAAGCTATCAATTCCATCAGAGACATCAAACCCGTGGACCTCAGAAGCTACTCCGTCATTTTCACTTATCCCGATAATCAGGTCTCCCCCTAGTGTATTTGCAAAAGAGGAAATATCTTTCAACATTTCTTCATGTTGCTTCTCTTTATCTGCTGGAACTTTAGAGTCTAAACGGTAGAACTCACGCTTGTACTCGATGCATTTCCCCTCACTTATTCTGTTTGTGACCAATTTTTCCAACTCATTTAAACTGACTTGTTCCAAACAATCACTTAATATAAGCATTGAAATGTCCCTACACCTTACATAAAAAAAGCTACCACACAAAATAGCCACTTCTAGATTATTTCCTGCCCTAGATTCATAATCTACTCAAAATTTAACGGCCGTAACTTCTGGTTCATATTACGACCACACTTTTGAAAACTCGAGACGGTGAGTTCCTTGGAGATTTTCGAATGCGTTACCCGCTGCTATTACCTGGCAATTCTCAAAGCCTTCTTGATTCAAAAGTTCAACGAACGGTTCGAGCACAAAATTTTCTTTATCATGTATTGTCGAACCGTCTGGTAATTCAGCTGGAAAGTCAATGACTTGAAATCCGGGGAAATTATTTCGAGCCTTGTTTGAAAGGGACATCAAAGCATAGTGGTAGCTGAGTAGAAAATAGAGAGTCAAGGTGCCGCCTAACTGATTACTCCATTTTTTCTGTTCTCCTAAAAGAAATCTAGTACGTTTCTCGTCGATTCGAACTTTCACTTCTTTTTGAGTCCATGCTACTGGGGCTGCTTTCTTAATAGCATTCAAATATGTATTCATTGCGTCTTGTAATTCATCACTTGATCCCTCAAAGTCAAGCTCACCGCTCTGACGTGCAACCTCTTGTTCCAGTTCTGATGTCACCACTCTGATTTTATCAATCTGTTCTGTGAGATTTTCGCGAAGTCTCAAGCTACTAACAATTCGCTCGATTTGACTTAATTGCTCTTGCAGCTTACCAACGCTTTGGTCAAGAAATCCTATTTCAGGAGGAAGTACAGCAGCAGCAGCACTTTGCACAGGCCGAAGAAGCCCACGAATCTCTCGTACACGCTGTTCGATGCGTGCAATTTTACGACGAATTCCGATCCGATCTTGTAAAATTGCTTCGATCATTTCATTTGCCTCTGCCAATACAGCTCTCGTTTGTTCTATCTCCATTTCGACTCTAATGGAACTGCCGCTCGTTTCGGTAGTTTCAAGTGGACGGCGACACAAAAAACAATTTGTAATTGAGTTATTTGCTGGGGCTGGTCGATCGCATGCAGGGCAATGTGTTACTTTTAAATCTGCAAGCACCTTTCCAGCAGCTTGTGCCCTGCCGAGACGTTCAAGTTCTTGTTCAATCGATGAGCGATAATTTTCCATTTCAATAAGGCGTTTTGAAATTCGTTCAGAGGCCAGCCGAAGTTCTTCGAGCTTACTTTCACTGGAAGCCATTTCCTCTGACAATTCGTCAAATTCAGAAGCAGGACTTGTGTCGACTTCTTCCGCAAGCGATTTGAGCAGCCGCTGACGTTTGTCCTCAAGATTACCGATCTCACCTTGAACACGCTTTTTAGCAACAGCCAGAGACTGTAGGGATAGTCCGACGCCAAGTTCTTCAGCAGATAAAAGTTCTTTTGACACAGAAGAGAGTACAGCAAGAAATTGTTCTTTCTGCGCATTAAGTTCAATTATTTGTTTTTCTTTCTCTATGAGTTCCCCATATTCCTTAGAAAACAAGCGATCACCCAGGCCTGTGAATTGAAGTATGCAGGCATGTTGCTCACTGTCTGGTTGTTTGTCAGCAATATCGTTCCACATTCGCTGACGTCGATACATATGCCTATAGAGACTACGCCAACCTAATTCTGGCCAAGTACGCGAACCATATGGATTTCCTTGGGGATAGTGTATAACTGGAATTTCCAGTTTTTCGAGTAATTCTTGTCTAAGCTGTTTTACATTGATCGCTTCTTTATTTCGAAATACTCTACTTTTGGGGATGTCGTCTCCCCATCGCCTTTCAATCTCCAATTCGGTCGCTCCTATGCGAAGTTTGGCAGTTACAGACGTGTACTTCTTTGCAACGTCTTCACCAAAAGCTTCTGCAGCACTATCATCATCGCCTAGTAGGTAGTCTAGCATCTGTAGCCACTTGGATTTACCTGTGTTAGGAGGGCCTACAAGAACATTGACACCTGTTTTCAATTCTAATCGATCTTCGGTTCCTTGTTCAGGCAATCTAATTAGTTCTGTAATGTGTAATTTGTTTGAAATATTCATTGAATCACTTCTCTCATAGAACGCTGACCGACTTCTTTCTCAAAGATATCGTAGATCAGATTTTTCAATGCAGAACCTGCCTTTTTTCCAAGTGTTTTTTTTACAAGCTTCATTTGCTCAATCAAAGTATTGAACGAACTATCCTTCGCCATTTCGTTAGCAGCCGATTTTCCAGATTCAGTTAATGTGAGTCTATATGCATTTTTATGCTTAGACACTTCGAGTAGACCTCGTGACTCCAGAAACGAAAGTATATGGTAATACCTGTCATCCCAAGGGCCATAGTGAAATCGAATCATGCTCGACTCAACCGACTCCGATGTAGATTTTGCGGGGAACCCTAAAACTTCACATGCCCTATCGAAGAATTGTGGGTACCTGACAAAAAAATCGAGTTTCGCCATCTTTGTTAGACCGTCAATACGGTTTGCTGTCCCACAGAAACGAAACAGGAGTAAAAGCCGAGCTGCATGAAATTCCAATAATTCATCAGCCGCAAGTGGAATACCAGCAGGTGAGTCACCTAAATTATGGATAGACTTCATACATTCGCCCTTCTAAATCGATGAGTACAACGATCTGCCACACTATACATGCAGCCTAGAAGAATTGCCAAAGGTGGAGCCTCTGGCATCGTGGCCTGAAGTTGACTAAGAGCCGAGAGACATTCGGCGTGAAACTTTAAACCATCATCAAGGAAATCTCCTGCATCGAGTCTTGCGCGTAGTGTATGGAGAACGGATGCGACTTCACCTTCGATACGTTGAAGGCTTGAGACAGAGAGATATTGAGGCATGTATCGCTCAGCCAAATACCGTTGTCGAAACTCAAAACATGATGAAATGTCCTGAGTTGGGATACTAGCTTTTAAGAGCTTCCTCTCAAGATTCGTTCCAGCTATGGCAGGGGGGTACTGACGAGTATTAGCTTGGGTATCCAGCCAATCTCCAAATGCCGTTGCTGTCCATTTTTTCTTTTTAGGGTCTTTGCCCCAATCTGCGACTGCAGCCTTTCGTGCCAACGCCACAATATCAGCATATAGTTCGTCAACTTGATCAGGAAATAGCTGGCTTCCACGCTTTATGAGCACTTTCTGTAACCTTAGTTTATTTGAACTAGACACCAATTCGTCGGATTGAAGAACATCCCATTTTGTATTTGCCAGCCAGTAATTAATTCCATTCATATTTTGCGAACGAAAGTTAGCAATTCGATGTTCAATGTTTTTGATCAACTCAGCGGATTCGCTGAGTTTTTTTGTCCGATCAGGTGCGTCTAATGGGAAAACCAAAAAGGACAGGTCATCTTTCGGAGGGAGACTTGTGACCAAACGAAACCGAGTAGTCTCAGTACAACGGTCATTTGCTAGTGACCGTTCTATGATTGACGATCCAACAACTGTCTCTTTTTTTGTCATCCCGCTCGGTATTTTCTTCTCCCTTTTAGTAAGAAGCGAAACAGATCATAATTGGTTTAGCGCCAGAGCTTTCACCTGCACAAACTCTACCACTAGATCTGATGTTTCCTGCCAAATCAGCGTGATATCATCATGTGTCTCGCACCATACTTCCAATAGTTCCGAATGAACTAACAGGTCGATAAGAAATCCAGCAGCAATGTGGTCTTGGAACTCAAAGCCTTTGCGAGCTTCAACTCCACCACGCTCAAGCGGCGAAAGGTTGCGAATCGAAAGTGATTGTTGATTAGACATTTCTAGCTTGCTTTGACAGCATATTTCCGAGTACATTTAGGTGGCACTTTTTCTCTGAGGATCTAACTTTTTGAATCAAAAGTTGCTCCGAGAGTGTCCCTATATTCTTCTTAGTTAAGCTTGGAAATACTGTATGGCTCAACCGTACAGTCAGCATACGCAACAGTGAACAAGATATCAACTACACAGTCTAATCTCGAATTGAATCGAGAATATGTTCTTGTGAATTGATATACTAAGTAGAGCATTTTCTCGCCATCAGAATTTATTTGCAGTCCCGAAGTCGTGATTGCTACAATCAAATTCGTTCTCTCAAAACAGCCATTGCTGGCCTTTACCTGTAGCAGGCGGTTTGAACTGTTCGTAATCTAAAGCCGGTAAGCGTCGATTCAAATCCAGCTTTTGACAGAAGACCTTGAACAGGCTGCCGATCTGCTCGGCGATTTCCCCGGTGCCCCGCTGGCGGCTGCCGAATTCCGAGTTATTCAGCTTCCCGTCCCGCGTCTGGCGGATGCGGCTCAGCACCCGTTCCTTCCGCGCGGGCTGTGTTC
>TARA_R100001132_G_C3276123_1_pt1 | contig 102190 bp, 61 predicted proteins | sample TARA_R100001132 | Tara Oceans TARA_R100001132 (sample SAMEA2621247) | marine metagenome | biome: marine biome (ENVO:00000447); feature: mesopelagic zone (ENVO:00000213); material: "saline water (ENVO:00002010), including plankton (ENVO:xxxxxxxx)" | depth 800 m | reverse complement strand
GCGTCCCAGGTTCAGCAGCGTTCCCCAGCTGGGGTTCGGAGGGGGAGCACCAAAGCCCAGAAAACTGAGCCCGCTTTCAATCAGAATGGCAGCTGCAATCCCGAAAGTAATGGGCACGAGTACGGGAGCCAGTGAGTTCGGTAATATATAACGAAAGATGATACGAAATTGTCCAACCCCGGTTGTCCGGGCCGCGAGGACAAAATCGCTTTCGCGCAGTCTCATAAATTCGGCCCGCGCCAGTCGCGCAATCCCTGTCCAGCCGGTCAGCCCGATGATTGCCATCATATGCCAGATTGTCGGTGAATCGATAATGGCAATGATCGCGAGAATTAAAATCAGAGTGGGGATGCACATCACCACTTCGATCATGCGACTGAGTACCATATCAATCCATTTGCCGTAGAATCCGGCCAAAGCACCAACCAGAATACCAATCACTCCAGCGATGCCCATCGAAACAAAACCCACCAGCAGCGCGATCGTAGTGCCATGCACCATCTGGGCAAATACATCTACACCCCGTTGGTCTGTTCCAAACCAGTTCCGCAGGCTGGGCGCGCCATTGTCTTGTGTGGGGTTACCGGGCTGCCCCTTCCACTCATCGTCATAGACGCGACGGTAAGGATCCTGGTACACCAGGGGCCAGATCGCCCAACTGTCCGGGTCTTTCTGTTTCAGATTTTCCGGATAGCGATTTCGAAAGCGGTCTTTGTAGAAAATGGGATTTTCCCACTGTCGGCGGAAGTATCCCAGCGCGGGAAAATAGATATGCCCCTTGTATTTACAAATGATCGGTTTCGTCCCGGCAATCGCGGGGGCAAAAATCGCAACAAAGCAGAGAAAACCAATGTAGACCAGAGCCATCATCGCCATTTTTCGTCGCTTGAAACGCTGCCAGGTTTCGACCCAGAAACTGGGGGACTTTTTGACGGTTTTCAGCTCTGCTGAAACGGTTGACTTGTTATCTGATTCTTCTTGCATAGTGACTTAATGATTCAAAAAGATAATCTGCAATAAACAGGTTGGTTCTGGATCAGTTGACTTCAGTGATCGGAAATTTTCACCCGGGGATCAGCTAACGCATAAAAGATGTCAGCCAGCAGCTGACCCGCCAGAGTCAAAATGGAAAACATCAGTGTCAATCCCATGATCGTGGGATAATCTCGTTCCAGAATCGACTCAAAATACAACTGCCCCATTCCAGGCCAGCTGAAAATCCGCTCAATAATCACGGAACCGCCCAGTAACGAAGGGAGTGTCAATCCAATTAATGTCACCAGCGGAATAAATGTATTTCGAAAGGCGTGCTTTACCAGCACATTAATTGGCCCCAGCCCCTTCGCCCGAGCGGTGCGGATATAATCCTGACGCAGTACTTCATGCATGTTCGCCCTGATGAAACGGCTGTAGTAAGCCAGGCTGCCGTAGGTGTAACAGATGACCGGCATCAGGGCATGCTGGAAAATATCCCAGACCTGCTGAGTGCTGCTCATGGAAGAATAGTTATCGCTCTTCATACCATACAAAGGGAGCCAGCCCAGTTTGTTGGCAAAATAGATCTGCAGAAATAACGCGGCGACAAAACTGGGAAACGAATAGAGCATATACAGGGTCGTACCCAGCGTGCGCTCATCCAGTTTCCCCTGACGCGCAGAGGAATACAGGCCGAACGGAATCGCCAGCAGATAAGTCAGAAACAGGGATGTAATTGATAATATCAGCGTCGGACCGATACGCTCGTGAATCAACCGCGTGACAGGCTGCTTGCGGGAGATGGAACGGCCCAGGTCCAGCCGACAGACATTACTCACCCAGAGCACATACGCTTCAGGCCAGGGCTTATCCAGGCCGTACGCTTTTCTCATTCGTTCAATATCAGCAGGGTTCAGCTCTTTTCCCGGGTCAATCATCGCCATGTTAACGGAGATCGGAGATCCCGGCATATTTCTGATCAGACCGAAAATAATGAAGGTGATCAGCAACAGGGTAATCAACCCGATGAATAGCCTTCGCACAAGATAGCTGAACATGCTTTGCAATCAATCCGTAATGAGTAACAGCATATTTTCAGAGACCTGTCAGGCATTTCTGCGCGAGTACAGAAATGCCCGCTGATCAGTTTGGTAAGCCAGTAACAGATTAGTTTTCAACTGGTTTCCAGAGACTGGAAAAGCCTGGCCCATACCCATAAGGGCCGCGCGGGCTGAATACATAGCCTCTCAGATCTTTGTTGAAGCCATAGAAGGAATTACGGAAGTAGAGCCAGGTATAAGGCTGATCGTCATACAGCAGTTCATGGATTTTGCCGTAGATTTTGGCTCTTTTTTCTTTGTCGAATTCACGGCGACCTTCTTCGAAAAGCTTATCGACTTCCGGGTTGGAGTAGTTCACATAGTTGCGAGCCGCTTCGGTCTTCCAGAGATTGATCGAAGTGTCCGGATCCGTTCCCGTTCCCCACCCGCCGAACATCGCCTGAAACTGATGGTTCCGGGCCTTATCCTGCATGACAGTGAATTCGGTTGGTTTGACTTCACAGATAATTCCGATCTGGGCGAGATTCTCTTTCAGTAACGTACAGATCGAAAGTGACAAAGGCTGGCTGGAAGTCATGATACTGAAGCGGAACGGAATGACTTTTCCATCAAACTCTTTATCACGGATGCCATCACCATCGTGGTCGATCCAGCCGGCTTCATCCAGCAGCTTCTCTGCTTTTGCCAGATTCTGCTGGTAGGGCTTGCTCATCGGGTCGGGAGACATCCAGGCTGTTTCATGAAAGATGCCGGTACAAGGCTGATAGAGCCCGTAACAGAGTTCATCCAGCATCTCTTTGTGATTGAAGGCATACGACATCGCCTGCCGCACTTCTTTGTCCTGGAAAAACAGTGTTTCACAGTTCCAGCCAAAGTAGAAGTAAACCCATTCCAGACCATTTGCCTTGGTACAGATCTTATAGAAATCATCGTCTTCGGTCTGAGTTTTCCATAGCTCGGGGTTGAGTGCCATCTCGTCGATTTTACCATTTTTCAAAGCGAGCAGAGCAGTATTGGGGTCTTCAATGATGCGGAGTCGTACCCGTTCGAAGTACGGACGTGTGCGGACCTGTTTCCCGTCCTGCATGTACCAGCTCTCGCGGCGTTTTAACAGAATTTCCTGTCCACGTTCCCGTTTCTCGAATTGGTAAGGACCTCCTGTGACAGGGTCGTTTTCAAACTTCACATGGTAAGGGCTGTCCTGCAGGGTGGGATCGGACTCAAGTTCTTTTTCATAGATATGTTTTGGGATAATCGGAAAGTTCAGATTCCAGACGTTTGTTGGTAATGACTCTTTATGGAAGAATACCAGCGTCTGGTCATCATAAGCCTGAATCCAGCGAATCTGGTCCGTTCCCGAACGGACAGCAGGGACCGGTACTGCAGGGTTCATAATGGTCTTGAATGTAAAGACGATATCATGGGCGGTAATGGGGGTTCCGTCTGACCAGGTCAGGTCATCTCGCAGAACGACTTTATCGTAGAGTTTGTCTTTACTGGACTGCCAGGAAACGACGGTATCGGAAACAGCAAACGGTTTGAAATTCCAGTCGAAACTGAACAGGCCAAATCCGGTGAGAGAAGAAACCTCAAATTCGACTGCCGAACTTCCCATAATCGGATTGGTACTTTTCAGGTCGGCACCCACGTGTCGATTGATGGTCGCTCCCCAGTCTACTTGCTCGTCGTTTTCGGGTAATCTTCCCAGGGCACTCAGGATTTTCTCATTCATTTCCTGATCCGTGTTTTTCAGCTTGAGTGCCTCTTCGACAGTGACCTGTGGTTTTTCCTGGCTCTGTCGTTCCCGCAAAAGTTCCAGACTGTCCAGCACGGGTTGGTCTTCCCATTCGACCTGTGCATCTAAATCAGCGAGTTTGGGAGCATCGAACGGCTCCAGCAGAACTTCTTTTGTTTCTGAATCTGCTTCCTCTCCTGTTTCCTCAGTTGCTGGACCAGGGCAGCCAGTCAGGGTCATCATCAGGAAGAGGGCTAAGACGAACAGATTAAAACGGGGATATTGATACATGGATATTCCTTCAATTACTCCATTGAAAAGTCGGAAAAATCACCGGAGGTCTATATGGGTTACGCAATCCAGAACCATAGTGTGAGACGCTGTCTCTAGATTGTGGCAGACTCATCATAATAGAACAAGGCTGATTCTGGTTTAAAGGTAAGTTACATTTAGACTTACCGTCAACCAAAACCAGCCTTGTTTTTTTAAATCGGTGCTGACTGCTTTTGAATCAGCGAATCATATGGGAGGCTTACTTAAAAACACCCACCCAATAATAGTTACCGTTTAATACCATGTAGCCGAATCCAGCCTGGGTACCCGTCAACATGATAGAGTGATGAGCGGGGGAAGCGATCCAGCCATTGACAGCAGCAGCGGCTGAAGTGGGGCCCTGAAAAATGATTTCGGGCCAGGGCAGATTACTGTGCTGATAGTATCCGGTTTGAGCCATCCACTTGGCATGTTCCTGCGCCTGCAGGCACATGTTTGTATTCAATGTCAACGCTGGCATTCCATTTCGTGCGCGCTCTGCATTGTGCAGTTTCAGCAGTTTCTGAATGGTAGGATTTTTCAGTAACCAGTCGTGCTCACCCTCCTGCTTTGGTTCTTCTGAAAAAACAGGCTGAATCAACAACAGACAAAACAGACCTGTTAAAACGACTTTCCATGATGGTTTTATTGTCATTACCACTTTCCTAATCTTTCCGTACATAGGATGTTAAAATATTTCACCGACATAAACTTTGCCGGTTCCGTAGACTGCAGGGCAAGGTTAGCACCGGTAATTCCTGTGGTCTACTGTACGGAATGCAGAAAAGAGAGAGCTCTCCTCATATTGATAAATCCACATATTTTTTCTTATTTGTGCTTGTCAGCCTGTTCTTCCCTATGTGCAACTCGGGCCTTAATTTGTGTCAAATCATCAACAGGCACTGATGCTATTAACTTACGCGTATATTCCTGTTGCGGGTTCTGATAAATGGCTTCGGACGGGCCAAGTTCCACCAGTTTTCCGGCATTCATCACTGCCATCATATCGGACATGAATTTCACCACACTCAGATCATGGCTGATAAAAATGTAAGTCAGGTTATGTTGTTCCTGCAGATCTTTCAGCAAGTTCAGGACCTGTGCCTGCACAGAGACGTCGAGTGCAGAAACCGATTCATCGCAGATAATAAATTCCGGTTCCACAGCCAGGGCACGGGCAATTGAAATTCGTTGTCGTTGTCCGCCGGAAAACTCATGTGGATAGCGATCCAGATAGTCAACAGGCAGACCAACTTCTTCAAGCAGAGAAGCGGCACGATCACGCCGATCCGAATTCGATTTACCCAACCGGTGCGCGATCATGGATTCCGTGATGATCGTCGATACCATCATGCGCGGATTCAATGAGCTGTAGGGATCCTGGAAAATGATCTGCACTTTCCGTCGAAATGGTTTTCTTTCGGAGCGTGTCATGTGGGCCAGGTCGTTTCCTTCGAGCAGAATTTTACCCCCGGTTACGGGAGCCAGCCCGACAATTGCCTTGCCGGTTGTTGTTTTGCCGCACCCGGACTCGCCTACCAGTCCGATCGTCTGTCCCCGGTAGATATTCATCGAGATGCCATCCACGGCTCGTACGTGATCTACGGTTCGTTTGATAATGCCGCTCTTGATCGGGTAGTAGACCTGCAGTTGATCCAGGCTCAGGATCGGTTTCTCCCCTGCTTCGACAAATCGCGATTCTGGCAGGTTTTTAACATCATCCCAGCGGTAACCTAAAGACTCCAGTTCCGACCGGGGATGCAGGATTCGGGGGCGTCCATGAGCTGTGATCTCCTTGAATTTACTTTCGTCAAACGCTTTTTCCTGAATCAGGTATTCACCGGAACGGGTTTCCTGAAAATCCATAAAATCGGAAACGGTGGGTAAACGTTTATAAGTGGAATCCAAAGACGGCCGACAGGCCAGCAGGCCTTTCGTATAAGGGTGCTCCGGGTTCTCGAAGATTTCAACAACCGGTTTATATTCGACCAGTTTACCACGAAACATGACGGCCACATCGTCGGCAATCTCTGCGATCACACCTAAATCATGGGTAATAAACAAGACCGACATCCCACGCTCATCACGCAGTTTACGGATCAGGTTCAGAATCTGTGCCTGAATCGTCACATCCAGTGCTGTTGTGGGTTCGTCAGCAATCAGTAATTCCGGATTACAGCTCAACGCCATCGCGATCATCACGCGCTGCTTCTGACCGCCTGACATCTCATGAGGATAACTTGAGAACCGTCTTTCCGGATCAAGAATCCCGACTTCATGAAACAGGTCGATCGTTCGTTTTCTGGCTTCTTCAGACGTCACCTTCTGGTGCAGCATGATGGCTTCCATCACCTGTTTTCCGACGCGAAACACGGGATTCAGTGACGTTCCCGGTTCCTGAAAGATCATGCTGATTTCACGACCACGGATGTTACGCATTTCCGGATCGGACAATTTTACGAGATCTTTTCCCAGGAATGAGATCGAGCCTGCATCGATTTTTGCCGCGGCGTCTGGCAGCAGTTTCATAATGGAAAGCGATGTTACGGATTTGCCGGATCCCGATTCGCCTACCAGACCCAGGGTTTTCCCTTTCTCGATCGAGACGTTTAAATCCTCGACTGCTTTCACCACTCCGCGGCTGGTGTGGAAGTAGGTTTTCAATCCCTTGATATCGAGTAAAGCTGCTGTCTCTGGCATGGTAAATCCTTTTGGTTCTGATTTCAAAATGTCCTGCCGGGCAGGTGCTCTCAGAATTCATCTCTGACACTTTGTATTTCGGAAAGTGATTTGCGTATAATAACGAAACTTCAATAAGATGGCAGTGGAAACATACGAAACCTGATGAATGTTATCAAATGAACGGAGCCACGGTGAATTTCTACACACGTTTGCAATGCGCTTTCCTGCTCGTAACGACTCTATTTCTATACGTAATCCATTCGTCGCTTGTTGCAGAAGAAATCAGTTTTCCCGATGAATTAACCAGATTTCGTCCCTATGCGGACAATCCGATCTTTGAGGCCCAGGGACCCGGTCACTGGGACGTTAAAATCCGGGAGCGTGGCTGGATTCTCAAAGAAGGGGACTTCTATCACATGTGGTTTACCGGCTACGATGGAACCCGCGCAGGCATGAAAAAACTGGGGTATGCCTGGTCCTGCGATGGCATCCACTGGACGCGTTCTCCCTGTAATCCGGTCTACCAGCAGCACTGGGTCGAAGACATGATGGTGATCAGACAGGGAGATACATACCACATGTTTGCTGAAGGCAAAAATGACATCGCCCAGCACCTGACTTCAGCCGATGGTGTGAACTGGAAACGCATCGGTGCCCTGGATGTGCGTATGTCGGACGGCACACCCATCGCTGCAGGTCCCTATGGCACCCCGGTTGTCTGGCATGAAAAGGATACCTGGTATCTGTTTTATGAACGGCGGGACGCCGGGATCTGGCTGGCGACTTCTCCGGATATGAAAGTCTGGACCAATATTAATAACGACCAGCCGGTGATGCAGCCGGGACCAGAATCCTATGATCAAAAAATGATTGCCATGAATCAGCTGATCAAATACCGGGGAACCTACTACATGATATTTCATGGTACGGCGGCTGCTCAAAAGCCTTCATTATGGACCACTAATATTGCTGCATCTAAGAATATGATTGACTGGGTCAAATATAAAAACAATCCGCTGACCAGACCCGAAGTCAATCAGTCGAGTGGCTTGTTGATTCCGGATGGAAACCGATTTCGATTTTATACGATGCACAACCAGGTTGATTTAAATCTACCCGTCGTCCCCTGAATTCAACGGGGTTCCTGTTTTGATGAACGAGTCCCCTGACAAGACAGATCAGTCCTCAAATCCCGGGGATCACGTTCTGCAGAAACCTCAGCGGTATCCTGCCCTGACCGTATTGATCTGTTTTGCTGCGGGGATTCTGCTGGACGCATGGTTGAGTCCGGAGATTTCGTTCTGGCTCCTGTCTGCGGTTGCCGCCTTAATCTGCTGGCTACTGACTTTTCGGGCGCATTGGGGGCAAACCGCCACTTTCATGCTCCTGACAGTAGTCGTCTGCCTGGGAGCCCTGCGACATCACGAATTCTGGTTTTGTCGCAGTCCGGAACATGTCACGCGTCTGCTTCCCCCGACAGATCAGCAGCAGGACTCCAGTTGTACGGTCAGGCTAGCCGGGAAGATTTCCTCCAAACCAGATATTCGCGACCTGAGTGAAGACGAGTTACTGAATCCGGAACAGCCTCAGAGGCGAATTCAGTTTACACTCGCCTGCCAGAATCTTCTGATGAAAAATTCCGACGAAGTACCCATCACGGGGAAAGTTCGTGTATTCATCACAGAAAACCGGACAACATCGGAGTCAGCACTTGCCAGCCAGCTGGCAGCCGGGGATCTGATTGATATTTGTGGCGAGTTAAAACGTTGTGCGAAACCAGACAACCCTGAAGATTATGATTTTTCTATTTATTTTCGCAAACAGAAAATCGACGCTACCCTCTCGGTTAAGATTCCTGAAGCGGTAACCATGCTTAAGAAATCGGATGATTATTCCTGGAGCCGGGTACGCACAGCAGTTCACAACTGGTTTAAAACCCTTATCGTCAGCCATACATCAGAGTCTACGCAGCCAGTCGCGCTGGCACTATTGCTGGGTGAACGAACCCAGTTGAGTGCGAAAGTAAGGCAGGAATTCAGTCAGTCCGGGCTGATCCATTTTTTAGCGATCTCCGGACTTCACATTGGATTTTTCAGCGTTTTTGTGTGGAGTATCTGTCATATACTGAATCTGCCGCGAACAGTGACGGTCACTTTATTGGTGCTGGCAATTCTGTTTTACCTTTCGATTATCGAAATCCGTCCGCCAATCTTAAGAGCGGCTTCTTTTTGTGTGCTTGTAACCCTGGGGCTGGTCAACTGGCGTACGATTACCACCTTGAACCTGGTATGTGTGTCAGCGCTGATTATTCTGCTGATCAATCCAACAGACCTGTTTGATGTGGGAACACAGCTTTCGTTTCTGGCAGTAGCGACGATTCTCTGGACGGTCAATCAGGACTTTTATAAAAACCTGTATCAGCAAACCTGGCTTCCCCTGAGTTGGCGGTTGAAAGCAAATGATCCGCTGCTGCAGACACCATTACAGCGGTGGGCGTTTCAATATTTTCGGATGCTCTACACAATATTCCTGGTGACCTTCTTCATCTGGATCGCCACAGCCCCTCTGGTCCTCTATCACTTTAACCTGCTGGCTCCAATCGGGCTGATTGTGAATACACTGATTTTCCCGTTTCTGTTTCTGATTCTCCTGCTGGGATACCTTCTGATGTTTGTCGGTTCCCTGCTTCCGTTTACTGCCGGGATCTTAGGATTCTGTTTTGACCAGAGCCTGCAAATTCTGCTCGGGATTGTGGAGTGGTCATCGAATTTACCTTTATCACATTTCGAGTTACCGTCCCCTGCCCTCTGGTGGATTCTGGTGTATTATGTTTTGCTGCTGATTTGCGGTCTGTCTGGTTTCTGGAAACAGCGCTGGATCACCCGCATACCCTTCAAACAATTACGGTTGTCGTTGTTGCCTGTCTGGATCCTCGCGGGACTGTCAGTGCCTCTGTTAATTCCGCAGCAACCTGCCCTGCGATGTACCTTTATTGCCGTCAATCATGGAGTGTCTATTCTGATTGAAGCTCCTGGTGGAGAAACCATACTCTACGACGCCGGTTCACTGTCACCTGTAGAACAGACTTATTTGAAAATCAAGAAGACCCTGCTGGCACGGAGGATTCGCCGGGTGGATTTACTGCTGATTTCACACGCCGATCGGGACCATTATAACTCTGCAGCAGAACTGATCGCTAAGGGATATGTACGTGAGCTTGCCTTTCCCCAATCGTTTCTGGCACGGTTTCAGAAGGGAACTCTCGAATTATGTGATGCTGCATTGGAGGAACAAGTTCCTGTAAAACTCATCGGCAAAGGGGACTGCATTCAACTGGGTGATACGACGAGCATCGAGGTATTGCATCCCGAATATGGTAATCAATATCAGGATGATAACCCCTCCAGTCTGACGTTGCGAATTTCTTATGGCGGGCGTCAGATATTACTGACAGGGGACCTGGAAGGGGCGGGACTCAACAAACTGTTGAGTCTGCCTGTGAGCGGCCGGGTTGATGTGCTTCTCTCCCCCCACCATGGCAGTCGAACCGCGAATACCCGTGAGTTGAATGCCTGGGCGAAGCCTGCCTATGTGATTGTCAGTGGCGGTCAGAAACAGACAATCCCTGTTCTGAAAAAGACTTTCTCTGAAAATACACAGATTTATTCAACCCGTCAGCACGGAGCAATTGTCTGTCAGGTGGATAAGACCGGCAATTTAACAGTCAAGCCCTTCCGCAGGGATGATAACCAGAAGGAACCACCGGTGCAGCAGGCCGATTTTAATCTGCACCGCGCGAATTGATTAATTCTTCATGCGAACTCAACTCAAGCATGCGATGCTTCAGCAACTTTCTCATGTCAGTGAGAGACTTCACTTTTTTCTGAAATGTCGAGTAAATAACATCCAGTTCAGAATAGTGCTTTCGACTCTGAGAAATGCAACGATTCAGGTTGAGCAGGCCCGGTGTTATACCTTTCTTCAGGTCCTCGACAATAGTATGCGTGATTTCCGTGATTTCTCCGCACAACTTATGAATCTCGCGGCGGTCATTCGCGCGTTCTTCGGCACTGAGATCACAGGTAGAAACGCTGGCGCCTTTTTTGCGGAGCATCGATTCATCAACCAGACGTCCAAAAGGACTCCGTTTCGCTTTCTCTTTTACGGATTCTGTATCCAGAATTTTCAGAGCATTTCTGGCTTTCTGAAAGCCAGGGGAGATCTCCAGCGCTCGTGAGAAGCTCGAATGCGCTTGAGTATGATTTTTCATTTCCAGATAAACGTTACCCAGATTGAAATGGGCATCGACCATGTCATTGTCAAATATGAGAGCCTGTTTATAGGCTGTTACCGCCATGCTCAACTGGTTCAAACCCTTGTGGGCGATTCCCATGTTGTAGAATGCATCTGCGGATTTTTTATCTTTCTGAACAGCTTTTCTTAACACATTAAGTGCCTGTTTGTATTCACCCATGCGGTTATAGATCGCTCCCATATTGATATAGGGCGAGGGATCAGCCGGGGCCAGGCGGGTCACTTCCTCAAAGTGCTTGATGGCTTCGGGATACTGTTGCAACTGAAAGTAAGCCGTTGCAATCGAGACATGAGCTTTCTTTTCTGCAGGTTTGATACTGAGAATCCGCTGATAAACCTCTATGGCTTTTTTGATTTCACGCGATTTCTGGAGAAGCCGCGCCTGTTGAAACAGTTCATTGATTTTTGAGTCATTCAATTCTGTAAACTCCCCAGGGCAGATTTCAGGGAAAAGGAGGCTACTGTCTGCTGTAATATTATGCCCTGTATTTTGCAGTCAGACGAGCAGTATGAATTCATTCATTTACCAGAGAGATGAGTTTACTGCGTGATCCCTGGTGGAATTCAATTTTACCTTCTCGGCCGAGCCAGCCGACTGCCTGCATGACCAGATCACGGGGCGCCTCGATCTCACGTGAAAGCTTGCTGAGCGTCACCGGTTCATGTTCACTTAAATATTGCCAGACAACCCCTGCCACAACTCCGATGCTCTCAACCTGATGTGATTCTATTTCCGCTGACATCAAAATGCTCCTGAGTTATACCTGCAGTTTTCGGTAACAGTACGGTGATGGCTTCCTCTGCCAATACGCTGCTTCGGTTACACACCTTGGAACGCCCGTTTGCAACGGTCTTGTCTGATCATTATAAAACCAGTCGACTTTGGTAAGCAATCATTGAATTTCGGAGTTTTGGTTCATTCGCAGGATATCAACTTAAACTATATCCAGATAGCCGTCAAATTCATTATCAAAAATATCCAGACTCAGAGAAATGGCCTCCAGGTCTTTCAGGGAATTCTGCAAATCCTGATCGGTTCCCTGATAGAGGATAAATACTGTAAACAGGCTGGTTTTCAGGACCCGCAGAAAAGCACTGTTGATCAATTCAGAGCAGACAAACTCGACGTCGTAACCAGGGCACTCCTTGCCTGCCAGCCTGGCTTTGGTATCGTACACATCCAGTTCATCATATTCTTCCTGAAAAACTTCCAGTGACTTTTTCAATAGATCCTCAGCTGGAATATCAACCAGAAACAGCGAAATCATCCAGAAAGAAGAGTCAGCACCAGCGACTCCAATTTGAATTTCTCCATTCTTCTCGTCCACTTCTTTGGAGAGTTCCCAGTCATCTGGATATTCAAACGAAATGCCGTACTCATTAAATAATTTCATAGCGATCGAAGTTCAGCTTTCTCTAAGGCAATCAGGATGTAAAACGATGATTGAAGCGGCGGTTGACAGGCCTGAATTCAGTATAATTAAAATGAGCCGTTTCTGCAGGGGGTACTTTTGATTGACTTCAGAAAAAATATCAATCGGATGCTACATCAGAATACAGATCGTACAGCATTCTACCAGTCGCTCCCTGCCGGTTAGCGGCAATCTCCTCCGGGGAACCCTCATCGATGAGGAAGCCCCCCTCCTCACCCGCTTCAGGCCCCATATCAATCATCCAGTCCGCGGCACACATGACCTGGGGATGATGTTCAATGACCAGCACCGAATTGCCAGCATCGATCAGTTTGTTTAAAGTGCGTAATAAACAATCGATATCATGCGAATGCAGCCCGCGTGTCGGTTCATCCAGTACAAAGAGCGTCCTGCCGTTTAAGGGAGAAACCAGTTCTGAAGCCAGCCTGATCCGTTGTGCTTCTCCCCCCGAAAGCAGATTGGCCGGCTGTCCCAGAGCCAGATATCCCAGGCCAAGATCCAGCATCACCTGCAGTACATTGCGAATTCGGGGAATCGACTCAAAAAACTCCCAGGCCTGGGAAATCGGCATTTCCAGAACATCACTGACTGTTTTGCCACGATAGGTAACCGATAAAGTTCCCCGGTTGAATCGTTTCGCGTGACATTTTTCGCAAGGCAGAAATACGGGAGGCAGAAATTTCAGATCGATTCGTTTCACCCCAGTGCCACGGCATTCCCCACAGCGGCCTTCCGCTGAATTGAAACTGAATCGTCGTGGGGCATAGCCGCGCAGGCGTGCCGATTTTGTCTTCGAAAACAGTTTTCGCACTTCGTCCCAGATACCACAATAAGTCGCCGGGTTGGAACGTCCGTTTTTCCCCAAGGCAGTCTGATCAATAATTTTAATCTGCTGCAGATGTTCAATCCCCTGCAGAGAGTCATACAGCAATGCGGAATTCGGACGTCGGTTCAACTCTGACTTGATGGCAGGGACCAGTGTGTCAATGATCAGAGACGTTTTTCCTGAACCACTGACTCCCGTGACACAGACAAGTTGCTGCAGTGGTACTTTTAGCGTGACCTCTTTGAGGTTATTGATTCGAGCCCCGGTAAGTTGCAGGAATTGCAGAATGCTCGGATCCGTCTCCTCAGTCTTCCTCCTGGATGGAGTGCTTGTAGTTAACCCTTGTGCGGTAATCGATTCCTGATGTTGGATGAATTGTTCAAATTCACCGGAGAACACCAGGTTTCCTCCTTCGGTGCCGGCACGGGGGCCAATATCAACTATATAATCACCTGATTTGATGACATCGTGATCATGTTCGACAACGATCATCGTATTCCCTGCCTGCTTTAGACGCTGTAATATTTTGAGTAGTTTGTGTGTTTCATTCGCGTGTAAACCGGCCGTAGGTTCGTCCAGAATGTAACAGGCTCCCGTCGTACCGGCTCCCAGGCAGGCAGCAAGTCTGGCACGCTGTAATTCACCGCCCGATAACGTTTGGGAGGGCCGCGACAGTTGAATATAACCCAGTCCGATCTCAGTCAGGTAGTTCAACCTGCTGCGAACAGAGGGAATGATCTGATCAGCAATGGCCTGAAACTGATGACTTCTTTCTTGAAGGGAGACTGATTCCCACTGATCGAGCCAACTGGTGATTTCCGGCGGTGTTAACGCGGTAACCTGGTCAATGGAACGCTGATTCAAAAGAATGGAACGTCCATAGGGACTGATACGGGCGCCCTGACAGTCCGGGCAGATCTGCTCATCTGCGGCGTCGGGCTGCGTAATCACTCCCAGGCCTTCACAGGTTGGGCAGGCACCGTAAGGACTGTTAAAGTTGAAGGTGACCGGCTCGGGATCAGGGAAACTCAGATTACATTGTCCGCAAGCCAGTCGGGTGCTCACATACCGGTCCGACCAGCCAGACTCAGTCTGCTGACTGACCAGGCAGGCACCACCCCCCTGTTTTAAAGCCAGGTCAACCGATTCCTTGAGGCGTGACTGGATCCCCTCTTTTACGATGATTCGATCGATCACGATTTCGATATCATGTGGAACATTCTCCGGGAGGTCGTGAGGTTGCGTGATATCAATCACGGCACCATCAATTCTGGCGCGGACAAACCCCTCTTTCACAATCTGATTTAAAAGTGCCGCATGATTTCCTTTTTTGGCGGAAACGAGGGGAGCCAGAATCATGACTTTTTTGCGGTCTTCGAGTGCCAGCACCAGATCGACAATTTGTTCCGGAGTCTGCTGATGGAGTGCCTGCCCGCAATTCACGCAGTGAACAATTCCCAGTTTTGCAAAGAGTAATCGAAAATAGTCATACAACTCTGTCAGGGTGGCCAGTGTACTGCGCCGGGACTGCACTCTTTGAGTTTGATCAAAACAGATAGTGGGTGGCAGCCCCAGAATCTGATCGACGGCAACTGGTTGCGTCTGGCTGAATAACTGTCGTGTTCCAGACGACAGGTTTTCCAGAAAACGTCGTTGTCCTTCCTGATGAATGGTGTCAAATACCAGGCTGCTTTTCCCGCTTCCACTGACGCCCGTCACGATTGAGATCTGGTTATGCGGCAGATCCACGTCGATATTTTTCAGATTATGGCAGTGTGCCCCCCGAATTCGAATCATCTGATCATTCTGATATCGCATGGAGGGCCTTAAGAAGAAAGCATGTGTCAGCTGTTGAAAAACGAGTGAAGTAGATTCAGCGGGAATAGAATCTCTGGAACGAGAATGCTATGATTCTACAAAGTAAGGATATTTTTTAAAGATCACGTCCATCAGAGAGCCCGTGTTATCATGTCAATCATCCCCTGTTCCTTCTTGTTTCGGCATTCGATCGCTCTGCCACTGATACAGAATATTCCCCAACAGCGGGGGCGATTATTAAACCTTCCGGCTTCTGCGCTCTTGCCTGATCTGACATTTGACAAATCAAAAAAATGGGGAAAACTTAAAGTCGCCTGGAACCCGGAAGGACTGGCAATCAGTCTGCAGGTCAATCAGAAAAACCATCCGGTCACAGCGGTAGAAAGACTTAAAGTCTGGATCGACACCCGGGATACAAAAACGATCCACCGGGCAAGCCGCTATTGTCATGCCTTTGAATTTCAACCAGTGGGGCCTTCAGGAAAACCGGTCTGCCAGCAACAGGCGATTCATCGTGCGCAGGATGATGCTCCCCAATGCGATTTGAAGACTATCGGACTCTGGGCAAAAACCAGCAAAACAGGTTACGATCTGGATATCTGGCTGCCTGCGAGTGAGCTCTATGGTTTTGATCCGGCATCTTATCCACAGACCGGCTTTTACTACCAGGTCTCAGATTCGGAACTGGGGGAACAGTTTATGATGGTGGATCATGAGTTCCCGTTCGCCCAGGATCCCAGTCTATGGGCTACTCTGCGGTTTGAACAATAAAAAAACCGTGAGGAACGCGGGGAGTTCATCACGGTTATGAATCAGAAATCAGATCAGATCTGATATTATGATCGTTTTTTTGGTAATGCAGCTGCGTAGAGCATTGTGACGGCACCAATTGACATCAGGCTGAAGGCAGCCCAGTCAGGTGGATTGAGTACTTCCTGCTGCTCTTCGTTCAGAGACGACATTCCCAGGAAACCACGAAATTCAGCTTCGCGGACTGGTGCCGGTTCTTCTTCCATAGCTACTTTGTGAGTAAGAACCATTTTGTCGACAAATAAAAATGAAGTACCAGTCAGTAAGACAAATAAACCGGTTGCAAAAAATGAAGAGCGAAACATGCGATGTCCCTGTCCTGTCGCTTACATCGATTTCTATTTCGCTTGCTCCTCCTGAGCGTAAGCCCTTGTCTCAAAGTATCTTCCTGAATTCATTTCAGGGCTGTGAATGCGAATCGACGACGAATTTGAATGTTTAACCCACTATGACAAGACACATAATCCATAGCGGGATCTAATCTTTCTTATCGGAACGAAGAGCGAAACTCTTGATTTTTCCGGCAGATTTAAGCGTTTACATTTATTTTTTAAGTCCGGTTATACGGTTTTTAAGGATCATGGGAGTGCGCTGTACAAAATTTAGAATCCAAAGTTTTTCGAACTGACACTGCCAGACAGTTCGACTCAGCAAAATTCATGTCGAGCCCGGCTGGAGTTTTGGATGTACAATCGCTAAATTAGCTATTTCGTAGTGCAAAACACCTGAATCATCACGTTGAAAAATACAAATGAGGAAATGACTGTGGAAGCTCGGATTACATTATTGCCCGGCGATGGAATTGGTCCTGAAATCGTAGAACAGGCTAAACGGGTTCTCGATACAATCGCACAAAAATATGGTCATCAATTTGAGTCCCCAACCTGCCCGATGGGAGGCAATGCGATTGATGAATTTGGTGACCCGCTTCCCGCAGAAACTCTGGAAACCTGCAAAGCATCCGATGCAATTCTGCTGGGCGCCGTGGGAGGACCGAAATGGGATGATCCTTCTGCGAAAACGCGTCCTGAAGCTGGCCTGCTGAAAATTCGAAAAGAACTGGGACTGTTTGCGAACCTGCGCCCTATTAAACCTTACAAAGAATTACTCGATGCTTCGCCTTTAAAACGGGAAATTATCGAAGGAACCGATATCCTGTTCTTCCGTGAATTAACCGGTGGGATTTACTTCGGTGAATCAGGAAGAATGGAACATCCTGATGGTGAAAAAGCATTCAGCGTCATGACCTACACCACGAAAGAAATTGCCCGCATCGTTCGGCTGGCAGCAGAATCGGCCCGCAATCGTGGCGGTAAGCTGACTTCCGTGGATAAAGCAAATGTGCTGGAAGTCTCTCGTCTCTGGCGTCAGGTCGCCGCCGATGTGGTTAAAAATGAATTTCCCGATATCGAATATGAGGTGGTCCTAGTGGATGCGATGGCGATGCACCTGATTTCCCGCCCTTCGGAATTCGATGTCGTGGTCACTGGAAATATGTTTGGCGATATTCTGACCGATGAAGGTTCGATGCTGCCAGGATCACTGGGATTACTCCCCTCTGCATCTCTGGGAGCTGAGGGACCCGGTCTGTATGAACCTATTCACGGTTCTGCACCGGATATCGCAGGGAAAGGTATTGCCAATCCGCTGGCAACAATTCTGGCTACTGCCATGCTGCTCAGACATTCTTTGAATCTGGAAACGGAAGCAACAGCAGTTGAAGAGGCTGTGGCCCGGGTTCTGGCAGCCGGTCATCGCACGGCTGATATCGCTGCAGGAGGCAAGAGCATTTCCACGGTAGAAATGGGCGACTGCGTCATTCAGGAATTAACAGCCTGAGAAAGCACGTTACCGAAAACATGAAAAAGCGGCCGAGAATCAACTGGTTCTCAGCCGCTTTAATTTTTGTAACTGAAATCGGATTAAACGTCACACAAAATGACGGCCTGCTGTAAGCCTTCGTATGGATCCCGGGTGGGAATAAATTCCTGTCCGACAAAGCCTTTGTAGCCGATTTCCTGCAATGCCTGCATGATCGGGGGATAATTGATTTCCTGCTTTTGATCCAGTTCTCCCCGCCCTGGATTGCCGGCTGTGTGAACGTGGCCGATGTAATCTTTATGTTCACGAATTCGTCGAATGACGTCCCCATCCATGATTTGAACATGGTAGATATCAAACAGGAGTTTCATTCGATCAGAGCCGACCTGCTTGATGATATCAATACAGTAATCGGTGTGGTCCCCCTGGTAACCGGGATGTCCTTTCATCGGATGGCTGGCGTCACGGGAATTAAGCATTTCCAGGCAGAGATTCACGTTGTTCTTCTCAGCATAGCCTATGATTTTTTTGAGACCCGCGACACAGTTTTTCGCCCCGATTTCATCATCAATGCCATCACGCATTCCTGTGAAGGTGATGACATTCTTAACGCCTCCCGCGGCACATTCATCAATCCGTTTGCGTAAGATCTCGATGCATTCATCCCAGTGATCCGGATTATTAAAACCGGTTTTAAAACCATGGCTGGAAGCGATGGCACAGGTTAAGCCATACTTTTTCAGTGTATCCCAGTTCTCTGCGGGAGTCAGTTCCACACTTTTGATGCCCAGTTGACTGGCAACCTGCGCCGTTTTTTCAATATCCCAGTATTTTTTGAAGCACCAGTGCACGACAGACTGATTAATATTTCCCTTGAGTGGTTGTGGCGAAGACTGTTGTTTTTCCCCCGCCTCTGCCTGCTGCCAGTCCAGACCGAGTGCCGACGCCGCCAGGAGACTGGACGATTGTAAAAGCCTTCTTCGACTGAGTTTAGAATCCATCAGGACCTCACTTTCTGTGATCTTTCGCTGATCCGTTTATTGAGAAGCCAGGTATGTCAGGCGTTCATTAATCATAAAGTGTGACCCTACAATACTGGCTGAAAGAAACAAAGTAAACAGGATAGTCACCGCTTCAAAGACATCAGGACCTCCCCCACCGCCCATGATAACCATACTCATGGAAAAGAAGAAAACCATATTCCCGACCCACATTAAAACGAATGCCAGCGGTAACGCGCCCCATTTGATGAACGTCGACAACAGGGCCGTCAGATGCCAGAAAAACAGGATTTCGATACAGGTCAGCCAGAAACCAGGCTCGGCGAGCACCATCCCCAGGTCCTGGGTCATTTCTTCAATCCCGAGTAACCCGCCAATGATCAGATAAAAGAAGGCGGGAATTACAGCCAGCATCGATCCAAAGACCTTGGCATACGCAATCTGAGCCATCGACTGTGGAAGCATGGCCGTAGAAACCAGAGTCTTCCATTGAACTTCTACATGAAAGATTCTGGATGATATCAGGCTGATTTCAATCAACACCACAATCAGCATCGTCCAGAAGACGGTCAGCCCCATTTCCTGCAGAGAATAACTACGCGAAGTATAGCTGATATAGGCGCACAGCGAGAACAGGGCGACTCCGTAACAGATATGTTTGATTAACGCCATTCCCAGGCCACCATTCACGAAGTAGAAATCCTTCCACGCCAATGCCTGCATCCAGGCGCGGCCTGGTGAAAAGATGCGGTTGCGTTTTTTGGAGACCAGACCGCGTCCCGGATCGGTAGACACTTCAGTCAGCGCAAAACGGTTAAAGCACAGACTGGCCAATAGAAAGAATAAAACTCCCGCCATCAGGTTGGTCCAGAACTGGAAGCCCCAGGGACTTTCACTGAAACCGGAAGTCAGAATCAGACTGAGCTGCCTTAAAACGGAGGACTCGTAACACAGCTCGATGAACGACTTCGTGCCCCCTACGATCAAGGAGTTGGCTCCTACCCAGTTTTCAGAAACCGCTCCATCAATACACCATCCCAGCAAGGGAGGTCCCAGAAAGTACATAAACAGGGAGATCAGAACCAGTGTGGAGGCAGTTCGTGAACGCGAGCAGAGTACCGAACAGACGAGCCCCAGGTTAGACAGTCCAATCAGGAATGCACCCAGTGTTGCATAGGTAGCAAGGACCTGGGTGAAGGTCACTCCCCCCAGGGTAATCGCCAGCAGTGTAAATGGAAACTGGATTGAGAGTAATATCAGCGCTGAAACCAGTCGTGGCAGAGATTTTCCCAGCAGCAGTGAGATGGGATTCACGCCCGCCATAAGCAGCAGACCAATCGTCTGTTCTTCTTTTTCTTCAGTAATGGCTGTCGCGAAAAAACTGATCCCCGCCATCAGAATAAACATAAAATTCAGATAGATAATCTGAGAAAATAAATACAACCCGGCAGCGCCCATGACTCGACTGCTCGAATGCGCTATCATCAGGCAGAACAGTATCAGAACTGCAAACAGAAAACGAAATAAATGAGTCCGCGTCAGCCGGAAGTCGACACATAGTGCACGGTGAAATAAGGCAAACGTTCCCTGTAACATCAACGCACTCCCTGCTCTGTCAGATCCAGAAAGGCCTGATTTAAATGTTTCTTGTCCCGCTGGAACGACTCAATCGTTCCGTTTGATTCAATTATTTTAGACAACAGATTTCCCGTGTTGGTTAAAGTGACATCAAACATGATGCGTAATTCGCGTGGTTTTTCGGTTGGCTCTACTTTCAAAATCCCCGGTTCCCTCAACAGAGAATCTATCAGGCCTTCCACTTCTGCTTCCAGCATGACTTTGTAGACCGGATGTTCCTGCTCGTGGGTCAGGAGCCCATCCATGGAGCCGCTGTACTTGACCAGCCCCCGATCGATAATCGTGACACTGTCACACAATTCCGCCAGTTCACTGAGAATATGAGAACTGATGAAAATGGTTTTTCCCATACGTTTCAGTTCCTGTAATATTTCCATCAGTTCGATACGTGCGCGGGGATCCAGGCCAGATGCTGGTTCATCGAGTAAAAGTAAATCGGGATCGTTGACCAGCACGCGTGCCAAACTGACGCGTTGCTGCATCCCCCGCGACAGTCCACTGATCAGCGAATCTTTACGTCCATCCATGTCCGTTAACGTCAACACATCATTGATGACCTGGTTCCGCTGATCGACCCCCAGTCCATAGGCGGCACCAAAAAAGTCGAGATACTCAAATACGGTCATCTGACGGTAGGTACTGAAATGATCGGGCATGAAACCAATTCGTTTTCGAATTTCTTTCACCGCCGACTGAACATTGTGGCCGAAGACTTCGACTTTTCCTCCCTGGGGACGCAGTAGAGTGCAGATGATTTTCAGCGTAGTCGTCTTGCCTGCCCCGTTCGGGCCGACAAAACCATGCAGGGACTGAGGCTGGACCTGGAAACTGATGCCCTGTAACGCACGATGCCCTTTGAAGGAATGCGATACATTTTGAATATCGATGACAGGTTGATTATTGATCGGGTGATTCATTATTTTCTGCAATCTTTTTCTCAGGTAAGGCGACATCATAGACAAACAGGATGCGCCCCTGCTGGTCTCCCAACACATCCGTCTTGAGCTTAAACTCATCTGGAATATCGCAATAATAAAATAATTTGATCCGGGACGGATGACCTCGGTAGTTAGCCACCTGCGCTTCTGTGTTCAGATCCAATGATTTTATGACGAGGGCTTCATACAATTCACTGTAAACTGCAGAGATTTCTTTTTCTTCATAGCCATAGGAGTTTCGCGTAACGTAATTTGAGTTGCCATCCAGTTTTGTTCTCCAGGCCGCCAGGGGAAGGATGCCCTCCTGTTTGAGCTTGAAAATCGAACTGTTATTCTTTTCTGTCTGGCTTACCGAATACAGTTTCTCTCGGAACAGGATCTGCATACGAGCATGACTGGCAGGTAACGCCGGCTGAACTTCAAGCGTAAGGGCTTCCAGATTACCGTCGGGATTGAGTTGATAATCAACAATATGACATTCCGGCTTTGTAAATGGTATCTTGATTCGATATAGAAAAGGTCGGCTTGTGAATGCCGGGATATCTGCCTGGAAGATTCCATCCGTACCATTCGCAATGAATCCGTTTATGCGTTCGGTTTCTTGAGCCGTCGTGAAAAGGGAGCCTTCACCGGTTGAGGTAAACCGATATTTACCGCCATCCGTCACAAAGGAATTGATCCAGCAGGTTGTATCGAAATAGTTTCCCTGTAATGGTTCCGCGACGAGCAAACTGTTGATGGTAGTTTTTTCACCATAGCCCCGTTTTCCGATGCTCCAGAAAATGGTGCTGAAGCAGACAACCGTAAACAAAATGAATAAGAGCGAATTACGGTAGCGTGAACTCTTCTGACGTTTATTGAACAAAAAACAACCGGGAAAGATCATAAACACATAGAGGAGCGACATCAGATAAATGAGAGGCCAGTTATGATCGGGATGTGTTAAATCTGACAGTTGATGCATTAACCTGGAATTGAAATCTCCATAACTGTTCGAATTGTACTGACTGTCGCCGGTTTTACTCTGCCTGGCCTCAGAGGGATGTATGCGAATATTCTCTGCTTCTTTATCATGAACGGCGTTGACCACTGTATTCAATGCGTTTTCGGTCAGCTGTGACATCTTAAGTGTGTGGCGTATCACCAGCCCTTCACCAATCCGAAAGAACTCCAGTGGCGAATTTAATTCGACCATGCTGGTCGTGAAAATCAGATTTTCTCCCGTCATATCATCGGGGAGCAGATGGACGACTCCTCCCTGGTAGAGCCAGTCCATAAAAGAAACCTTGCGGGCCGCATCCCATCGGGGAACGTGACCTATGATGATTTCATCCAGTGAGTCTGTGGCTGTGACTGAGGGAGGAAATAATTCTTCCGGAAATTGTTTGAAGTGTCCCGCTTTTTTAACCAGGGCATCTGACCGGCTCAATATGACTCGGGATCGTACAGGGTCTAGTCCCGAGTTGGAATCAATATTATTCTCTGCCCTGGTCAATTTCTGGCCATAGATAAACCGTGGCCCCCAGTTCAGCGACCAGTCTGCCTGGTAGGAATCGATGATATAAGGATAGAACTGCACCCATTGAGAACTGAACGGCGCGAGAAAGACTTTTCGGATTAAGGGCGCACCTACTTTACTGCCACCATATTGCAGTCGATTCAACTGCACCGGTTCATCAAATGCTTCGGGAGTGTTATTGCGAAGCAGAATCGATAAGGGAATGCATTTACTTCGCGTCTGCTGGTTATTAAATCCCCAGACAACTTCTTCAATATCAATCGCAAAAACCGGGCCGGGCAGAAGTATTATCAGGACTGTTCCCACGAGGATACGCAGCTTTAATGCCCTGGATATAATTCGCGGGATATTTCTCAAATAGTAATTCATATATCAGAGCTCAGTTGAGATTGTTGATCAAAGGAAATTCCTTCGACTGAATCGATATCGGGACGATAGTAGCTATTGTTATCATAACCCAGGCGTCCCAGATTTTCATCAATATGATTTCGGCAGAGCGTTCGAAACAGTAAAAGGAATCCGCCATAGATCATGGCGTTCAGGACAAGGGGAACCCACGTCGATCCAAACTCATGAAATTCAGCAATTTCATTCAGTACCACGTAGGAGGCGGGTCCCAGGAACAGGCCGTAAATGAGAGAATCTGTGTTTAAACGGGGAATCAGAATAAAAAGCGGGAATGCCAGAATAAACGGTAGCAGACACCAGGCAATGATTCCTCCCAGCGCAGCCAGAATTGCCTTGGTTTGTGATTTGATTTTCATCCCTATCCAGCAGAAGAGGTAGACCAGCATTGGCAGGTAGATCCCCATGGTCAGCAGCGAGCCGATCAGATAGGCCAGCCATTGTGATTCATATTGGTTTCCCCGGTTCATCTGTGAGTTTTCCCATTTCCACCATGCTTCAAACAGGACAATCGTCAACAGCGGGATCAGCAGTACCATGCATAAGCGTTTGACTCCGGCAATCTTCTGATCCAGGAGTTCGCTTCCTGAAATGGGAGTCGTCAATAACACGTCCAATGTTTCATGAGACCGCTCTCCCGCGATCAGGCTCGTAGCAGAGACAGCCAGAAACAATACCGTTAAGCCCCAGATGATCCATAATAAGATGACCGCCCCCGGGACAATCGGCTCCGGGTTACTGGTGGCAATGATAATACATAAAAAGAGAATCGGGACTTCCAGTAGAACCAGAATACGAAACAAATAGCGGAATGTGCCCAGAGATTTCTTGGACGTTTCACGCCAGGCAATCGGCTTGCTTTCCGGTAGATGCACATAGTCATTCACCAGCACAATCCCGCGGGTCACACGATTGTTATTAATACTGGAAAACAGCCGATCCAGTGATTTAAAAAGATTCAACAGGAAGTTATTCGCAGGCAAAAAGGCACGTCGTACCAGAAAATAATGCGCAAACATTAATGACACTAACGTACTCAACAGTATCGGGAGACTGAAAATCAATGTTTTGACAACAGAGTTACTCCCGGGAGTCCAGGAAAAACGATCAAACCAGTAGGGAGCAAAGAATAAAAATTCGAGATCCATACTCCCCCGCGAGAAGTTGTTATTGAAACCTGGAATCTGATTTACGACCTTATTGAGTGCTCTGATAATATCGCCATAAAACAGCAGATTTAATTCAGAAGCAATGGCTGAGCCAAACAGCAGGAGAAAACCAAGTAAATAAGTGGCAATGAAAGCAGCCACGGTCGTTCGGAAAAAACTGGAGCAAAGCACTCCCAGTGCGGCGATCTGGAACATGGCCAGAATCAGCAGCCAGAGACCGTTGATAAACATCGCGGGAGAAACTCCACCCAGCGAATAAGCAAATGCCAGAATAGGCAGCCCCAGCATCAGAAAGGTCAGCATGGAAATCAACCGCCCCAGGTATTTCTCGAGGATGATTGTTGAAGGACTTAAGCGAGTAATCAGTAACAATCCCAGGCTGTTGCGTTCTTTCTCCTGGGTAATCACGCCACAGGTGATGGCAGGTAACAGGAGATAGATGGCAACAAATTGCAGGAAGACCATGGCTTGAAAGATTTCTCGCCCCCGCCCCAGCATTGCGAGAGGATTACTCATTTGGGGGACCATACTGTCCATATAGATAAAGCCCACGCATCCCAGGAACAGCAGTGCATAGATCGTACGAATAATGTAGGTCCGGCGGCGGTTTGCCATTTCGGTTAATTCTTTGGAGAGCAAAGGCAGCCCGAACTGGAGTAGTCGTCGTTTCATGCCGTCTTCCCTTCTGTCAGTTTCATGAAAACGGTTTCCATATCCATGGCTTCAGCCTGAAACATGCGAATTTTTACTCCCGTTGCAGCCAGTCGGGCATGTAAATCTTCTACTGCCAGTTGATCTTCCTGAAGTTGTATCGCGATGCGGTCTGCCTGGACGCTGACCGACTTGACTCCCTCGAATGATTCAATTTTCTGGCAGATACCATTCATTTCACCCACAATCTGCACATGGACTACACGACTGAGCTCCAGCCGTTTATAAATATGATCTAAAGAACCCTGGGTCACAAACTGTCCCGCTTCAATAATCCCGATGCTGGTACACAGCTGTGATAACTCATGAAGAATATGACTGGATATGATGATGGTTTTGCCCATCTCCTTCAGCGCGACCAGGAGTTCCCGCACCTCGATTCGAGCGCGCGGGTCCAACCCGCTGGCCGGTTCATCCAGTAATAACAGATCAGGATCGTGCAACAGCACCCGCGCCAGTGCCAGGCGTTGCTTCATTCCGCGGGAGAGTGAATCTACAGGGGCGTCGATTTTTTCCGTCAGATCAGTTAATTCCAGTACGTCGTTCACAATAGCCTTCCGACGCGTACGGTTGATGCGATAAGCGGCTGCGAAAAAATGCAGGTACTCCCGGGCAGTCAGATCTTCATAGACTCCAAAAAAGTCCGGCATGTAACCGATCATTTCTCTGATCAGATGCGGCGCTTTCTTGACGGAAATCCCATTGATCTTGACCGCATCACAGTCATACTCACGCTGCAGAGTCGCCAGAACTTTTATAGTCGATGATTTGCCTGCACCATTCGGCCCGATAAAGCCAAAGACTTCTCCCTTCGGTATGGAAAAGGAAATGCCTTTGACGGCTTCGTATTTTCCATATCGGACCCAAAGATTTTTGACTTCCACCATTGCAGGTTGTGTGCTCATAGGACTGGAAAACGTTCTAACTGAAGAAGGGAGTGAGAATTTTAAATGTCTGACACAATAAACTGGCGATAAATGGTATCCCGCTCGTTGCCTGGAACATAAACGACTACCAGCCATTGACGGGGATCAGAGGAGTCCAGGATACTCAAGTCCTCGAAATTACTTCCGCCTGCCGGTGACGTTTGGGAGACGATCTGAAATAAACCCGTCTGTTGACGAACGCACAGATCGTCCATAAAGCATGGTTGGTCCTGGGGCTGAATTCCGTAACGGGCATCAGGGCTCTGTACTGGATTTAATAATGTAGTGTTCCCCCGGGTTTGTATTGGGTTGCCTACCCGAGGAATACTTTGAAAGCTGGGAAATCGCTTCGGTTTTCCAGATTGCGTTCCTTGATAAATCAGCAGAATGGCATTCTCGCCGAATTTCTGTTTAACCTGTGTTTTCAGTGTCTCGCGTCGGTTGTCTGAATTCAGCTGATCCACAGTGATCGACGCCCAGTCGAAGTCAGGCAGTTCTTGCTGCGGGTAATTATTGACGATCCGGTTTAACTGAGGCGTCCATTGAGGCATCCGTTGATAAACAGAGTACTGAGTCGGAATCGATCCCTGATAAAAAGGCGCTCCGACCATCGCAGGTGAACTGTTCTGAGGGGCATTGTAATTGTACATTCCCCTGCCCAGTTCCGTCTGATTGAGTGGACTGAATAACCCGGACTTGACCCTGGTTTCAATGGTCTGATAAGAACCCGTGAAGAGCAGTTCAATCTCATTCTCTCTGACCGGTAAGCCCTGGTTGTCCAGGTCAACAATCGACAGTGTTTTGCGCTCGTGAGATGCCTGCATAAAATAGTCGGAGATCACAAAAGCAAATAAAGCAACACAGATAGAGATGGCAGGAAATGTGATCCAGGTGAATCGTCGTATTTTAAAGTATCCCAGCAGATAATACTCGCCGGGGCCGATCATCGCGACATAGCCCAGCAGAATGATACCGATCACCCACGTCGGAACAATCTGTAATTCAGCCGGCATAAGATCACTGATTAATGTCCCTCCCGTATAAATGGGTTGATATGCCAGGCTCAGCATTTCCGAAGCAGTATACGCATTCAGAAAATGATAATTCGTCTGTTTTTCTTTCTGAAAATAATCCTGAAGCAGTTTCTGCTCGTCCCAGCGATGCTGTTTTTCATAATAGTCCCGTTGCGAATGTCTCAACTTCCATAAAAAAAACGGAATCCGGGCCAGCTCTTCTGATGTCAGCAACTTTTTTTCCAATGCCTGCTGGCGGAGGATAATCGTCCTTCCCCATCCCGTCCTGGCAAATAGAATTTGATTCGTCTCGGAGAAATCGATTTGCCCCTCGGAATTCTGTAACAGGGGTGAGTTTGCTTCGCTTTCCCGCAGGGTATTGAGAAACTCCAGTTGATTTCTCCCGATCGATTCACCGGGAAGCACGCATATGCTGCCACCAGAACGGACCCACTGCAGAATCGCTTTCATATGACGCGACTCTAATGTTTCCAGGCCGCGGGCTGTAATCACAAGAATATCATACTGATGACAGTCCACAGGAAGTTGGGGATATTCTTCCGGATGCAGGTGGACCGAATAGGTTTTCAATCTGAGCTTGAGAGGTTCGCTACCGATCGCGCTCTGCCTGGCGATGTGAGCGGGGATCTCATACTGCTGAAAATTGATCTGCACCGGTTCTTTGGGACTGATCGCTTCGAATTTTAATTGATCCAGAAATGTTTTTAAATCAGGCGATAACGTTCCATCAAAGGGATCGCAGATACCAATTGCCAGGGTTCGCTGATACTTGCGTCCGACTTTCAGCGTGTAAGGGTCTTTAAAATCATAGCGTGCCTGGGATGTGACAAAACTGAGGCGTAATTTTAACTCGGAATAGGGATTGTCTACTTTCATCGCAGGCAACAGCATGGGGACCTCATGGAAACCCGAATGCAATGCCACATCATGCGACTGAAATTCACCATACTTTTCCACTCCATCATAGGCAGAGACCAGAAAGTGTCCTTCCAGCAGATCAGGAGTGGAGACTGAACATTGCCAGACGAGTGAAATCGGACCATTGCCCTTAGGGAACTGGGTCGTCTGGTAAATATCGACCGTGATCGGAGCACTCTGCGCTATGACCAGTTGTGCTGAGAACGCACAATGTATCAAGATCAGTTGCAGGACTTTCCAGTTCATACGTTTTCAACCTGTTTAGTTATGTCCTGATTACGATATCGTTCCGGCCGGGCGTTTCTGAAAATACCACCATTCTCCCAACAGCAACAGAAAGGCAATGAAAGCAAATTCGCCCCAGAGCGGTTTGTCACTGTCGATCTGAGCCTCTGTCGCAGTGACGGGCACTTCGCTGAACTGGATTTCTTCTACAGCAACGAGGGAAGTCTCCAAAGGGTTTAAAAGACTTACGCTGATTTTCGTATTGTCGGCCCCTGCCCCGCTAACGGTATACTCTCCGGTATGCAAAGCGGCGATTCCTGAGACTCGTCCATTATCATCACTCTCTGCACGTAATTCATGGCCCGTGGGGGTTACGATTTCATACTGGCTTTCCGGTTGAAGCGCCAGTGGCGGCAGAACCGGCGTCGCTGCTGCCTGGGCTTCAGAAATTCCGGCTTCCTGTAAGGTCAGTTGAATCAGGTTCGAAACCATAATCGGGAAACCGACCCGATAAGGCATCGTGGAGCGATCAGTATTGAACAGAAAATAGAATTCCAGTTCCCCCGCAGTGCGCTTCTGTAATAACAAAGGCCCGAGCCGACCATGAATGAGAACTTCATACCCCAGTGCTTCCAGATCTTCAACGTTGGCATTCTCCAGCCACACCGGTTGCTGGGAAATCTGCACATCGGCCAACTCAACATGGCGTAATAAAGATGAACTGCGATTCCAGTCGACGACATCAGTCAGATTATTCTCCAGCGTGATCAGCTTGTTTAACTCTTCGGGGATAAAGCCGATTCCCAGTTTTACCAAGCCCGGCTTAGCCAGATCTTTCTCAGTGCTGCCGATAATCAGATCGAATTCAGGGGGAGTTGTCGAATTATTTTCCTGTGGATACACAAGAAACTCCTGATTATCAGCCAGTGCATAACGATAACTGGCTAATTCAGGATCAATGTAAATCAACAGCGATCTGGATTGAGGAATAGTGAGAAACGCACGATTATCAGCGGCCAGACTGTCATGAGAACCTGGATTTAAAACGGCTTCCAGACGGGATTCTTTATCAGCAGCAACCGAGAACTCCAGTCGCTGGGAGTCACCACTCCCCAGTATGACCTCTTCTTTGGCGATACTGGTTCCATCCTGTAGCAACTCGACTTCAGCCGGGCTGTCTGCCTGTCGGGAGTTTTCGATTCGTATGAAGACGTCCCAGTTACCAGCCTGGTTTTTACGGGCATTGAAAGAAGTAATCCCGATATTTGCCCCTGCCGCCGGAAGTAACTGAAAGTTTAAATCGAAGGGCAGTTCAAAATCCACCTCGCGGGGAAAGTTGCCATCGGAGTAAAACAGCACCGATTTAATCGGGGCGGTGCGCGACAGGGCCTGTGTCATGCGGAGCGCATCTTCAAGCTGACTGGGAACATCATCGACCGCCAAATCGGTAAGCGCTTTCTTCAAGACTCGCTGATTGTCGGTAAATGCCGTTAGCCGACGGGCGGTGGAACTGACGGCAACCAGCGAGAGACGCTGATCGGGCAGCATGTTGTCAATCAATTCTGAAACCCGTTCTTTCGCCAGATCCAATCGCGTTTTACCCGATTGCGAATCGGTGGCAGCCATACTGGCAGAACAGTCGATTAAAATCGGCAGGTATTCAGCACGTTCCGCGCCACTTTGAACATAGGGTTGCATCAATGCCAGAACCAGAAACAGCAGCAGCAGGATCTGTAAAAGCAGCAGGATACTGCGTTTAAACTTCTGGAACGGCGAATTCACACGACGATCGTTGATCACCTGACTCCAGAGTGCCAGTGAAGGCACACGCTGATGGGGGCGTTTTAATTTAAGGAAATAAAAGATAAGTAATGGCACCAGCAGGAGCAGGTACCAGGCGCTTTGCAGAGCGTAAAATCCGGGCCAGAAATTCATACAACCCAGCCTTTCCGTCTCAACTGATCAAACAGGACATGTTCCAGGGAATCGCCACTGTTTACCATCAGGAATTTTCCGGAACGCTGACGACAGAGAGACGCCAGATGCTCTTCCAGTAAACTGCGATGTTCGTGATACAGGCCTAACAGATCTCCAGCAGAGGAAATATCCAGGGTCTGACCACTTTCACTGTCTACCAGTCTCAAATCTCCATTGATTTCAGGATTCACTTCAGAAGGAGCCAGAATCTGCACACCAAAGATTTCCAGGCCAGAGCTGTAAAGCAGGTTCATCGGGCGTTGCAGATCACCAAAGGATTCGAAGTCCGACAGCAGGATCGCGATCCCGCGACCACGGTGCATTCGCAGGACGTCATCAACCGCACTCTCAATGGGAGAATCGCCGCCCGGTTCAATTTGCGTAAGAAATTCAAACAGCCGTCTCATACTGCCGCGACCTGTCGTCGGCTGGAACTGTTGGGGGCGCCCTCCCCGGTTATGACAGACATAGGCACTGACTTTTTCAAAATTGAGCAGCCCCATAACACCAAAAGCGGCTGCCAACTGTCGACACCGCTGAAATTTCTCTTCGTAATCCATCGAAGTCGAAGCATCAAGAATTAAAACCACATGCATTTCTTCTTCATGCTGATACTGTTTCATGAACGGACGGTTCAAGCGGGAGAAGATATTCCAGTCTATATAACGCACATCATCGCCAGGAACGTAATTGCGGTAATCCGAAAATTCAGTACTCGTGCCTCCCTTCCCGGAAAGATGTTCTCCACGACTGCGATTGGTCAGTCGTCGTGTAGGATTTAAGCGCATTCGCTCCAACATTGATAACGTTTTGTTATCAAACAGTGTTGTGAACTGGCTGACGGGAGTTGCTTCAGACACTTGAGCTTATTCCTTTTCCGGTAATTCCTGGCAGATTCGTTCTACCAGATCTTTCACGCTGATGTTTTCCGCCTGCCCGTCATAATTTAACAGCACGCGGTGTTGTAATACTTCGTTGGCAAAATAACGCACATCTTCATAAGCAACATGAGCGCGGCCTTCACTGAGCGCCCTAACCCGGGCTGCTTTAATTAATGACTGGGCGGCACGGGGACTGGCTCCCCAATGCACAAAACGGCGGATATCATCGACGGCAAAATCGGTCCCGGGATGAGTTGAAAGCACAAGACGGATTGCATAATCACGAATTGGTTCGACCACGACCACTTTTTCCAGTATGCTGCGCAGTTCCAGGATCTGTTGACTGTTGAGCAGCTTCTTCAGTTCAACAGGTTGTTTCAGAATCGTCTGCTGGACGATCGTATTCAGTTCGCTCCGACTGGGAAACGGGACGTTGATTTTGAACATGAAACGATCCAGCTGTGCTTCAGGCAACGGGTATGTCCCTTCCTGTTCAATCGGGTTTTGTGTCGCCATGACGAAAAAAGGTTGATCGAGCCGAAAGTGAGTTCCCCCCGCAGTCACTGTGCCTTCCTGCATGGTTTCCAGAAGTGCAGACTGAGTTTTCGGAGAAGCACGGTTAATTTCATCCGCCAGCAGCAGCTGCGTGAAGATTGGTCCCTTGCGAAATTCAAAACGGTAGGTTCCCGTTTCATCGGTACTCATGATGTTGGTTCCGATGATATCAGCCGGCATCAGGTCCGGAGTAAACTGGATGCGCTGGAAGTTCAGGTCCAGCACGCGTGACAATGCTTTGACCAGTTCTGTTTTTCCCAGCCCCGGCACGCCTTCCAGGAGAACATTGCCGCCACAAAACAAGGCGTAGAGAGTTGATTCCACCACACGTTCCTGCCCGACAATCATCCGTGCGATTTCGGACCGGACTTCGTTAAAAACCTGCTTGAAATGGTTGGCTTCTGCCTGCAGAACAACAGGCTCTTCAGTGGTTTCTGGCTGGTTCATGTCATATCTCCACGATGTTAAACGGTCTTATTTATCTTTATCGTCGTCGGTATTTCTGCGACGTTTCATATCGAGCAGTCGACCCGTTGTCGTCTGATTCTCTTCCGAGCCACCCGCTGGTGGATCTGGTTTGTCCGTCGATTTCTTTTCGGGCGGTTTGGTTTCTACTTTACCTGGTACAGGTGGCCTGGTGGTCTGCTGACGCTGTTCCTGCAGTTTCGCGATGGTTGACTGCGGGTCTGGTGGGCCTTTTCGTGAATCCAGTTCCTCTGTGACATTCTGTTTTCGCTGCAGCAGAGCCCCCATGGTGGCTGTACTGCTCTTGTCCTCTTTCCCGAACTTGAACCAGCTTTTGATGACGTACCAGTCAAGTTGAATTCGCCTGATTCCCACATCCAGCGGCACCAGAATCGCTAAAGCAATCAGGAACCAGTCGAAGATTGGATTGGAACTCGTTTTCGGGTCCCGGCGTCCGTAAATCACCTCAGAGGCGTTCTCCGGTGACAGTCGTTGGCCACCAGTCCGCGCTGCAATCTGATCCAGTACGATGGGGTTTGATCGAAAACGCAGAAACTCCGGAGAATAGGGAACGATAAACCCTCCGTTCGCGTGATCTTCCCGGTTCCCTGCCTTTCCGACCGCCATGACCTGGTAGCGGCCTTTGCCCCACAGTGGGACTGTTGCCTGATACCGACGCGGACTGACCTGCTTGAGTACGACTGTTTCCTGGCGATCGTGCGGGCCAGAGATCCGGGCTGCCACATTTAAGAAAGACTCTTCGGGATGGAAGTCTTCTACCATGATCGTGGCTTTGTTACCCGAGGTATGACTCCACATCTTCAGATGATCCTGCTTCTGTACCCGCGAGATTTTGATCATCAACTGCTTGATGAATGCCTGGTAATGATCCCAGTTGACCCAGTCAGCCCCCCAGTTGGGTGAGAGGTCAGAGGTGAAAGCGGCCGTGGTTCCCAGTCCGTACCGCCAGAAAGATAAGATCGGATCGATTTCTCCTTCCGCCTCTTTCTTTTCGGGGGCATTCAGTATCCCTTCTGCCCGTGGTTTGATCGTTGAGAGCACATACCCATGTAAAGGCGGAATTTCTGCGATCCCTTTCAGGACCGGAGAGATCATGCCGACTTCCGGGGTAATCGTTTCATTCTGGATCATACTCCGCTTCAGAGTTTTTGATTCTTTAATGAAAATGGAAGGCAGCTGATTCGGATCGGAAGGAAAGTAGTAGCGTCCTCCCGTCGCTCCGGCGATGCCGCGCATTGTGGAAATATCGCGACCGCCATGCGGATATATTGCGACCATGGAGACACTGACTTTGTTTTTCTGAAACTGGCCGATCAACTGGGGGGTTGGCGGCTGAGGGTCTCCGTCAGAAATAATAATCATATGCTTGGTGGACGCATCACTTTGAATTAAGCCATTCAGTCCAAGCTGCATGGTATTGGCAAAACTGGGCATGTCGCCGATTTGGGCTCCATTAATCCTGGGAACCATTTTTTCGTAGTCGCCGGCGGGCATCAGTTTAAACAGCCATTTTTCACCGTCCATAAAATCATAAATCAACACTCCCACTTCGTCTTGTGCGCCCAGCACTTTGATAGCCTGTTTTGTGATTCGTTTTCCCCAGGTATTACCTTCCGGAAATTCACATGTGTGGAGAATAATCGCCAGCGCCCCTTTAGGCAGGACTTTCTTTTTCGTAATATCCATTGTCACCGGGAGCGCATCTTCGATTACAGTACGATGATACCCGCCGGGACCAAAGCTGTTATCGCCGCCGACCATCATGAATCCGATGCCCTGGTTAAAGACCGAATCGTGAACGGCTTTCAGTTGAATGACATTGAATGCATCGGCGGGAACATTAACAAAAACAATCGCGTCATAAGGCATCAGTGATAGGGAATCGCTGGGGAACTCATATGCGGAAACGGTCTCTACATTCCGCTCTCCTTCCCGGATGGCTTTGACCAGCGGTTGCCAGTCTCGCTCGTCACCGGCAGGGTCGGTCACCACCAGGACCTTGCCTTCTCCTTCGACGAAAATATAGTTCAGAACGGTATTATTCTCACGAATCTGATCATCGTCCCGCTTGGTTTCTATGGTCGCGGAATATTCATAGTAACCCGGAGATCGCAGGTAAATTGGTACTACATAGCGGTTTTTTCCAGCTTTGAATGTCACATCTTTTTCAAAAATTGGTTTTCCGTTTTCACGTAAGACCAGCTTACCGGAGCCCGGTTGTAGTGAAGAAAGCACGACCGCGGCTTCGTAGTTTTCTCCCAGTTTGACGAACCGGGGTAATTCCAGGTTTTCCAGCCAGACTTCTTTATCATATTCATATTGAATCGGGAGAACATCGACTGCAATATCGCGTGATTTCAGCTCATCCAGTACCTGGGAAATCGAACCTTCGGTTTCGGTACCATCACTGATCAGAACAATGCGTCCCCGATTTTCTTCGGGAAGCATCGCAGCCGCCAGAGAGAGGGTCTGTTGCAGGTTCGTGGCATCACGGTCAATCCGTGAATTTAATGCTTCATAGGGAAATGACACCCGCGGTGGCAGTTCGACTGCTGAGTTTCTACCGAATACCACCAGTCCTGCTTCATCGGTCTGGGGTTTCTCAGTCACTGTTTTCATTACAAATTCCAGCGCGGAATCGACCGAAGATTCGCCGATCGAATCGGAAAGGTCGACGGCGTAGACAACTGAGATCACATCGCGCACCCGCACTGACCGTGGTTCTGCAATCAGCATTACAAACAGTCCGAGCATCAGCAGGCGCGAAATCAAAGCGGCCAGCGCCCGCCCTTTACTTAAGCCTCCATAACCGGCAATGGAGAGCCACCAGACCCAGACGGAAAACAGGATTAATCCAAATGCCCACGGTCGCGCGAACAGCAGAACGCCCGACTTCTCCAAGCCGATGCATAATGCCGCGTAAAGCACCAGAAAGAAAATCAACGGAACCGCCCGCATCCACGTCACTGGTGTGCGTGGTCGAGGAACTAACTGGCGATAAAGTTCTTTGATTTTCATGGTATCAATTTTACGATCAATCGATTTCCCGTGTCAGCGACGAATACCTGATCTTTTGAATTTACTGTAAGTCCCCAGGGAGTCAGAAATTCTCCTTGATTCATTCCCGTTTTTCCATATCTCCCTGTGACCCGCCCCGACAAGTCGGTTTTGGTAATGCGTCCCGCTCCATATTCTACAATGTATAGCTGATTGTGATGGCGATCGATGGCAATATCGTAGGGATAATAGAGAGGTAAACCTCCGGTTTTCGTGCCCAGAATTTCGAGAAAACTGCCGTCATCGGAAAAAACCTGTATCCGATTATTGACTGCATCAGAAACATAGATTTTCCCGTCATGCCAGATCATTCCCGCGGCACGTTGAAATTCGCCAGGACCTGTACCCACACCACCAAATTCCAGCAGGAATTCGCCCTGTTCCGTAAATTTCTGCACACGATCATTATTTCCATATTCACTGACGTAAATATTGCCAGCAGGATCCTGAACGACGGATACAGGATAGACAAACTGCCCAGGTGCTTCTCCATATTCGCCCAGCATTTTGCTGACTTTTCCCTGGTCGTCAAAGAACACAACACGATGGTAATGAGTATCAGCGACGGCGATTTGTCCATTTTTAAGCAGGCAGATGCCTTCAGGTTTACCGATCTCAAAATCGGGCATTTCCCACTGCCGATCCAGCTGGTTCTCGGCGTCATACACCAGAACCCGGCCGGCATTATCTAACACATATAATTCGTCAGCAGGCCCTATATGCAGACTGCGCGGTGCAGGAACCTTCATTCCTTCTGCGGGAACCGGCCATTGGATGGTCTCGGAAAAAGACAGCCGGGGGTCGGTTTCTTTACCACAACCGATTTGAAAAATGAGACACACTAAAAGCAGCAGCAGACGCAGGGAGACACGGTCCCCCTGCTGCAGAACGGTTCGGACCGGGCGATGATAGAAGGTAGCACTGGTGGTTTCAGCCCCTGGTTGTGATACGGTGACTTCTTCAACCGAGCCACTGAATTTTACATTCTTCACTTCATAGCTGCCCCGAACATCCTTGACGATTGATAACTGCTCAGGGCGTGCGAAATGAGACTTCCTTTCGCCGTCAGACAGATTCTGGACCGGTATTATGCTGAGATCATTCACTGGACCCAGGTAGCTGGCAGTTGGCAGTGATGGAGGATCATAGTACAACTCATTCACATCTCCTGCATAAACAACCTGGCCCTGTTCCAGGCAGATAACATTTGATGCCTCCCGCATCACCAGTTCGGATGAATGCGTTGCAAAGACCAGCGAAATCTGTTGTTCCTGACCAGAATTGCGAATCACATCCCAGTAGATCGGCCAATGAGCCTGGTCCACGTGCACCAGAGGCTCATCCATTACAATCACGCGGCCATGACTTGCCAGAGCGCGGGCGACTGCCAGCCGCGATGCTTCTCCCTGCGAGAGTTGCCCCGGATACTTTGCGGACAGCGATTTCAAATTGAAATCGTCTAACAGCGATTCCGGTGAAAAGTGTTTCAACTCAGATTGAGGGCAGACTAAAGTCAAATGTTCTAATACCGAGTATTGCGGCCAGAGTCCCAGTGTATGCGGTACCCAGAACAGATCCAGACCATTTACGGGAGAAGAGGCGTTCTGATTTCTGACCACCGTCCCTGCATCGGGGCGTTCAAACCTGACCAGTAAATTCAACAGCGATGTTTTACCGGCTCCGGAATATCCCATGACAGCCGTGACACCTGATGGGATTTCCAGATTAATCCCTGTCAACCGCGTACCGTGTGCCCAGTTCAGACTGACATCTGTCAGTGACCATAACGGTAATTCTGAATGTACGCTGCTTATTGACATGATTATACGAACTGATTGAGTTCGGACTGACTGCTGAAACGAATCCAGAGTTTACGAACGACGGGAAGTAGAATAATTCCCAGTAAAGCAGGAATACAGAAACTGATCAAACAAATTGCAGATAAAACAGACGTTTGGCCATAATGCATTAAACCATACAGGCGAACTGCAGATGTCATGCCACTGTGGGGAGCGAGAATGGAACTGATAGTGACATCCCAGTAAACCCAGAATGCCAGAACCACGACAGCCCAGTATTGCATCCGACCGTGAGTCAACCACAGCAGTCGCCCCCCATTCTCTGCCTGTTGCGGACAGTTAGACTGATTCATTAAATGCGCCAGGAATAAGGCGTCGTCTGCGTTTCGTCGTTGAAAAAACAACTTTAAAAACACGGCTCTTGGTAACAGGTACAGCACAAACCCAATCATGACCGGAACGGGAGTTCCATACAGCCAGGCTCCCTCGCGCGTCAGAAACAAAGATGCGATAACCAGTGACAGTGTTAAAGAGCCACATAATCCAGGGACACAACATACCAGGCCCAGAAACTTTACGAAGCCTGACTGGTTACGATTAAAAAAAATCGTCGCCAGCCCCCAGGCGGCAATCCCGGACGTCGCAGCATAACCCAGACCCCAGGCGCATTCCTCAAGCGTTCCCATCATCTGTAAGCGATTCTGCAGCACACTTTTTAGCGAAAGCAGACCGCCCCACCCCAGCATGACCAGAGGAAGCAGAATTACACAGCCCGTGGCAAGTGCCAGGTAACAGCCTGCCAGCAGTGGACGCAGCCGCCTCGATACGGTCCGGCCAGGTGATTGCAGGTAAAAGGGACGTTGCTCCAGAATTCTCAATAGATACAAAACACCCGCCAAGATTACGAATTCGATGAGCAGAGGACCAACGAGATACCCCAGTGTTTCACTGACAGGCACACCACCAGCCTGTGCGTCAAAGATCCAGACCGTCCAGGAATTCATATACAGGAGAGACGCCATCTCAAATTCCTGAAATGCCAGCAGAAACAGTAATGACCAGACAGGAAAGATCCGCACTAACGTTTTTCTGATAAAGAAATTCCACTGTGCAGAAAAACGGGAAATCGCAGTTCCCGCTGTAGAAGCAGACTGGCGGATGAAATCAGCTTCTGCTGATATTTGTGGTCGCACCGTCATGTGATAACAGATAATTCCCGCGGGGACGACTCTCATTAAAACCAGCATGGAATAAACGAATTCTGCCAGTGCGGGATAATGTATCAACTGCGTGGTCAGCAGTGACCAGATATAACCGACAATCAGTTCCGGAACCAGTAAAGGAGCCAGGATCAGTAACCATAAAAAGAATGAGATGCGTGATTCAGTCCGATCAATCAGACTCGACAGACTCTGGCAGAGATAGACTCCGGTCAGCGAAATGATGAGACTGCGTAAGACAGACACACCACAGATTGTGGTCAGGCTCATTTCAAATACTCCGACTTGAGCCAGTCCAGAGTCAGTTTTCTCTGTTGCACCAGATCGGATAGAGGATATGCCTGTTGAATATAGGGTCGATATTTCTGAACGTCATCGGGAACCAGATCCCAGTTCACTGTTCCCAGGGGAATCTGGCGTGATTGCGATTGGGATAATTCCAACTCGACCTCTGCCGAGAGCAGATAATCGACCAGTGCTTCCGCCTGTTTTCGGCGTTTCGTGCCTTTGATGATGGCAACACTGTTGGGAATCAGCAGCGCCTTTTCTTCAACTAAAACAGGTAAGGCCGATACAGGTTGTCCTGCATCGACGGCGACAAAATAATCATCGGTGTCCGTATAACCCAGAATACAGGCACCTGATGCTACCAGGTTTTTCACACTGGAGTTTCCGGATGTAACCTGAATACCGCGTTCCTGCAGCGAATGGTACCACTCCTGCAGGCGATCTAATCCCCAGGCGTCACACAGAATTGCAAAATGCGAGAGTGTCGTTCCATAAAGAGGCTTGGCGATTGCCACCTGGTTCAACTGCCCCGCCAATGTTGTTTCCACATTTTCATAAGTCAACGAATAGGATTCTGTATTCGCGATATAAACACGCAGTCGTGCGGCAAATCCGGTCCAGCAACCATCCGGATCTTTAAATGCAGCGGGAATGCGGTCATAACCTGGCCCCTGGTAGGATTCCAGCAAACCCTGATCTTTCAAAGCAGCTGTTCCCAATGCCTGGTTATTCCAGAACACATCACACTGCGGATGGTCTTTTTCGCGAATGATTAAATTTGTCAGACCCAGCGACTTGGTGGCTTCCGTATCGAAACGGGGTTCGACTTTGATGCCCGTCTGCTGTTCAAATTGCTTAAGAATCTTTTCTGAGAAAACGGAATCATGCGCGCAATAGACGACCAGCGCCTCATCCTGATTCTGGAAATAGAAGACCAGTCCGAGCATGAGGATGACAGCGAACTCAATCAACGCCAGCATCAACCATCCGGACCTGGTCCTGCGACCATTGATTTGATTCATTTGCCGGTTGCGTTCTCTTCAGTTTTTTTCTCAAGCGAGTTGAAATATTTTTTGATGCCCTCATGATATCCCGGGGGGATCTGTTCCTGCATGATGGCTTCGCTCATTCCCTGTTTGAGGTCGGTAAACAGCTTGTTGTAATCTTTCTGAGCTTCCCCCCGATCACTGAGACCTTTGGTTTTAAAGGAGAGCAGCACTTTACCAGCGGTAATCGCAGACTTTGATTTTTCTGTTTTGAATCCCTTGTCTCCGGTATCATCTTCGTCGACTTTGCCTCCGCCACCCTGCCCTTCACCGCCGGTTCCTTCGCCTTGCATGTCGCCCATCAACTGGGAATACAGGTCTTCGTAGTCTTCCAGAGTCAGGCAGTTTTCACAGGCTTCGCCATCCAGTCCTGATTTATCATTCGCTTTTTTTGCCTTGGAAAGAACGGTTAACGCTTCTTCCAGTTTTTTCAGATCTTTGGCCGACTGGGCGATTTCTTTTAATTCCATCTTAGCCAGATCCATAGACTGCATTGCTTCCCGCAGGGCTTCATCCTGTGGAATGCCTTTGGATTGGGCCATCTGCATCTGCTTCATGGCCCGCTTTAAGGCGGCTGCCATTGGTTTGGAATTCGTCTGCTCACGGGCAAACGATTCCATCTCCTTCATTTTTTTCTGAATCTCATTCTTCAGTTGTTCCCGTTTGACCGGATCTGTTTCCTTCTGCAGTCGCTGCAACTGGTCTTTCAGCTCTTCCATTTCTTTCATGAGCGACTGGGTTGATCCCTCCTGCAGCTCTTTGTTCCATTTCTGCATACCCTCCGCCTTGGACATGCCACCGAATTTTTGCGCCTGATCCGTTTTCATCATCATGCTTTTCATATTCTCTTCGGCCCGTTTACGCCATTGTCCGCCGAGAGATTTCTGATGTGCTGCGAGGGCCTCTGCGTTTTTCTGCTTTTTACCAGGTACCATTTTCCGAAAGTCAGATTTCAGGTTTTCAACAGCCAGTTTAACTTCTTTCGATTCTTCGTCATTTTCCCCGTTGTCCTTATTTTTCAATTCTGCGAGTCGGGCCTTGGTCGCCTTTTTCGTAGTCTGGAACTCTTTCACTTTTTCCTGTTCGACTTCTGCTGCCTGAACTTTGCCAAAGGGGTCATACTGGGGGGTATATTCCAGCAGTAAAAACAGGATCAGTCCTGCAGAGCAGCAGAGGGAAAAGCGCTTGGCCCACACAAAAGGTACCACCTGGGCCGGTTGGATTTTCGTTGCCTGCTGTTCCGCATCCTGAATCACCAGGGGCTTATAATTTCCAATCGCCTTCTCCAGCATCGTGACTGTCAGAAACAGATCCTTGGTTTTCTGCTTCTGATCAATCAGTCGGGCTGCCTGCTCTTTGTCGGGTTTACGGAACAGAATGAATGACAGCACAAGAGTACCGACGGCAACGACTGCCAGTGATGGCAGCGTAAACCAGTCAGTCAGGTACCCGGTAAATCGGCTGAACAGCATGGCAGTCAGATAAATGCCGAGGGAAATACAAAAGGATACGAAAACCTTCCGCCCCCACACCGCCAGTGCCAGTCGCTGTTGTACGCGATCAATTAATCGAGTGGATTTTGTTATCTGTTTCATGGGTCTTGCCTCAAACAGGGAGGAGTAATGCCGTTTTCAGTTTTTGTTTCCGGACGTTTCAATAGCGTCCGCTTCTGCAGGACTGATCAGTTGATCCTGGTCTATATCATATTGATCAAATAATGCCGGATCAAACAGGAATTCTCGACGTGACAGGTCGCCATCCCGATTACGATCCATACGCTGAAACCAGCGCGGCCCGTTCACGGTTCTGGGGATCAGCATATTCTGTTGCATCGACATCGCATCAGATCGTGGTGCGAATTTAAATAATTCCGGTTTTCCCAGTTCAAATGTAATTTTGAAATGCCCTTTCAACTCACTATGATCCAGCGCTTGATCACGATTGCCGTCGTAATCTTTAACGCGTTGGATACTGTTCTGCAATTCTCGCGGGCTTAAACGCCGATCCAGATCGGTATCCAGAATTTCAAACAGAGATTTTCCATCATTGGCGACTGTCATCACCACCTGATTTTGGACTTCGGACGTATCTTTGATTAAAAAATCGGTCAATTCCTCAACAAACAGCATCTCGTCCTTATTTTTATCGACTTTTTGATATTCTATTCCAGGCAAATTCAGCTGCGCAAATTCCGCTTGTGTCAGATAGCCATTTTTATCGCCATCGACCACACGAAATCTTGTCTGGTAAAATCGCACATTATCTGCCAGCAGGTGTCGCGTACTTTTGACACGCAATTCCAGTAACAGCCCATCAATGTGGAATTCCATTTTTGAACTTGAAACGACTTGAACGTCATGCACCCGGTTTGTTGTTTTGTCAAGAAACTTCAGTTGAGGTCGAAAAGTCTGTTCTCGCGGTATCGCAATCTCTAATTGTACATCCGGAATCGGATTCTGCAGGTATTCAAACAGTTCTTCACGATTCAAGAATCCATCGGCATTTTTGTCTGACTCAGGCAAGTGCCCGGTATCCTGTCGCTTCTGCTGAAAACAGCTGATGGCAATTGCATCTATTTCTGAACGAGTATGCTCGCTGTACTTCTTTAAGATTTCATCAATGGCTTTGTTAACCGAACGATCGTGATCCAGGCGGAGAAAGGGTGTTTCCACTTCCGTCTGACGGACTGGATTCGGGGACGCCATGTTCGCTCGGTCGGAGTTAAACGGGCGCAATTCTGCCAGATTCAGAACTTCATCTTCATCGCGATCAAACAGGAACAGTGTCTGCGGGCTGGCTTGCAGTTCCGCATCACTGAGAGTGCCATTCTGATCCTGATCGAGCTTACGAAACAGTTCTATCACCTGGGAACTTCGTGAAGGCACACCCGCAATCCGAAAAGCAGAACCCTGCCCACTGTGAAGATAGACTGCAAATTCTTTCAGGCTGAGACGCTGATCGACGGGATCTGAATCCAGCCGCTTGAGGCGAGACTGCACAGACCCTGTGTCGTAACGCTGAATGCCAAACGCAGGCAGAGACTTCAATTCTTTTAAATCGAGAACACCATCTTCATCCTGGTCGAGCGAGGTAAACATTCTGTCAATGTAATCATTGCTGATCGAACGGAAATCGGACTGATCCACCAGCAGAGTGAATTCCAGGATGACCGGTGCCGAAGGGGCGAGCAAGATGATTCTCTGTGCCGAATCTTGATTGGCAGAAACAGGATGTACCTCTCCCGCCTGAATATCGGACTTGAAAAGAGTTCCCAATATTCCCATTACAAAAACCAGGATGATCGTTTTCGATACAGGATTCATCATTAATGATTCAATAAAAATTCGCTGCTGTTCAACAACGCCCAGAACAGATTGGAATAGGCGTGTGTCCGCTCCTCTTCTGTTTTGGCAGAGGAAATATACGCATTCAGTTTTTTCACTTCGGATTCAGAAGGAGGTCGAGATAAAGTACAAAGGTAAAAGGCTTCGATTTTGTCTGATATGGTAGAGCCGGGAAATTCCACGATTGCCGTAAAAACATCCGACTGTTCAAGACTGGTGGCGTTTGTCATGAAGGTGCCATTCATTAAAGCCAGTGCCTGCAGAATGGTTGCCCGGGGATCCAGTTGATTCTCGGAATCCGTCTGGAACAGGTCCCGCATTTCGGATTCGGGAGTATTCGGTCCCTGTGAAAGCAAAAAGGGATCGACTTCAGTCGTCTGCCGGAAGAATCCGGTGGCCTGCACCAGATTGGCAAAAATCTGCTCCGCCGACAGTCCCCGCGTCGGCATTTTACCATACCATTCTACACGGGATTGACTGGAATCGGTCTGACGGCTGGTCCGCTGATAAGTCTGGCTGTTTACAATTTCCCGGATCAGGAATTTCAGGTCGTATTCCTGTTTCCGCAGAGCATGAGCCAGCAGTTCGAGAAGTTGCGGATGAGTGGCAGGATTGGACGAAGAAAAATCGTCTACCGGATCAACGATTCCCCGTCCGAAAAAAAGGCTCCAAACTCGATTGGCAGTCGCTTTGGCAAAATAAGGGTTGTCTTGTGCTGTGATCCATTCAGCCAGTTGCACTCTGGGGGCGGTATCTCCCTGTTCCCATTCAGGTTGGATTCCATCCAGAAATATGGCATCAACCAGCCGATTCGTATCGGGAATTTTGATCTGGGGTCGTCCGCCGGATTCTCTCAGATTCAGAGTGACAGCAATCTGATCTGGCTGAGTCTGTTCAATGTTCGCAAAGAATGCCGCGTATTCCCAGAACTGCTGCTGTTTCCAACTGTCAAAGGGGTGGTCATGACATTGGGCACATTCAATTCGGACGCCCAGAAAAGCACGCGAAGTTCCTGCAGCCAGATTCTCGGGTTTCAGCTGTTTCACGACATAATAGGCACGCGGTGTCAGATCCTGGGTTAATTCGCCCGGTTGAGTTTGTGAATTGACATCCAGCGGCGTACTGAGAATCTGACGGGCCAGTTCATCGTAAGGAGTGTTAGCCTGAAACCGGGACCTCAACCAGGCTTCAAATTCAGGAATCTGTCCTCTGAGTTGAAGATTTGAGGTTATTTCAGGCAGCAGCAGATCACGCCAGACATTTGTGAAATGTACGACAAAACCAGGGCTCGCGAGGAGGCGGTCTACCAACTGTTCCCGTTTCCGGGGAGACTGATCGGCAAGAAAACGACGCACTTCGGCGACCGGTGGTATTTTTCCGGTTAAGTCCAGCGTAACGCGACGCAGAAATTCAGCATCTGTGGAACGGGGCGCAGGAATGATACCTTCGCGTTTTTGTGCCTCATCCACCAGCCTGTCGATTTGAGCTGACAGAAGACCGGTTTTCGACTGGACTTCCGAATCAGCGTTTACCATAGGCGATTGAAACATTGTCAGAGTGAACAACGACGCAATCAATGCCGCCAGGTGGCCTGTCGGATGAATAAAATTGCACCGTTTTGTAAGTTCTCTCAACACTGCTTAACCATTCTCAATCGCATTGATTTTGTCTGATTCAGGGAACGATTCATCCCGGTCGAGACTTTGAAAGGAAGATTCTGTTTTATATAGTCAATTGTACAACGCCTGATTGCGAATACAAGGTCGATCTGACCTGTCCCAATGGCAGCCCAGAACGTTAGAATCGTTCTGGTTCGTTGATAGCGACTCTTCAAGATCATCAACGGCCAATTTTCAAGACCGGTTCACCAGTGAGACCGTTTTAATCCTGCTTTTTGCGTATTTAATTTGAAATCGCCCCTCATTTCTCAAAGAAATCAGATTTAAGAATGCTGACTTACCTGAAGCTGTTTATCAAGAAGTACAAGGATGATTTATTCGTCATCGTCGCCGGAGCAGGCATGCTTTATTTTGCCACTCTCGACAGGGAACTGGGCTGGTTCTGGAATTCCGCAGGATTTGTCATACTGATCTGGGGAATTGCAACCTTATGGATGAATTTACGTTCCAGCGAAAACCCGAAACAAAATGGTAGCAACGCGGACTCCTGATACGCTAACATTGACAGGAAAGCTTATGTTAACGCCATTCCTTTGCCAGCTGTTCAAGATATAGAAGCACATATGCCTTTTCCCAGACTACTTATTCAGAACCTGTTGTGTGTATTTTGTGTTCTCTCTCTGCTCCCGAATCCGCTCATTGCGGGAGACTGGCCGATGTGGCGATATGATGCAGGTCACACTGCTTCGACTCCACACGATCTGCCTCACAAACTGGCTCCTCTCTGGTCCCGTTCTTTTGGTGCACGTGAACAGGTGTGGGATGATCCACTCAATAATGATCTGATGACCTATGATAAGATTCTCGAACCAGTCGTAGTCGGCAAGCGAATGTATGTCGGTTTTAATGATGCAGACAAACTGATCGCTTTAAATACAGAGACTGGCAGGACACTCTGGACGTTCTTCGCGGAGGGGCCCATCCGCTTCTCACCGGTCGCGACTGAGGCACGCGTCTACCTGGTCAGTGATGATGGTTACTTATACTGCCTGGATTCTGCCACTGGGAAGTTGGTCTGGAAGTTTCGTGGCGCACCATCGGCACAAAAAGCCCTGGGTAATAAACGTGTCATCTCAGCCTGGCCCGCGCGGGGCGGTCCCGTGCTTTATAATGACACCGTCTATTTTGCGGCGAGTATCTGGCCTTTTATGGGCACTTTCATCTATGCGCTCGATGCAGAATCCGGAAATGTTATCTGGGTTAATGATTCGACCAGTGCCAGTTATATCAAACAGCCTCACAGCGCCCCCTCTTTCGCAGGCGTTGCTCCTCAAGGGACACTGGTTGCAACAGAAGAACTACTGCTGGTTCCCGGCGGTCGATCCGTTCCTGCTGCACTGGATCGTAAAACAGGAAAACTCAAATATTTTCACCTGGGAGGAAAAGGAAACGGCGGTTCTTTTGTGATTGCTGGCGCGAAAGAGTTCTTTGTGCATACCCGCTACCGGGGCGTTCGTGCGTATCACCTGGAAACCGGTTTTCCGAACCTGTTTGTTTACAATGAACCGGTTCTCCACGAAGACCGGATCTATTCCGCTATCGAAAAAGACAAGCAGCCTCTGATTCAGGCCAGCAAAACCACTCACCAACCTCTCTGGACAATCGCCGCGGATGGCCGAGGTGATCTTATCCGTGCAGGTAATCGACTTTATGCAGCTGGTGACAAAAAGCTGGCTGCGATCCAGCTTCCAGCTTCGCCAGAGGAAAAACCTGAACTTGCCTGGGAACAGTCGGCACCAGAGGGGATTTTGCGTTTGCTGTCGGCTGATAATAAGTTGTTTGCTGTCACGTTAGAGGGAGACATCCTGGCGCTGGGCACTACAGAGGGCACTACAGATAATGCTCCGGAAAAGATAACAGCGGCACCGGCAACACTCCCGCCTCCCGATTTGCAAACCACGCAATTGGCTGATGCACTCCTTAAGGAAGCACAGTCCAGTCTGGGGTATGTGATCTGTTATGGCGCGGATCATGAAACGCTGTTTGATGCACTTCTCGCAAAATCAGATTTACAACTGATCGTGATTGAAGAGAACCTTGAGAAAATTAATAGATTGAGAGTTCGTTACGATGCGCTGGGCTTGTATGGTTCTCGGATTTCAGCACATCGTGGAACACCCGCATCGTTTCAGGCCCCTCAACATATTGCCCGTTTGACATTACTCAGCAATTCGATTGTTCAGACATTAAAAGCAGATCATTTAGAGCAGATTTACCGTTCGGTGCGACCTTACGGCGGCGTGATCTGGGTCCCCGATTCTGATCAGAGTCTGACTGATAAGCTCAGTAGACTATTGCAGGAGGCCGATCTGCCACAAGCTCAATTGAAAACCACGGCAACCGGTCATCTGATATCCCGTGAAGGTGCCTTGCCCGATTCTGCAGACTGGACCCATCAATATGGCGATATTGCGAATACCGTCAAATCAAATGACAAACGCGTGAAACTACCGCTGGGTGTTCTCTGGTTTGGCGGAAATACTCACGAAGACATTCTGCCACGCCATGGGCATGGACCTCCCGAACAGGTGATTGGCGGACGCACATTTCTGGAAGGGATGAACAGCCTCAGTGCACGTGATGTCTACACCGGGCAGGTACTCTGGCGCAGGGAATTCGAAGATCTGGGAACGTTTGGAATTTACTTCAACTCAACCTATGAAGATACTCCCCTCAGTACCCAATACAACCAGCGGCATATTCCTGGTGCAAACGCCCGTGGCACAAATTATATTGCAACAGCCGACGAAGTTTATCTGGCAATGCAACATGAATGTCATGTGTTGGACGCCCGCGACGGGTCAACAAAACGGATTATCAAATTGCCTGATCCACAGAAGGAATGGGCTTTCATAGCCGTTTATGATGCCATACTGCTGGCCGGGAACGGCTTTGGTCATTTTGGCAAACAGGTGGATGAAAAGCCGGGTAAAGATGGTCCGTCTGCGACAGATCTTTCCGCCAGCCAGGGTTTAATCGCCTACGATCGTCATTCGGGCGAGATCCTCTGGCAGGTCGATGCGATTCATTCTTTTCTACATAATGCCATCGTTGCAGGAAATAACCGGATTTACTGCCTGGATAAATTACCTGCCAGTGCCGAGAAAAAACTCTCGCGACGCGGACTCGTCGATCCCTCAAAATATCGTATTGTCTGTTTCGATGTCTTCACCGGTAAAGAACTCTGGTCGACCCGGGAAAGTATTTTCGGATCATGGCTGGGGTATTCCGAAAAACACGATCTGCTCTTGCAGGCGGGAGCACGGGCCAAAGACCGCCTGAGCGATGAAATTGGCCAGGGAATGATCGCCTACCATGCGAAAGACGGATCAATTCGCTGGGAGAACCAGAAGCGAAAATATACAGGCCCCTGCGTTCTGCATAATGATCTCATCATCACCTCGGCGAATTCCTATGAAGTCTCAGGAGGCGCATTCAACATCCTGGATGGCACACCTTACACGATTACCAATCCCATTACCCGGCAGAAAGAACCGCTGAAATTTTCACGGTCTTATGGCTGTAATTATGTAATAGCCAGCGAAAACCTGCTGACATTTCGTTCCGGGGCCGCCGGTTTTTACGATCTGCAATCTCAGAGTGGTACCGGAAATTTTGGTGGCTTCAAATCAAGTTGCACGTCGAATCTGGTTGTGGCAAACGGAGTATTGAATGCGCCCGATTACACGCGTACCTGCAGCTGTTCCTATCAAAACCAGACTTCGCTCGCATTGATTCATATGCCTGAAATCGAATTCTGGACGAACAGCCAGTTAGGCAGCGATGCAAAATCAACAGGAACGGTCAAACAGGCAGGCATCAATTTTGGTGCCCCTGGGGATCGAAGTTCCGAAAACGGTACGCTCTGGCTCGATTACCCCAGTGTCGGGGGGCGATCACCTGACCTGAAAGTAACCGTCTCAAATAAAAAGTATGAAGTCTTTCGCCATCACGCTCTGAAAATTCAGAATTCATCCAAAAACGACGGGATGAACTGGGTGGCTGCGTCCGGAATTATCGATCCTCAGAAAATCACCATTGCCATTCAGCAGGATGCAAACGCCGAACCGCTCCCCGGAATTCCGATTGCCGGCGTGGATGACGATGCAGAAGAAGATTCCAAAGGGGAAGTCAAACTCCACAGCAGCGATCTGGAACTGGGATTAGACGCGGGGGATCCCCAGGTGGTCGGAGTCCGTTTTTCAAACGTCCCGCTCTCTGCCGATGATCAAGTGGAGTCTGCCTGGATTCAGTTTACGGTAGATGAAACAGGCAAATCACCGGCCCGATTGAAAATTGAAGCAGAGGCGGCTTCTGATGCAGCGCCTTTTGTCGAATCCAAACAGAACCTCTCCAGCCGCAAACGAACGAAAGCGAACGTCGAATGGTCTCCCCCAGCCTGGATGAAAGTGGATGTGCATGCTGAAGATCAGGCTACTCCTGATTTGAAGGCACTGCTTCAGGAAATACAGTCTCAGCCAGGTTGGTCCAAAGGTAATTCGATCTGTTTTCTGATCACAGGCAAAGGAACCCGCATCGCCCGGTCCTATAAGGGGGCTTCATCAGGCTCGGCACGTCTTGTGTTGAAAATGAAAGGCGATTCGTCCGAAGATCAGAATCAGGAAACAAAGCAACTCGGTGCAACAGCCACCCATTATTACACTGTCAAACTGACATTTACCGAGCCCGATGAAACTGTAAAAGCGGGCCAGAGATCGTTTCATATCAATCTGCAGGGGGATCAGGTACAGAACTCATTGGATATCAGAAAACAAACCGGACAGGCCATGCAGAGCCAGGTTCTGAAGTTTGAAAAGGTTCCCGTTGAGGATCGGATTGAAATTGAACTGACTCCAACGGAGCAATCAGAATATTTACCTGTCATTTCCGGTATTGAGTTGATCAGCGAAAATCGGGCCGAGCAATAATTCAGGAGGTTACGGGAGCTTTAGATTTTTCCGAAACCCAATCCTTCAATTGCAGTTGCACGTTTTCGAAACCGCGAAAGCGATTGATGCCGGGGGCGAAGCTGATTGAAAACGGGCCTCCATCTTCCTCCATCTGGCTGGCCCATTCCCCTTTTCCAAAAGCAATAGCGCGAATTTTGGTGTTATGCTGCTGGAAGACCAGTGAGATATGACGTCCCCCTTCCCCCATGGTGCGTGGTGGTTCCGCCAGTTGCACACGCGTTGCCACAAATTGTGGTCGCGGGTTCTCCTGTCCGAATGGGCCCAGGCAGTCCAGTTCACGAACCGACTGTTTCGTGATTTCATTCAGACAGACTTCGGCATCGATGCGGACGAGCAGTTCGCTATCAGAAAGTTTTGGTGCAAGAGCGGCGTATTCCGCAAAGGCGAGCCGAAAACCTTCGATACTGTCTTCTTCGATCTTGAGTCCCGCTGCGGCCTGGTGGCCTCCGAAACGTACCAGGTGAGTGGCACATGCAGAAAAGCCGGCATGGAGATCGAAACCGGCGAAGGAGCGGGCGGACCCCTGACCTGTGCGGGTGGACGCATCCAGGGCAATCAGTACTGTCGGCTTTTCAAAATGTTCTGAGACCCGGTTCGCAACAATCCCGATCACCCCGGGATGCCAGTCTGCGTGCGCCAGTACGAGGGTGTGATGATCTTCCCAGTCTGCGTTCTCTTCGACCATTTCTTTGGCCTGTTTGAAAATCCGCCTTTCTACCGTCCTGCGATTTTTGTTTAGTTCGTCCAGATACACGGCCAGCTGTGCCGCGCGATCCTTATTATTCGTTGTCAACAGTTCAACAGCCAGACGGGCCTGCCCCAGTCGACCGGCGGCATTCAGGCGAGGGGCGATCGCGAAACCGATGTCCTCTGTATCCAGCATCTGCCCGGCTTTGATCTCTGCAACCTTCATCAACTCCTGTAATCCCAGCGGTGCTCGTTCAGCCAGCGCACTTAATCCATAGCGGACCAGGATACGATTCTCGCCCACCAGGGGTACCACATCAGCAATCGTGCCAATGGCTGCCAGTCCCACCGCACACTTCAGATACTCGCGCATCTGCGGCGATGCTTTCTGGCCGTCTCCCAGTTTCTGGCAGACGGCCCAGGCCAGTTTTAAAGCGACACCAGCTCCGCAGAGATGGGGAAATTCATAGTCACTGTCCGGCAGTCGCGGGTGGACCAGGCAGTCGGCTGCCGGTAATTCATCCGCCATCTGATGGTGATCGGTGATAATCAGTTCCAGCCCCAGTTCTCGCGCCAGGGCTGCTTCCTTCACACTCGTTATGCCACAGTCGACCGTAATCAATAATCGCTGTGGGTCTTCTTCGTACAACTCTCTGATGGCATCGCAGTTTAAGCCATAGCCATCATCCAGGCGGTTGGGGATAAAGTAGTCACACTGTCCCTGTGCCAGCGTGATGCATTGCAGCAGGATACTGGTAGCCGTCATCCCGTCCACATCGTAGTCACCGTAGATGGTGATGCGACGTTTTTCTTTCAGGGCAGCAACGATTCGATCTGAAGCGGATTCGACGCCGGGCATGGAACATGGTTCCAGCAGTTCTGTCATCCGGGCATCGATGAAACTCCGGGCGACGGTGGCATCCTGCAGGCCACGAGCAATCAAAACCTGCGCTAAGAGTGGAGAGATGCGCATTTCCGAACTGAGACGGCGTACCTGTGATTCATCGTGGGGGGCAAAACGCCAGTTTTGAGTCATCCCTGCTCTCGATTCATTGCATTAAAGTTTAATATCTATAAGTATTGTGCCCAATTATTAAAACAGAGTCGGGTCTGGCTGTCAAAACTGCAGGATTCTCTAAATGTACAAAAAGTGAGACCGTCCGCTGTTTTGTACTGATATCGAACCTGATTGACCCGGTCTTTGTCTGAGCTGCATACAGGATAGCAGCATAATCGATCTAATCGAACTGATCATCAAGGTAGAAATCTGAGATAACGGTGTCGTGACTTGTCGGGACCCTGCTTCCTGACTAAACTGTGGGCTGCTATCGATTTCACGATACTTCTGTAAACGATTGAATTACGAATTAAGGTTTTGGGATGAAACACGTTCTTTCTGCACTTGTGATGAACCAACCGGGTGTACTGGCCCATATTTCGGGGATGCTCGCTTCGCGCGCCTTCAATATCGAGAGCCTGGCCGTCGGTGAAACTGAAGAACCTGAATTTTCCCGAATCACTTTTGTCGTAGGCGATTACAACAAACTCGATCAGGTCAGAAAGCAACTCGAAAAGCTGGTTACCGTTGTAAAGGTTGTTGACTTTTCCGGTCAGGATTTTGTGGAACGTGACCTGATGCTGATGAAAGTTTCCGCGCCTGGCAAAACACGGTCAGAAATTCGTGAATTAGTCGAAATTTTCCGTGCGAAAATCGTTGACGTGAGCACTGAAAACGTGATGATCGAAATCTCCGGTCAGGAATCTAAAATCAATGCATTCATTGACGTGATGCGGCCGTTTGGAATACTGGAGATCGTTCGTACAGGAAGAATCGCCCTGTTACGCTCAGAAACAATGAAAGCAGACGTGGATTCAGAGACTGTGGAAACAGTTTAAACAATCCACCAGAACAAACAACGCCAGCGGTAACTCATGGTTGTTTTGTTCTCTCAGGGCAGGATATTGTTTCTCATCAAGCGACGATTGACGGCCCAACTTCCATAGAAGTAGATCCGGTTCTGCTTCCCTCAGCCTTACATGAAAATTACAAGAGATCAGGATTATGGCAGTAACAATTTATTACGATGACGATGCAGATTTGTCTTTGTTGAAAGACAAGACCATTGCCATTCTTGGCTATGGAAGCCAGGGGCATGCACAAGCTCAAAACCTTCGCGACAGTGGCTGTAACGTCATTATCGGGCAGCGTAAGGGAAGCGAAAACTACGATCTGGCCGTCAGCCATGGTTTCGAACCAGTCTCTATCGCAGAAGCGACAAAACAGGGTGACCTGGTAAACATCCTGCTGCCAGATGAAGTTCAGGGTGACCTTTATAAAACCGAAATTCTGCCAAACCTGAGTAAGGGAAATCTGCTGCTCTGCTCACATGGATTCAACATTCATTTCAACCAGGTTGTGCCACCGGCTGGTGTCGATGCGGCCCTGGTCGCTCCCAAAGGCCCTGGTCATCTTGTCCGCAGCGAATATGTTAAAGGCGGCGGAGTTCCCTCTCTGATCGCCCTGGTCGATGGCGCCGCCGACAGTACCCGTCAACTTGCTCTGGCTTACGCCAAGGGCATTGGTGGCACACGTGGTGGTGTCATTGAAACCTCATTTGCTGAAGAAACAGAAACGGATCTGTTCGGTGAGCAGGTTGTACTCTGTGGTGGTGTCAGTGAACTGGTGAAAGCCGGCTTTGATACCCTGGTTGAAGCAGGATACCAGCCTGAAATGGCTTACTTCGAATGTATGCATGAGCTGAAACTGATCGTAGACCTGTTCTATGAAGGCGGATTGAACTACATGCGTTACAGTGTTTCCAATACAGCTGAGTACGGCGACTACTCCAGCGGTCCCCGCATCATCACTGATGAAACCCGCCAGGAAATGAAGAAAATTCTGACCGAAATCCAGACTGGTGAATTCGCAAAAAACTGGTTGCTTGAAAACAAAGCGAATCAGGCTTCATTCAAAGCCATTCGCCACCTGAATCGGCAGCATCCTATTGAAACCGTTGGAAAAGAACTCCGCCGCATGATGAGCTGGATTGATTCCAAAGAAGTCTAATCAATTTAAAAGATAACTCATAACCGGAAACGTGGTAGAAGCTTATGAAGTTTCTACCACGTTTTTTTATTGATAGATCCTCACTCGGGCCGGGGATAACATTTCCAGCACGACTTGTCTTTAGAGTGAAACAGTCATATAAAAAAGAGAACGACCTTTTTCATTCAACGGGAAATAGAACATGTCTTCATCACTGCCTCTGCACTCACAGCATCAACGAACTTATCATGATAATAAGTTCGTCTATCCGGTGCTGTCCCGCCGCAGTAAGGGGATTTCGATCGGGATTAATCTGAATCCCGATAAGATCTGTAACTTCGACTGTATCTACTGTCAGGTAGATCGCCGGGAAGAGTCAGAAACCCGCTTTGTCGGCACCGAACAGCTGATGCGGGAACTGGATCATATGCTGAAGTTTGTGCTCAGCGGCGAGATCTATCAGGATCCGAAATTTTCAGATGTCCCGACAGAATTGAAGCGACTGAATGACATTGCCTTCTCGGGAGATGGGGAACCGACCACTTATCGCAACTTCGATCAGATCGTCAAAGATGTTGCTGCATTGAAGCGGAAGCATTCCGCTTCAGATGTGAAAATGGTCCTGATCAGTAATGCCAGTATGTTTCATCGAGCAGGCACACAGGCAGCACTGGCGATTTTCGATGAAAACCAGGGGGAAATCTGGGCCAAGCTGGATGCGGGTACGGAAGACTATTTCAAGACGATTGATCGAACCAAAATCCGCTTCTCTCAGGTTCTTGATAATCTATTGCTGGCAGCAGAACAGCGTCCTATTGTCATTCAGAGTCTGTTTATGCTGGTAAATCAGCAGCCACCCTCAGTCGAGGAAATCAATGCGTATTGTTCACGGCTGAATGAGATTGTTAAGTCTGGAGGACAAATCAAGCTGGTGCAGGTTTATACAATCGCCAGGCGTACTGCTGAAGAATATGTTGCTTCACTCAGCGCCACGCAGGTGGACCAGATCGCACGTCAAGTAATTGAACAGACAAAACTGCCTGTGGAAGTGTACTACGGAAACGCCGACTGACAGAGAAGCGCTCTCTGTCAGTCATCTGGCGTTGCGAGCGCAATTTCGTTACTCGTCCAGTTGAACTGGCTCGAGATCTTTGGTGTTCCGTTCAATTGCCAGCACAATGGTTTGCTGACGACGCTTATTGGACGAAGTATTTACTGCAGGAATGACCTGCCTGCCGTTGGGCAGACTCAATCGCAGAGCAAAACGTCCTTCTTTGCTGACCGGGATCTTTTCTCCGAGCAGCGTGACTTCTGCCTGTGGGTCTGAAGTTCCATGAATCAACAGTTCGGTTTCAACGTGGAACTCTTTTTTGGCCTTCTTGCTCTTCGAACCATTTGAATCACCGTTTGCATCCAGTGTTAATGGCAGAGAGAGTCGGGAAATCGGAGTCCCATTATTCTCATTGCGGGAAGTATAACGGCGGGAACGTGTGGCAGAATAATTACTGTCGAGAGCACGTTTGGTTTTACTTCCTTTTTCGCAGACCTCAGGCATTGGCGGAGTTACTTTGTGTGAGTAAACCAGCCCGAAGAATTTATTCTGAGGTGTCACGAAACCCAGTTGCAGCTTGTAGGAACGAGCCGGCTGGTCAATCTGAACATACCACAATCCGGAATCAATTTTGATTTCCACATCTTTGACATAAGCTTTACTGGTGCGGCTGTTTTCATTCGTGGTAATATCATAAACACGAATTACAGGGACCGCCTGATACCAGTAGGCGCCCAGTGCCGCTTTCGCGCGGTCAAGACTTCCCTGGGTAATGGTCCAGTTCGCCAGTAACCAGTGAGAATCTTTCACCTGTGCATTGATCTTGGTTTCAACCGATTCAGAAGTCGGATGCATTTTTTCGCTATGAGAAGTATGCCCGTTTGATTTGAGCAGTTTCTGAATGCGTGCCTGATGTTCCGTAGGAGTCTGGCTGGATGCACTTTGAGAAGGGAAAGCCGGAACAGATGCCGGTCGGGGAGACTCAGAAGGGGGGGATTTTTGTGTTGTGGTCGTTGTTTTGCGTTTGGGCTTTGATTTTGCCATCTTAATTTTCGCAATGGCCTTAACCAACTCCTGCTTTCGCATGCCATGCCAACCGGCAATACCATGAGATTTTGCAGTGACCGCTAAATCACGACGAGTTTGACTCTCGAGGGACTTTAGAATCGTTGGGGACATCAGGAATGACTCCCAAAAATCAATCAAAACACTGGTCGGCGTCTTAATTTAGCTTCTGTCTTCCATGACACTCAGGTTCAAGTTTTAGCACATCTGCCCCGTTCCAGCACAATCAGCAAGCCGTCTGAGATGAAAAGTCCTTTATTTCGAACGACCGTAATGTGATGAACAATATGTAAACGTCAAATCTAAATTTCGACCAGGACGCTACTCTCCTCAAGAACAGAAAGCCACTAAGTAGTTATTCTCAATTTCAGGAACCATAAAACAGTTGATGAATCACTGTTATGTCATCCTGATGCCTCAACAATGAACGTTCAGACAGGATGGAGAACCAGTTTCTCCATTTGAAAACCAGATTATCCAATTTTCGTCTGACATAAATTCACAGCCAACTATGACGAGTTGACGCATGAATCATTATTGAAACGTGGCACTACTTTTAACATGAAACAATACAAAAAGCAACGATCGGCGTATTCTGATTTGTGAAGAATCACCTGGCATGGCACTGTATCGTATTACTGTTATTGAGGTTATAAATTTAGCCTCATCAAAATTTCATATCCATTATTAAAGTGGGGTGCTCGTCGGTTTTGTGGTACTCACGATACATCACCTAGGCAAAATCGGACAGGACAGAAATTGTAATACAGTAATATTACGAATCTCGAAGGAAACTGCGATCAGTGCCAGTTGCATTGATCTTTAAGCCAATTTTCAATTCCTATGACCAATAGGTACGGATCAAGGGCAATGTCAAAATTGAGAAAACTGGTTTTCGAATAATTACACAGGACTGTTCTTTGACTATCCGGAAGATTGTCTTTAGAGTCTGTGTCTGATCTGTCTACTCGGCTTAAGTCGACGGGTAGATCTGAGACGTTACTTGCGTTAATGCTTCATTTCTGAAAGCAGCCCCTTATGCCGCGACCCGATCGGCAGCCTCGCTCATCTTTAGCGGAAGCCCATCAATGGGTCAGTAGACTGACGTCAGTCAGTCTGGAGATGGCATTGCCAGCTTTACTGGGGCATTGGCTTGATGGTAAATGGGGTACCAGTCCGTGGCTGACAGCAGTCGGTGCCCTGCTCGGTTTTGCAACCGGCATGATACATTTACTGCATATGGCTAAAGAAGCGGAGCGTAAAGAACGAAAGAGTAAAGATCGTTCAGCGGATCAATCCGATGATGCGATCGCAGATAACTGATGTCAATAAATCTGATTGAACGCTCCAGGCAAATTACAGTTCAGGCAGTTCCAATCAATGATCGCTGAATCGCAATAATAAAATTACTTTCCATGCAATCAACATCAGATACGCCAACCAGAAACCCGCTGAAGCAATGCAGTATTCTTACTGCCAGCCTGCTGGTGCTGTATGCCCTTCTGAGTGTCCCCGCTTGCATGTTTGTAGGTGTGACGGCCGTGGAAGGGTTGACTTATGCTGTCGTCTTGTGCCTGGTTCCTGGGATTATCGTGTTTTTAGCCTCGGGCTTGCTCTATCGCGATGCTGCACCCGTCACCGTGATGGGACTTTCGACACTGGTTCGATTAATGATTGTGGGTATCGGTACGTTGGTAATCATTAAGCTGCGGGCTGATTTTGGTGCTGCAGAGTTTTTGAATTTTTTGATTTGGTTATTGATTTGTTACTTTGCCTCCCTATTGGTTGAAACCTTGTTGATCATTCGGTAATCTGCCGAAGCTGTTTGTAGTTAACGAAGTATTGATCAGAAACTATTTTGAATCGAGCTTAAACAATGGCCGCCGGTCACAGTGATAACTTTCATCATGTTCGCGATTTTGGGCATTTCGAACTCCCCGGGCAATATCATCTTGATTTACCCGTGATCTTCGGATTGCAGATCACAAAATTTATGGTGTTGCAGTTAGTGGCCGTTGTGTTTCTGTTTCTGGTGTTTCGAGGTCTGGCAAAACGAGCAGCCGGGGGACAGGTCGTTCAGGGACGCTGGTGGAACTTCTGGGAATCCATTGTCCTGTATATGCGAGATGAAGTCGTCCGCCCCACGATCGGATATGGTCACCACGACGACCATGGCCACGGTCATCATGATCATACACCAAAGGTAGGCCATCCTGCCGATAAATATCTCCCTTTTGTGCTTTCCTGTTTCTTTTACGTTCTGATCTGCAATCTGCTGGGTGTATTTCCCTGGATGGGTTCAGCGACTGGCGAATTGAATGTCACGATCGCTCTTGCATTTACCACTTTTTGTGCCGTTGTGTTCTATGGCTCAAGAGAACAGGGGCCTGTTCAATTCTGGCTGTCCCTGGCACCACCGATGGAGCTTCCCTTTTTTCTGAAGATAATATTAGTGCCAATGCTCTGGGTAATTGAGCTGGCCGGTTTTTTGATTAAACATGCGGTACTGGCAATTCGTTTGTTTGCCAATATCATGGCGGGGCATACCGTGATCGCAGTCTTCCTGGGATTCATTGCGTTGACCGCGGAATCCGGAATGTGGGCGATTGTTATGCCTTCCAGTATTCTTGCACAGGTTTTAATTGGTCTGCTGGAACTGTTTGTTGCGTTCCTGCAGGCATATGTGTTTGCGTTTCTTGCGACTCTGTTTATTGGGGCGGCTGTAAATCCTCACTAGAGGTTCAGTGGGCTTTCTGGCAGACTTGCTTTGTATATCTAGTTTGAGTGTTCCTCGTTGAGAAAGGTCAGGGGATAAAAACAATGATCCAGGCTTTACGGATTATGTACATGACATGCGTTGTTGTATTGGCCACAGCTGTTCCTGCAATGGCACAGGAAGCAGGTGGTGCAATTTCACTGGGGGCTCTCGGTGCAGGAATCACCATCATCGGTGCCGGTTTCGGCATTGGTAAAATTGGTGCTTCTGCTGTAGAAGCCATCGCTCGCCAGCCCGAAGCTGGTGGTAAAATCCAGACAGCAATGATTATTGCTGCCGCGTTGATCGAAGGTGCTACATTCTTCGCTCTCATCATCTGCATCATTGCTTAACAGCAACGAAACAGTAAGACATAACTACCAGAGTAGCCGCCCTCTTTGTATGAGTGCGTGTGAGCGAATAATAATTCTGACTTGAATGTGAGAAATTCTGATCATGTTTAAAAGCCTTTTTACAACCCGGTGTATCATCATGCTGATCGTTGTCAGTTGCGTGATGTGGGGCAGTGGGCTGGTTGGTTCTGAAGCTTCATTATATGCAGCTGACGGAGCGGAACAGCATACGGGAGCTCCTTTACACTGGAAAACAGACCTGGCACTATGGTCTCTCATTGTGTTTGTGGTTTTCATTTTCGTACTCAAATCATTTGCCTGGGGTCCACTGATCCAGGCGCTGGATGATCGGGAGCTGCGAGTGATTACTGCAATCAATGAAGCAGAATCGAAGCAGAAAGAGTCAGAAGAATTAGTTAAGGAACACGCACGTAAAATCGAGGCGGCTCAGGATGAGATCCAGGCAATGATGGTCGAAGCGCGATCAGATGCAGACCGGATCAAACAGGACGTACTCGAACAGGCTCGTCAGGAAGCTGAGTCCATCAAGACTCATGCCATCAGCGAAATTGAACGGGCACGTGAGCTGGCTTTGAAGGATCTGTTCGACCAGATGAATGGACGCGTAATTGATGCCACCGAGCATGTCCTGGGACGTGCTCTGAATGAATCAGATCGTGATCGGCTGATTAACGAGGCGCTGTCTCAGATTTCAGGCAGTTCAAACTGATTTGAAGTAATAACGAATTATTCAAACGCTGTTGTTTTGTTTGAATTTATTTATCCTTTAGCTGTGAGTTATGATCCGCGTGAACGATCAGAAAAAAGTAAAAGCTCATATCCCCAGTGTGATGGAAGACCCCAGCGCAATTTCAATTGCCAAGGTCTACGCCAAAGCGTTTCTGGGGACGATTCAGGAGTCTGATAAAGATTCAGCAATCGAAGAGGTTTCTGAATTTCTGCACGCGGTGACCACTCAGTTTCCCGACTTCGGATTAATCCTGACTTCGCATTCATTAAACAAAGATGAACGGCTCAGTCTGATTGATCGTGTCGTTGCCCCCCATGCTTCTGAACTCCTGACAAACTTTCTCAGAGTTCTGGCCCGGCATGACCGGCTGGAGCTCTTTGAACAGATCATGAGCCAGGTAATTCAGTTACGTGATACAGAATCCGGTAGAAAATCAGTGCTCGTTCGCTCTGCCTTTGAACTGTCGGATGAAACATTATCAAGCATTAAGCAGCGATTGAGCGACACACTGGGATTTTCTCCAGTACTACAAACATCCATAGACCAGTCAGTCATTGGCGGTCTGGTTATTCAGGTTGATGACACAGTATACGATGGTTCTCTTCGAACGCGTCTCAAACAGTTGCGCGGGCGGTTGAGCAATAGGAGCATTCATGAAATTCAAAGCGGACGAGATCGCTTCAGTTATCCAGAAGGAAATTGAAGACTTTCGCGGCGAAATTGAGACCAGCGAAGTAGGACGTGTCCTTGAAGTGGGCGATGGTATCGCACGCGTTTATGGACTTTCTTCTGCAATGTCTGGTGAAATGGTGGAATTTTCGAACGGGGTGCGTGGACAGGTCTTCAACCTCGAAGAAAATTCCGTCGGTATCATCATCTTCGGCGATTATCTGGCAATTGCTGAAGGAGATGAAGTGCGCAGTACAGGTACCCTGCTTTCCATCCCCGTGGGTGATGAACTGCTGGGACGGGTTGTTGACCCTCTGGGGATTCCCCTGGACGGGAAAGGCCCGATTGTGGCAACGGAATCAAGACCGCTGGAAATGGCCGCCCCCGGCGTCGCTGCCAGACAGCCTGTGAAACAGCCTCTGGCAACCGGGATCAAGGCGATTGACGCCATGACTCCCGTGGGTCGAGGTCAACGTGAGCTGATTATTGGTGACCGTAAAACCGGGAAAACCGCGATTGCCATCGATACCATTCTGAACCAGAAAGGTAAAGATGTAATCTGCGTTTATGTCGGTTGTGGACAGCGTTCTGCAACGATCGCCGGTATTATCAAGCAACTCGAAGAACACGGTGCACTGGATTACACCGTAGTCGTGAGTGCCTCTGCCAGTGACCCTGCTCCATTGCAGTACATTGCTCCGTATGCAGGTGCTGCGATTGCAGAACACTACATGTATCAGGGTAAACATACCCTGGTTGTATATGATGACCTTTCCAAACAGGCACAGGCATACCGCCAGTTGTCATTGTTGATGCGACGTCCTCCCGGACGTGAAGCGTATCCTGGTGACGTATTCTACTGCCACAGCCGTCTGCTGGAACGTTCGGCCCGCCTGAGTGATGAACTGGGGGGAGGTTCAATGACAGCCCTGCCGATCATCGAAACTCTGGAAGGTGAAGTCTCGGCTTACATTCCGACCAACGTGATTTCCATTACCGATGGTCAGATTTATCTGGAGCCGGACCTGTTCTTCGCCGGGATTCGCCCTGCGATCAACGTGGGGATCAGTGTATCCCGCGTGGGGGGCAACGCTCAGACCAAAGCGACTAAGAGTGTTTCCGGGAGTCTGCGTCTGGACCTGGCTGCGTTTCGTGAACTGGAAGCTTTCGCGCAGATGGGTACGGAACTGGATAAAGCCACCCAGGCACAGCTCGATCGCGGTTATCGTATGGTAGAACTGCTGAAACAACCGCAGTTCAATCCCATGTCGATGGCCGATCAGGTGGTGAGTCTGTACGCGGGAACGAAAGGGTTTCTCGATACAGTACCCATCAATCAGATCCAGCAGGCAGAGTCTGAAATGCTGCAGTTTATCCACGATCAGTATCCGGAGATCACCGACAAGATCACTGAAACGGGTAAACTCGAAGATGAAACGATCGAACAGTTGAAACCGGTATTAAAAACTTTTGTAGAACAGTTTCTGCGAAAGAATGCGTAATCAACTTTTGATTTAATTGTTTGAACAGATAATCTAAAACGGGTTCAGAATCTAATGGCCAAAGCACGTGCCATCGTAAAACGATTAAAAGCGGTAAAAAACATCCGTAAAATCACACGGACCATGGAATTGATCGCTACTGCGCGATTCAAGAAAGCCATGGACCGTGCTTCGGAGGCTGCTGCGTACACCAAAAAGATTTCTGAACTTGTTTCGGATCTGTCTCAGGCAAATCTGGAATTTCATCATCCGCTTCTGGAAAAGCATGAAACAGAGAAAAACTCTGTGCTACTCGTTTTAACTTCCAATCGTGGTTTGTGCGGCGGTTATAACTCGGGTGTTTTAAAGGCAGCTTTAAGACGTCATAAAGAGCTGATTGCCAGTGGTCAGAATGTGAGACTGGAAATATCCGGTAAGCGGGGGATCAGTTTTCTGAAGTTTCAGGGAATTGAGCCATCACATACTTATACCCACTTTGAAGATCGCCCCACCTTTGATGAAGTCGATGATCTTGCCAGTCGCTATATCACAGAATATATCGAAGGTAAGATCGATCGCCTGGATGTGGCCTATACGGAATTCGTTTCGGCGTCACGTCAGCAGCCAGCAGTACATTCCCTGCTGCCAATCGGGGCACTCGAAGCAGCCGCAGAGTCTCCCGCAACTCAGAAGTACGATTATGAATTCCTGCCCTCGGCCCAGGAGATCCTGGAAGAGATTGTCCCGACAGCATTTAAAGCACGTTTGTTTAAATGTTTTCTGGATGCAGCAGTCAGCGAACAGATTGCCCGAATGGTGGCGATGAAAGGAGCAACGGAGAACGCCAACGAAATGGTCGGCTCACTCTCAGCTCAATACAACCGGGCACGACAGTCACAGATCACCTCGGAAATCCTCGAAATTATTGGTGGTGCCGCTGCCCTGGAGTAATTTCCGTCATGCCTTATGTGGGCACTTTATGGTTTTTTACAGATTGATCAATATCAGAAAGCAGAGACATATCAATGGCGACAACCGAAGCCAGCACAACACATACCGTTGGCAAAATTACTCAGATCATTGGCTCTACATTTGATGCTGAATTTCCTGAGCATAAGCTGCCGGAAATCTACAACGCCTTGACTGTGAAGACAAACAACAAAGGTATTGAGATCAATGTCACCGGAGAAGTCCAGCAGCATCTGGGAGGTGGACGTGTCCGGTGCGTGGCTTTGGCATCTACCGATGGGATGGTCCGCGGCATGGACGTGATCGACACGGGAGCTCCGGTTTCAGTTCCTGTCGGTAAAGGAACCCTGGGACGGGTATTCAACCTGCTGGGTGACCCCGTTGATGGTCGTGGCGAAGTTGTAACTGACGAACGCTGGCCTATTCACCGCAAGCCACCATTGCTCGAAAACCTGAGTGCTAAAACCGAACTCTTCGAAACCGGGATTAAAGTGGTTGACCTGCTGACTCCTTTCGTTCGTGGTGGTAAAGCCGGTCTGTTCGGTGGAGCTGGTCTGGGTAAGACCGTGATTCTGACCGAGTTGATTGCACGTATCGCCAGTGCCCACGGTGGTTACTCGGTGTTCGCCGGCGTCGGTGAGCGTACCCGTGAAGGGAACGACCTCTGGCTGGAAATGCAGGAAACCAAAATCGGTCAGACTGATCGCTCCGTGATTGAACAGACCTGTATGGTGTTTGGTCAGATGAACGAGCCTCCAGGCGCACGTCTGCGTGTCGCTCTGTCCGCTTTGACCATGGCGGAATGGTTCCGTGACACAACCGGAACCGATACCCTGCTCTTCGTCGATAATATTTTCCGGTTCTCGCAGGCTGGTAGTGAAGTGTCTGCATTGCTGGGACGTATGCCAAGTGCTGTGGGATACCAGCCCACACTGGGTACCGAACTCGGGGAATTGCAGGAACGTATTACTTCAACTAAGAACGGGGCGATCACCAGCGTGCAGGCCGTGTATGTACCTGCAGACGACCCGACTGACCCTGCTCCCGCTACCGCGTTCTCCCACCTGGATGCGTTCATTTACCTGGAACGAAAGATCTCTGAAAAGGGGATTTATCCGGCGATTGACCCACTGGCTTCTTCCAGTCGTATTCTTGACCCGCAGTATGTGGGTGAACGGCACTACCGGGTGGCCCGCGAAGTTCAGCAGACTCTGCAACGATATCGCGAACTGCAGGACATCATCGCCATCCTTGGTGTTGATGAATTAAGCGAAGAAGACAAGTTGATCGTGCATCGTGCCCGTCGTATTGAACGCTTCCTGTCACAGCCATTCCTCGTAGCGGAAGTCTTCACCGGTAAAGCAGGTAAAATTACACCACTGGAAGATACCATTCGCAGCTTTGAAGAAATCTGTGCCGGTAAATGGGACCATCTTCCTGAATCGGCCTTCATGTATGTCGGTTCTGTGGAAGAAGCGGAAGAACAAGCCAAAAGAATGGCTGAATAGTACTTCGTCAGTATAGTTATTCGACAAAGCTGTGACTGTCATCGATATAGCCAGTCACAGCTTTTATCTGAAATCCTGTTTTAAATGTGGTTAGAGCACCAATGGCTCAAGATTTTCGATTGCTGTTAGTCACTCCGGAAACGACTCTGCTGGATCAGCCGATTCATAGTTTGCGCTGTACCCTGTTCGACGGACAAATCGGAATTCTGCCTGGTCGCATGCCGATGGTTGGTCGTCTGGGCTACGGTGAACTCTCCTTCGAATCGACAGATGGATCGGAAAGCAGATACTTCGTTGATGGCGGCTTTCTGCAGGTCCAGGGATCTGTGATTTCCGTACTCACAGAACAGGCCGTCCCCGTCAGCAAGCTGGATGCTGCAGAAGCTGAAAAACTGCTTGAAGAAGCACTCAACCGAACTGCTGTGGGCGAGGAACAAAGTAACACTCGTGAAAAAGATCAAACCCGGGCTCGGGCGATGCTGGCCCTGGCTCAAAAGAAATAAACGATCTGCGAGTGCAAAAACTCACCTTGATCTGCAACCTTGAATTTCATAAATAAGCTGAAACGGCACCGTGCGTTTCAGCTTATTTTTGTATCTGGAGTCACAGGATGACGGATCAAATCCCGACGCCTCATCAACCTCGCCCCACTATTGGTGTGCATTTCAAATGCTGTAATGTCTATGTCACTATTTATCAGAATCATACAGGGACTGCCTATGCAGGCCATTGCCCCCGGTGTGCTACGCGGATTGAAATCCCCATCGTGGATAAGGGTGGTTCTGCGAGTCGATTCTTTACCGGTTCCTAACTCTCTACATCCTCTGCCTTTACCGTTGATTTTTATTTTCAGGATCAACACAGGAATCAGGCGAATCTCCCCAGAATCATCTTGAGGTGATTTCACGATTACTCTAGGATTCGCCGTGTGTACAAATTCATTCTCCGCGTCTTGAAATTTGGATCTGAAACTACAGGATCAGCATTTTAAATGGACTATCATTTAAAGCCCTTAGGTAAATCCTGCTCTTCAACAGGCAAAGACTTTGTCCCTGGTGAACTGGTTCATTCTGTCATTATCGAAAAAAATGGACAGTTGATCAGAATGGATTTTTCTGATGAAGCCTGGACAGGGGCACCGGAGGGGGCTGTGGGAGAATGGAAATTACAGGTCCCTGAAGCTGCTGCTCCAGGTCCGAAAAAAATTGACCCCGATGCCCTGATGCAGTATTTCGAGCAACTGTATGAAACCCCTAATCAGGTACAGGAAAAGTTTCTTTACGTCCTGGCTCTATTTCTCGTGCAGAAACGACGATTAAAACTGGAAGGCTCTCGTTCAGAAGATCAGATATCGTATCTACAGCTATCGGGAACTCATGGCGAAGGAAACTTTGATATCCGCGATCAGAACCTGGATGAAGCCGAGATTGAAGCCTTACAGCAGCAATTGAATACCCAATTTCTCGAAGAGTGGGAATAAGGGGTCCGCCCCGAAGATGGATTAAACCTATGCCACATGTTCAAGGAAGAACAGAAATCAGCAGATCAACGCAACTGCTGCGCACGCGTTTCTCAACCGCAAATATTCTGCTCCTGCTCAGCATGATCATGTTCCTCCCCGCTTGTGCTTCCGTGCGTACGTTTCTACCTCAGCAGGCTCCCGTTTGTGTATTACCTCCTAATGCCAGTTATACGCAAATCGTCAATCATTTAAACTCACAAACTGCCGGCGTATATGGCTGGCAGTCCTCTTCTGTCAAAATAAAAGCCCGTCAAAAAGGCGGGCTCCCCATGCCTGCGTTGAACGCCATGTTGATTGTCGAGCAGCCCAAACGTTTTCGTTTACGTGCCAGTTCACCTTTAGGAGCAGAAGTCGATTTTGGCTCAAACAACGAGCGTTTCTGGTTCTGGGTAAAGCGTAATGAACCGAAGCAGGTCTTCACGCTCAGGCACGATCATTATGAATCGATGGGTTCGCAGTTGAATATCCCTTTCGAACCAGACTGGCTGCTGGAAGCATTACGCGTGGTTCCGCTGAATGAAAAAGAACTTTCGATTCAGAAAGAGGGACAGAATTCACCAAATGTCAAATTGATTTCTGATCGTCTGTTACCAAATGGAAAACTGGTTCAGAAAATTCTGGTCGTCAACCTCTGTACTGGCTACATCATCGAACAATCCCTGTATGACAGTCAGGGACAACGCATTGCGACTGCCACCTTTGGTGAATATCGAAACTGCAGTAATACGAACGCCATTTTGCCTCATGTCATTAAGCTCGACTGGCCTCAAACCGGAATCGTGTTAACAATGACGATGGCCAACATTGATGTGAACCCTGCGAATGTCCCCACCGAAGTCTGGGAAGTGCCACAGTATCCAGGCTATCCGGTTCTGGATCTGGGAGCGCATCTACCATCAGGACAGGCTTCCCTGGAGGAAACACGCCCCATGCGGATTGACTCCCGGATTGCAGAACGGGCAGAACCAAACTGGTCTGAGCCGACAGATACGGTTCCCCAATGGAAGCCTGCGAATGTCGGTTTTGAAGAGGCGGAAACCTTTCCGGCGAATGACTCCGTTCCCCTGCCCGACCACCAGAACCCATTCCGTCCTCCTGGTTCATTTGATGAAGAGCCAGAAGAAGCACCCGGACGCGTCAAACTCTAAGTTAGATCGCGTCATTCCGACTCATTCGGCACTGTTTTCAGCCACTTAGTTCAGATCACTTCCCTCATCGGTTCAATTCCCTGGTCCACCAGGTATTGTGGCGTACCACTGGTGTCGAAGATGCGTGTTCCGTTCAGATCCAGGCCTGCCTTCTGATACAGAGTGGCAAAGACTTCCTGAAATTTTACGGGGCGATCACTCGCGTATTCGCCTTTCCGATTGGTTTTACCAATAACCTGTCCGCTTCGCATGCCGCCACCCGCCAGCATGGCACACGAGACTTTAGGCCAGTGATCGCGGCTGTTATTCTGGTTGATCTTGGGAGTGCGCCCGAATTCGCCCCAGACTACAACGGAGACGTCCTTATCGAGCCCCCGTTCATGGAGATCAGTCACCAGCGCTGACAGTCCCTGGTCAAGACGGGGAAATTCTTCACGGGATTTCGGGAAGTTCATTCCGTCCGGCCCATGCCAGTCCCAGCGGCTGTAATTCAGCGAAACAAACCGGGCACCCGCTTCAACCAGACGGCGGGCCAGGCAGAAGTTCTCAATCATGGGCGGTGCCCCGTCCCGCTGGAACGTTTCGCTGCTCTTACCATAGCGGGCCAGAACCTGAGGGTCTTCTTTCGACAGGTCTAATGCATCCGCGAGTTTGGATGTGGTCAGGATATTCATGGCCTGTTCAGAATAAACATCCATGCTCTCCATCAGACCTGAAGTATCCGCTTCCCGACGAAACGTGTCAAATGCGTGCTGCAACTTGACGCGGTCTCGCAATCGTTCCAGCGTGATTCCCTGCAGAATCATATTATCCGGTGAACTGCGGGCCTTACGTCCCACAAGATTGAACGGCGCATACGGAACCCCCAGAAAGCCACCCGTACCGGGTTCCCCCCAGGTTCCATTTCCCGTCTTGTACATCAAGGCAACATTTGCGGGAACAGCGGAATTGACAGGTCCCTGCAGTCGGGAAACAAAAGCCCCCGCAGCGGGCCATCCCCCCGGAGGTTGACGGCTGCCAAACTTACGACCTGTCATGCATTGATAAGCATCGTGTCGGCCATCCGCATCAGAAATGGTTCGGACGGGGATAAACTTATCCATCATCGTAGCCATGCGCGGAAACAGCTCACAGATTTCGATGCCAGGTACATTGGTTTTGATCGGGTTGAATTCCCCGCGAATTTCTTTCGGGGCATCCGGTTTGGGATCCCACAAGTCAATGTGTGAGGGGCCGCCTGGCAGATAGATATTGATGATAGCTTTGTGATGACTGCCTGACTGATTTTCAGATTCAGCCCGCAATACGCCCGGCAGAGATATCCCGCCAAGCGCCATCCCCCCGATTTTCAAGAAGCTGCGACGGGAAACGCCATCACAGAATTGGCCGTTCTTTCTGGTCGGTTTGCCAAGAATCGTCAGCATTTTATCTCTTCCCTGGAATCTCTGATCCGCAGCACCATCGAATCAATATAAACTGTCGTTGATATGATAGCGAAGTTAATCCAGCGAAGCAAACCGAATACCTGACTTTTCAGTCAGCTGAATATCTGGCACTCCCTGTTCCTGATATTCAACTTGAATGGTTGACGCATTTGCTTATCCTGCTGGTTATGCGTCGCGCGCGTGGTCGGTTTTTCCGTCTACTGATAAATCGACTCCACTGTTGAGATCTACCCTATATAAAACCGCTGGATTTAGATGAAATTCTCACTTCCATACCTCAAACTGCTACTTCTCGTTCAGCACTTTCACATGCGTATCAGGCGTTATGGGCCAGAGATCTGGACTCATAAACCGCATCTTTCAGCTTTCCTCGCTCATCTCTGCGTCAGAAATGGACAAAGCTTGGTTATGCCTGCCATTGGGAGAACTGCCTGATTAAAACAGGCGAATCAGCATTGACCGGCATAAAACATTTGAAGTTAAAGCTTCTTCAAACCAGCTTGTAGCCTGAAGCGAATCACATTTAACCAGAGCGTCTCTCAACCGATTGTACTCGGTTTAAATAGCATTGAAGACAATACAGTAAAACTGGACAGAGTCCAGTTCATTCTCTTCAGTAATACCCCAGTCGAAGTCAGGGAAATTCGATGACATTCCGATCATTGATCAGCAGCAGGTTTTTCAGTGTCTTCGGATCAAGCTGATCTGTAAAATAACGCGCGGAGCCGTCACAGAGTCCGACATTGAAGCCACCTTCATAAATACCACCAAGTTTCGGCAGTTTTTCTCCGTCAAATGGGATGTCTTCCGGTTTCGTCCAGGGGATCTCACGTCTGGCTTCGACAATCGCTATGGTGTTCGATGTGCCATCCACGATTTCCCTGATTCGAATGCCTGCCGCTGGCTCGTGTTTTGTATCAGGACTTCTGCCTGCACCAAAACCCCCGGCTAAACCCATACCGGCTTCCATATCTGCGAGCGGTGTTGATTTTCCAAAGAGAGTGTTTGGCCCCACGACTGCGAAGTAAGACGTGTAAAAACCAGGGCGGTTGTCCTGAGGATTTTTAAATACAGCCGGCATTTTCTCTAACACTTTTTTGTTATGCTCGCTATCCCAGGGTTCGTTGAGTCGGTATTCCTTATAGAGTTCGTTTTCGTCCAAATAAGGCAGCAGTGCCACACGCCAGCTGTGAGGAGTTTTGCCATCAGGCCCCAACACGACAGCGGGAGGAAAATGTTTATGTTCACCTAAGTAGTAATGCATGGCTAAGACCAGATGTTTAAGTTTGCGCATTGACTCCAGTCGCAAGGAAACTTGACGTGCTTCGACCATCGCCGGTATGAGGACTGCCGTGCTGTCGATCAAATCATTCAGGTTAGACAGGGAAGCGGCCAGACGGACATTGTTACCCTGCTGTTCCAACTGGCTTGAATTGACCAGTTGGTGCGCAAATTTCAACAGGGGAAGTATCACAAGCTGCTCTCTCTCTTTTTCGATAAGAGTCTGCTGTTCATATTGTTGCAGCATGTTGGCGCTGAGTATCTGTGCGGCGTTCAGAGTTTTATAGATCTGATTGCTGTTCTGTTGCTGATAAAGAGTCGCTTCCAGTGAAGCCTGATTACTGATATTAGCTCCCAGCGTGATCACATCGGTATGTTCCCAGACAGGTGAAAGCGAAGCTCTCCAGACAGATTCGTTAAAGTCAACCTTCCACTGGTTCTTCCAGGTCACTTCGCGCAGATGTCGCAAGTTGAACAGCGCTGCGATGGAATCCTTCTCGATTGGCTTCCACTGTTCTGTCCAGCGTCCCGGTTGATCTGTCTTGCGCACTTCCAGGATCTGACCAAGAGATTCTGGATGTCGAGCATACATCATCTCGTGATCATTCAATATTACCAGTTGGGCTCCGGAGTTGTGCTTGTCATGCAAGTGCATGATTCCATCACGGGAAAATACTTTTCCCCCACTGAAGGTCGTTGCCACCTGCTTGAGATCGATCTTCTTCGTCGTCTCGATCACAGCCGCATAATTCAGAAGCTGACTGCGTAGCTGGCCTGGTTCGGGAGCCAGAAAGATCACCGTTAATGTTTTAATTTCCGTGAACGGGATGCCAAGAGGGTAGAGGCGGGGATTTTCTTTTGCTGCCTGTTCTATCAGAGACTTGGCATACTGCAGTGAAATCTGTTTCAGCAGTTCGGCAGGCCGGAGCGCCAGCACGCCCAGTGCATCATTGGGAACAGAGTTGATTTTGAAGGCTTCATGCTTTTTTCGCATGATTTCATTAAAATCAACGGGGCCCTCTGCAGGCTGTGCCATCGGGACTTCTTCAGCCTGTTGGGCCAGACTTGTCTGAGGACCTCGAAATCCTGCCGCCACGAGACCGGCAGCCAGCAGGGAGCAGATTACCATGACACGGACAGGGCGAGAGATAACTGTTCTCAGGGATCGTTTCTGTTTGAGCATCTCGATTCTCCTCATAAATGTCGAATGAGTCGGTAAAAAGGCACGCGCCGGGCCTGTCAGTCGATGGGGTGTCTGAGAGACAGCCATCTCAGCCAGAACGATCAGGTATGGTTCAGCTCCACCACTGGTTTCGGCAGCGGCCTCATCAGCCGCCAGTTCCTGTTCCAGACGTAACCGTGAGACAAGCCAGTGAATCAGCGGATGATAGAAATAGAGTGACCGGCTGAGTTCTGCTCCCAGGATGGTCAGGTAATCGCGCTGCTGTATGTGTGCCAGTTCATGCGCCAGGACCGCGCGGAGTTGTACCCGGCTCCATTGATGCCAGACTGTGGGTAAAAGGATTTTCGGTCGCCACCAGCCTATCACAGCTGCCGTTGTCAGCTGTCCGTGTTCCATTAATTTCAGAGGTCGGTTCAATTGTTGCTCTGCTGCGAGGATGTCGAGTGTTTCTTCTGCAACAGAACCTTTCAGTGTGCTCGCCTGACGAATCATTCGATTCACGGACCCAAATCCGATGAAGAGACGGAGCATCGCAATCAGAAATCCACCTGCAAACATCCAACCCACTACGCCGGCCGGGGTGGGAATGGAATTCGGCTGATTGAGGACTGGTTCCTGTTTTAAACCTTTCAGAAAACCATCCCAGATGGTGCCCCACTCCGATTCCAGACGCGGCTTCTCAAGAAGCGGTACTTCAGAATCCGGAGAGGAAGTAGTCGGTGCTGCGGGATTCTGTTTTGCCGTTTCTGTTTTCATTTTAGTGCTATTTGCATTCCAGCTTGCCTGCCAGCGTGGCCAGGGGCTGAAAGCAAACAGTGCCAGCAGCAATGTCATTCCGATAGAACAGGAGAGGACCAGGGATCGTGTGCGGGGGCCGAGACGATTTGTACTCCAGTAAATCATCAAGGCAGACAACGCGACAATCGTTACTTGGAGACCCAACCAGAGCAGACTGATTCCGAATGTGTGCATCAGGACTTCTCCTGCAGAATTTCTTTGATTTTTTCCAGCTCGCGAGGACTCAGCTGACGTTCTTCGAGCAGACGCAGCAGCAACTTTTCTCGTGAACCCCCAAATACTTTCTGGATCATGTCCCCCAGCATACTGCCGGATACATCATCAAAGGATCGGATTGAGCAATACAAAAAAGGGCGTTCGTCATTCGTTTGCTTCAGAAATGACTTCTCTACCAGAATGCGTACCAGAGTTGCGACTGTGGTATAGGCCAGCTCTCTGCCTGCCTGTTCCAGGGCATCACGCACTTCCGCCACAGTTAATTCTGTCGTCGATTCAGTACCACTACGCTCCCAGAATACGTGCATGATTTCTAATTCACGTGCCGTGAGCTCTTTCGCTTTCGGTCTGGCCATCCCCTGCTCCTTGAGTGATCTTCACGCAAACTCAGATATTTGGTTAATTAGATTTGGTTTTATAGTAATCGGTGATGCAAAAATGTCAAATAGAATTTGAAACTTTATTCAGACCTTACTCTTAAACGGCGGCAAACGGTACTTATGGTTTACCATCGTTGATGGTCAAGAGACCGATCAGGGTTTCCGGGTCAATTCGGCTGGAAATGAAATGGACTGAGCCGTCACAGAAACCAGTCTGGTATCCCCCGTCATGAAATCCGCCGAACTCTGGTAACTTTTTGCCATCAAAGGAAATGTCCTCCGGTTTTGTCCAGGGGACATCGCGCTTGGCTTCAACAATGGCCATGATTTTGGATGTGCCATCCGTCATCTCAGCAAAAGAGACCCCCTCTTCGGTACCGAAGGGAGTGTTCTTTCCTACCACTACGAAGTAAGAAGCATTTGCGGTATTCTCTGAATTAGGATTGTAGTAGACGGGAACCAGGGTCTCAGCGATTTTTTTATTGTGTTCGCTGTCCCAGGGCTCATTCATTTTGTAGGAATCATACAACGCCTTCTGATCCAGGAAGGGAAGGAGTTCGACACGCCAGCTGTGCGGAGTTTTTCCATCCGGCCCCAGCACGACAGCCGGCGGAAAATGCTTGTGAACCTGATGATAATTATGCAGAGCCAGCATGATCTGTTTGATATTATTTTTGGACACCGACCGCCGGGCCGCTGCCCGGGCTTGTTTTATTCCCGGCACCAGACTGGCAAGCAGTTGAGTGCTGTCATCATCATTCAGCGAAGTTGCTAATGTGACCTGGTTTGCATCCTGTGTTACCCGGGCAGCCTGCAAAGCAGATTCAATGACTTTCATTTTTTCCAGATCGTCTTTTTGAACGCGCTGGGGATTTTTCCTGGCAGTTTCCTGTATTTGGGCGAACAAGTTTTGTCCCAGTAACAGGACTCCTTCCAGCGTATGTTTGACCTGGTCACGGTTTTCTTTCTGTTCAAAAATCATTTTGACTGAAAGTTCTCGATCCAGCTTCAAGCTGAAAGAAGCGAGATCGGGATGTTCCCAGAGGGGGGAGAGCACTGGCCAGAAGGGAATTCTTTCAGCAAGCGCATGCATCTGTTGGCCGACGGCAAGTTTGCGGGTCGTTTGTAAATCGATAGCAGCGGCAACAGAAGACTGTCCCCAAGGTTGCATTTGTTTGCTCCAGGATTTCCCCTTTGTGCTCTCCAGCTGGTCGATGATCTGCATGACCGCACTGATATGGTCTGAAGCGATCAGGGTTTTGTCATCCAGGAAGCATAAGCCATCACCATCAAGAGCCCCTGTTGTCAGAATCTGCCTGTCTTTGTAGTCAACCGGTTTCAGTTCGAGTTTGCTGAATTTCGTTCTGGCCTGCTGGCGATCAATCACCTTGTTCGATCGGATGACACTGACATACCTGACGAGGGGATTCACCTGCTTACCGGTATCTGATGGCAGATAAATCAGTACAATGCTTTCCAACTGAGTGAGGTCGATCCCCAATAAGTCAAAATTTTGAGGTTGCTTCTTTTCCTGTTGAGTCAGTTCCCGAACAGGTTGCATTGCTTTTTCTGACAGAATCTGTGCAGGCCGTACGGCAATCACTCCGAATGCCGTATCAGGGACCGCATCAAATGGAAACGCGGGTAAAACGGTTTGATCCTTCGGACCGCGATCAGATTTGTCTTGTGCAACAGCGCTGCGTTCACCAATAGCGACCGCTAAAAGTAGAGCTGCTACCAGACAATGAGAAAGCGTACGCCAGTCATGGGGGGTATTGAAATGCATTAAAAACTCCTCGTGGGAAACCGGTCGCGACTGAGCTCAGGACAAGATTTCAGCTAGTCTTATTGAGGGAAAGAGCCTGACGATCAGCTGGCATCATTTGACCTGAGTGCCAGACACACTGACCTAAAACACTGCGCAACAGTATATAATGGTGGTCGCCAGTACTGGGAAAGTCAAGCGCGGTCCGAGGGAGGCTCATCTCATTTACGAACGCTGAGAATCATGTCTGGGCTGTTCCGATCACTCAATTCGAGAGATTCAGCGCCTCGACTTCTTCGTTAGCGGCTCCTTCAGAATATGCTGGCAACTGAAACAGTTCCCCGTCGCTGACTGTATAATGCGGTGCCCCAACGCTTTCCCTGGCAGTGTTGGGGAGCGGCTGATTGGATTCTTTTGAACCAAACAGGGTTAATGCTGCCACTTTCAGGAAGCCTTTCCAGGAAGAAAAGGTCTGGTCGACGGCCGTTGGTTCGTGCCCACAGTGGACCATGCAATCGCGGCACTTCGGGTTACCGCTCTTTTTGCCGTACTGTTCCCAGCGCGTGGAAGACATCAGTTCTGCGAAGGTTTCGGCATAACCTTCTTCCAGCAGATAGCAGGGTTTCTGCCAGCCGAAAATGTTATAGGTCGGGTTACCCCAGGGAGTGCATTCCAGTTCCCAGTTGCCTTTCAAAAACTCCAGAAACAGCGGGGAATGATTGAATTTCCAGGCTTTTTTGGGGGCAGACAAGATTTCGCGGAACTTCTGGATCGTCTGATTACGTTTCAGGAAATGTTCCTGATCCGGGGCTTTTTCGTACTGATATCCTGGTGAAAGCATCATACTTTCGATACCCAACTCGGCCAGTTCGTCGAACATCTGACGGACCCGCTCCGGCTCGGCATGCTCAAACAGCGTGGAGTTTGTCGTCACCCGATGTCCTGCTTTGACGGCTGCTTTGATTGCGCTGATCGCCTTATCGTAGATCCCATCCCGGCAGACGGCAGCATCGTGATCTTCGCGGATGCCATCCAGGTGAATCGAAAACGTCAGATATTTTGAAGGAGGATAGTTCTCTAAATGCTTTTCCAGTAAGATCGCGTTGGTACACAGGTAGATGAATTTTTTTCGCTGAACCAGACCTGCCACGATTTCGGGCATCTGCGGATGTAATAACGGTTCACCGCCGGGAATGGAAACGATCGGTGCACCACACTCGTCAACCGCCTGGAAACATTTCTCGGGACTCAGATTCTGCTTCAGGATATGAGAGGGAAACTGGATCTTGCCACAGCCGGCACACGCCAGGTTACAGCGGAATAAAGGCTCCAGCATCAGGACCAGAGGATAGCGGTCAACACCTTTAATGCGTTGTGTCAGAACATACTTAGCTACAGTCCACATTTGAGAAAGGGGAACACCCACGATCGCCTCCATATTGCGAAAATATCAGAATCCGTTCAGAATAGGGCGATCTTAGTACTTTCTGAATCCTCTGTCACCCCCAATTTTCACCTATGTCTCAACAGAGTAAAGAGTTAATGAAGGTTTAATACTGGCCTCATGAGAATCGCCCGTCTTTCCGCGTATCAGGTAGCTGTTCCCTTACGTCGAAAAATCAAGCATGCTTCTTTCAGTCGTTCTGAATCGCAATCGATTATCGTCCGCTGTGAACTGGATGATGGTACGACAGGCTGGGGGGAATCGGTTCCTCGTGAATACGTTACAGGTGAATCAGTCCTATCCGTTTTCTCTCAATATGAGATGCTGAACGCGCAATCTCCGTTATCTTCCAGCTGGAACACATTACCGGAGTTGCACTCTCTCCTGCAGCAGTGGAAACTCCCTGAATTAAAGGAAGCTCCCCCGGAATACGTCAAGCGTGGTTGTTTCGGAAATGCCGCCCGGTGTGCAATCGAACTCAGTCTGCTGGATGCAGCGACTCGGGCCATGCAGACTTCTTTGTCTGCGATCTTTACGCACCTGGATTCTGCTCAGGAACTTCTGCAACCACAGAAATCGGTTCGCTACAGTGCCGTTCTGACCTCAATGCGTCCGATCAAACAGTATTCACTGGCTGCCCTGTATCGCCTGACGGGCTTTCAGCACTGCAAAGTAAAGGTGGGGCTGCCGGGCAGCGATGATCGTGCACTCCTGAAAAGAATCCGCTCCATCATGGGAAGAAAAATGGACCTTCGGGTGGATGCCAACGAAGCCTGGACACGGGAAATCCTGGATCGAAAAACAGAACAACTGGCTTCTTTCAGAATCAGTGCCATCGAACAGCCAGTGAGGCACACCGACATCACCTCGTTGAAGAACATCAATCGATTACAGCAGATTCCTGTGATGCTTGATGAGTCATTATGCAGTATGGATGACGCAGAGACCGCGATTTCAGAGGGGTACTGCAATTACTTCAACCTGCGTATCTCGAAACTGGGAGGGCTGATACCCACACTTCTCATTGCACAACGCGCCAGACAGGCGGGGTTCAAATATCAACTGGGCTGCCAGGTAGGTGAAACGGGAATTCTAAGCGCTGCGGGAAGACATTTTGCCGCAGCCGTGTGTGAAATCGCTTTTCTGGAGGGGAGTTTCGACCGCTATTTACTCACTGAGAATATCATTAACGAAGAGATCTCATTCGGCAGAGGAGGACTTGCACCCGCCCTTTCCGGACCAGGGCTGGGAATCACCGTTAATGAGGAGCGACTCAGATTGCAGACACGAAAGCAGCTTCAACTGATTTCCTGATCAGGGAATCAGGAAGACCAGGCCTGTTACGGTCAGGCTTTCAAATAAAACGCCGCGTGCACTGAAGGGTAACCGCTCCACCTGGTAGGGGGGGCAATCTCCCGGACGTTCGTAGCCCAGATTATATTGGCACTCATGAATCGGATCAGCGCCGATCATGTAAGGCAGAGCCGGGACGCGACCGAAGAAACGGCCTGCAGATACAAATGGCTGAATCGCTGGACCGTAATTATAGCCGTAGCGTTCCAGGTAAGGCTCTTCAAAATACAGTGGATTATAGGGAATCGCCGGGGCTTCCCATTCTTTGGTCGTCAGAGTCCAGTCACGAGTCGTTCCCATTACGACCTGTTGAACGGGTAACTTTTCCAGTTGTTCGCCGGCTGTATTTGCTGGTAAATCGCCCGTAGATGGTTTCGTGTTCAACGTTAACTCAGTGAGAGGTTTCAATCCCAGTTCAACCAGATGTGGCGACCGTTTCTTTTGTTTCACCTGATTGGGATCAGTGACTGCTGCCCCTGATTCCGGTGCTGGTGGAACCGAGGGTAAAGTCATCGGCTGGGACTGAGGATCCAGAATAAGCTGAATCTCAGGCGCTTCCCGCGCCGGCTTTTGCGCTTCAACTGGTTCCTCAAATACTTCCATGCTGGAATCTACCAGCTCAATGGATTGAAATTGAGCGATTTCATCAAAATCCAGTTCTTGAACAATTGGCCTGTCAGCCTGAATCGACTCAGCGGGTATGTTCTGAACCTGTTTTTTCGGTGAATATTCGTATTTATTAAAACCGGTAACCCTGAAACTGTCAGCTTTTACGTCATCAATCGTCTTTTGTGGTGTGCTTTGAGTTCTGGCGTCCAATGCTTTCGACATGGCAGTATACCTGCTGTGATCAAGCTCAGGTGCGACTGAGAAATGAGCGCCTTGATTCACAGCACAGCCGCTGAGGAACAGACAGCATATGCATGTCAAAATATTTGGATGATAAGATAGCAACCTCATTGAATCAGTCGCTCCACATGAAAGTCTGCTGTTTCAGGCTGAAAACAGATAAAAATAATATTCGATTTCGAAATCGGGGAGTACTCATTTCAATTATCGGCTCCCTGGTTCTGTCAGGAACATCACCACCCTGTATCGCAGCAAGGTCACTGTAAGACCCCTAATCTGACTGATACGCTATAAATGCTTTGCCAGAACAAGGTGGACACAGTGACACACTTTCAAGGTCTGTTACAATATTATGGACTGAATTGTGTCTCATCTACGAAATCCAGGCGAACAGGTTTCGTACTTTATCAGTTACAATACGTACAACAGTTAAACTGATTGGAGACAGCGAGACTGGATTCAGTGTCAAAACCACAATTTTTTAACTGATTAGACTGTATATAACGTTTGTGCAGACATCTGCTTTCAATTTTTATCAGATGATTCTGCACCGTTAAAAATCGTTGACATAACATTTAGTGAGTAAAGATAATATGGGGGAGATGTTCTGCCATGACACATGCAACGTCCTGAGTGCACCGGGAAAATTGCATTGTCACTGTTAAGCCAGGATTTCAGGGCCGGTCCTGCGTTACACCATACCTGTACCTGATCCCCCTCTAAACTGAGATATTTGAATGGTCCCTCCCAATGAGGTTGCCATTTTTCTGATATAGACTGTTATTTAGAGCGCGATCCATTACATAAGCGTGTTTTCATGCATTCCCTGCACGGCAGACATACTTGAAGACACAACCATGAACCTGGTCACAGGCGAAAACTCAAAGGAGCATCTTAAACGTGCGATTTATAAAATGGCTGAATCGATGCCTGGGCAAATCTCACCCTTCTCCCAATCTTGAGTTTAACAGTCTGAGGCAGGACCGAAATGCGGATCTGGAACTGATCCGCCTGGAAGATCGTATTGTTCTGAATGTCACTGCAGCCTTGGACGTTGCCTCTGGCGGTGTACTTGAACTGAACCTGAATACAGCCAACGACGAAGCCACTGTCTCTGTGGTCAATAGCGGCGAGACTCTCCAGGTTAACAATGGTGAGGGAATGCCTGACAGCATTCTGAAGTTCGATCTCACGCAGATCTCCTCAATTCTGGTAACAGGCACCGATCCTTCCCAGACCGTGCAGTTCCTGGGACAGGAACCGCTCGTGTTATCGGGTTCGATGGATCTCACGGGCTTCTCGGGCGATGTCAATATTGGGATTCAACTGCAGGTTGATCCCGGCACGCCTCCCCAGTTCAGCGCTGAATCCACGGTAACTTATCTGGGGCAATTCGAACTGACCGGAGATCAGCTTAATGTGATTCTGCCAAACCAGCTGAACGCCGATGATGCATTCGTGGTTCAGATCAACGGTTCAAACCTGGAGATACTGGATCCTGACCAGACAACTCCCCTGCTCTTCTCGACGCCGGCGGCGGGCTTGACTTCCATCCAGTTCATTGGCGCTGATGGAGAATCGGATCTGCTGACCCTGGATTACAGCAACCCGGCACTGACCGAGATTGCCATGATGTTCGCAGGTGGAGCGGGCGGTAATGATGCGCTGGAGTTTATTGGTGGCTCCTTTGATACCGTAACGCATAATTTGACTGGTCCCGGATCAGGTTCGATTGACATCAGTGGAAATGGAATTACCGAGATCAGTTATAGTGGCCTGGAACCTGTTTTCGGTGGAGACAGCACTGCAGATAATATTGTCATCAATCTTCCAGCCGGCACGTTGGATGCCGTTCTGGAAAACTCAGCCATTCCAGGTGAAATGCAGATCCGCAGTCTCTCATCCGCGTTTGAGCTGACCACTTTCGCGGTCCCTTCCGAATCGCTGAAGATCAATACGTCCGGTGGCAGTTCCGTCGTTGAACTGGATTCCTTTGACGTCTCTTTTGCTCCCGCCGATCTGATCCTCTCTGGAAATGCCGGGGACACCTACCAGCTGACGGCCAGTGATCTACTGGCCGATACGGTATCATTGACGCTGACTGGCGGAGCGACTCTGGATCTGGACAGCCATAACGAAACCGTCAACAACTTTGTTCTGGAAGAAGGAACAGTCATCGCCACCAGTGGCGTGCTGAGTGCCCAGTCGAATCTGGATCTCCGCTCTGGAACAGTTCAGGCACAATTGAGCGGGACGGATCTGGTGAAAAACGGTGCCGGAACAGTGCTGCTGGATGCCGTCAACAGTTACACAGGTCAGACGATTATCAATGAGGGGACCCTGAAGCTGGCACAGTCCAATGCCATCCCCGGCTCCTCAAGCGTTGATCTTACCTCGATTGCCAGCGTTCTTGACCTGGATGGTTTCGAGCTTTCGATCACTTCTCTGACAGGCACGGGAAACGTTCTGCTGGGAAGTGCGACAGGGACACTCAGCGTGAATTCCCCAATGGCTACTTCCGCAACCTATGCTGGAGATATCTCCGGCGATGGCAGTCTGATCAAAACGGGCGAGGGGGAATTGATCCTGTCCGGAACGAATTCCTATGCCGGTCCCACCAGCGTACAAAATGGAATCCTGAAAATTGAAGGCTCCTTGACGACTGCCGAAGTGATTGTCTCTGCTGATGCGGTTCTCGGTGGTTCGGGAACAATCAATGCCGATGTGACGGTCAACAGCGATGGAAGTTTTACCCCTGGTTCAAGTCCCGGCTTTATCAGCACGGAATACCTGACTCTGGAAGCTGGTTCTTCACTGGATGTCGAAATCAACGGCACAACCGCCGGTTCTGAATACGATCAGGTGCAGGTTACCGGCGAGGTCAATCTCACCGGAGCGACGCTCAATATCTCCAGCACTTTTACAGCTGCCGCAGGAACCGAATTTCTGCTGATTGCTAACGATGACATAGATTCGGTTACAGGCGAATTTGTCGATCGCGCGGAAGGAACGCTGTTTACCTTTAATGGCAATCAGGTTTATATCACCTACCAGGGAGGCGACGGCAACGATGTGGTCCTGATTGTGAACAGCCCCCCTGTTGCCGGTGATCAAAGTTTCGATGTGGATGAAAATACCAGCAACACCACTTCTGTCGGAACGATTATCGCTGCGGATGTTGACGTGCCGCCAGACAGTCTCACATTCAGTGTCACGGGCGGAACCGGTCAGACGGCTTTTGCTGTCAGTCCCATAGGTGAAATCACCGTTCTGGATCAGACGCAGCTTGACTACGAAACAGCGACATCCTACGACCTTGAAATCCTGGTTACCGACAGTGCAGGCGCGACTGATACCGCCACAATTACCATCAATCTGAATCCTTTGAATGACAATGCTCCCGTCATCGCAAATCAGATACGTTCGGTTGATGAAAATTCGACCAATGGTACCAGTGTCGGCGCTGTGATCGTGGCTACCGACGCCGATCTGCCCGGTGATACACTCACATTCACCGAATCTGATGGCACCGGCGCTGCCGCATTTGATATTACTGCCAGCGGTCAGATTATTGTCGCTGACCAGAGTCTGTTGAACTTCGAAACCAATCCCACCTACACACTCGATGTCATTGTTAATGACAATAACGGCGCTACGGCCACTGCCACAATCACGATCAACCTGAACGACCTGGCTGAAACGCTGGTCTTTAATCCGGGAGACTGGTCAGTCAATGATATTACGATTATCAGAGACGGCAGTCTGCTACGCATTCTGGAAACAGTGACTTCCAACGAAATCGTTCCCGCTCATAATTTTGCGAATGTGACCGATGTGCAGATTACCGGCAACAGCAGCAATAATATTCTGCGGCTGGACCTGAGTGGCGGCGACATTCTGCCCACTGGTGGCATCAGTTTTAACGGCGGAACCGGTTCGAATACCATTGTCGCTCCCAATCAGGCTAATGACTGGGAAATCGACGGGACCAACTCCGGCAGCCTGCTCTCGGGAGCTGTTATCTTTTCTAATGTGGAAAACCTGACTGGAAATGACGCCGCGGACACCTTCGTCATGCTGGATGACGGGCAGATTGACGGCACGATTGCGGGAGGCTCAGGCGCAGACAGTATTGATTTTTCAGCAGTGACGGCGGCGGTGACAGTCAATCTCAATGACGGCAGCGCAACGGGAATCAATCTGGTGACCGGCATTGATAAATACATCGGCGATAATAGCCTCGACAAACTGACCGGCATCACGGCTGGTACCACTTACCAGATTGATGGTGTCAACCAGGGGAACGTTGCAGGGATTGCATTCGAAGCATTTAATCAACTGGTGGGAGCTGGTGGTGTCGATACATTCCAGTTCAGTGGTGCGGGTCAGATTACCGGCAGTATCGATGGCCTGGCAGGCAATGACATCCTCGACTATTCCGCTTCGTCGTTCGCATTGAATCTCATCCTGTCAGACACTGGTTCTACGGATGGGTTTTCCGGATCCGAATCAGCCACGTTGACCTCGTTTGACAATATCGATTCCATTACGGGAAGTTCCAATGCAGATTCTCTGACAGGCATTGATGCGACTGCTGCCTGGTCAATTGATGGCAGCAACCAATATACATCGACAAATAAACTCAGCTTCAGTGATTTTGAGAATCTTTCCGGAGGTACCCAGGTCGATACGTTCACGATCACGGGCACTCAGGCTCACAATCTGGCCGGGAATTCCGGGAACGATATCTTCGCTTTTGCCGACGCAGCAACCCTGGTCGGAACCATCGATGGCCAGGCAGGATCCGACCGACTTGATTACTCACTCTATACTTCATCTCTCGATGTTGCGTTGACGATTCTGGGAACGTTTGATGGTCATCAGGGAACGGAAGCTTCGATTTCAGGCGGCTTTGATAACATCAATCAGATCATCGCAGGATCAGGAACCGCAGACCAGTTAACGGGACGAAATGCGGCAGCTACCTGGTCAGTTGGATTCTCCAGTAATTATGGCAGCTCAAATTCATTAAACTTCTCCAGTTTTGAAGAGTTGCAGGGCGGCAGTGAGGCGGACCTGTTTAATATTACCGGCAGTCAGACCGTTAATATTCAGGCAGGTGATGGAAATGATACGCTGCAGTTCAGCAATAACGGCGCGACTCTCAACGGCACTTTTGACGGACAGGACGGGGCAGATCACCTTAACCTGACCAGTTACACCGTTGATCTGGATCTGACATTAGATGCGCTCGGAAGTACGGATGGTTTCGACGGTACAGAAACGAACAAATCCCTCACAATTGCAAATATCAATCAAATCACGGGGGGATCGGGAACCAATTCATTAACCGGTATCAACAGTGATGCCAACTGGTCACTGACAGGGACTAATTCCTATCAGAGCACCCATACGCTGGTATTCAGCAGCTTTACCAACCTGACTGGTGGAAGTGCCGCTGATACCTTTGATGTCACTCCTGATGCAGAAGCTTTTACCATCGCCGGCGGTGCTCCCTCCAGTAATCCTCTGGGCGATCAACTTAATATCGACACATCAACGGCTGGAACTGCCGTCGTATCCTCGAATGGGGACGGCTCAGGTTCGGTCACCGGTTCCTTCCCCACGGTTACTTACAGTGAAATTGAAAATTTTGCGATTTCCGGCGAAGTTGATATTCAACTGGATGGCAGTGCGAATGATGATCAGATTGCGATCCTCGTCTCAGGTTCCAATATTGAGTATTACAGTGGTGGAATACTGATTGGCACCAGTTCTCTGACTACGACGAACATTATTAACTTCGATGGAGGAGACGGCGATGACAGCCTGACGGTCGACACCGCTCTTGCTGCCGAGGATATTGTCGTCAACTACAATGGTCAGGGACAGAACTCAAGTAGTCCGGGGGATGTTTTAAATCTGGTGGGAACGTCCACGTCCGTCGAATACTTCTTTGCCAACAGCAGTTCCGGCAGTATTCAAATTGCTGGTTCGATGTCCGATTTCATCATCTACAGCGGGCTCGAACCCATTACATCTACTGTCAACACGACTAATGTCACTTTGAATTACAGTGGTGTTGCTGAAACAATTACCATCACCGATGCGGGTGGCGGCCAGACTACGGTTGATTCGACTGCAGGCGAGATTATCACCTTTGCCAACCCGACGGGAACGTTGACCATCAACACCGGTGCTGGCGACGATGTAATTGATCTCAATTCTTTAGCGGCAAGCTTCACTGCCCATCTCACAATCAATGGCGAGGGAGATGCCGACACGCTCAACTTGAGCAACAGTGTTTCACTGAATACAGGCAAGAGCCTGGAATTTAATGTGGAAGAAATTACTGTGGCCAACGGCATCACGCTGACTGCTTCTTCGATCGCATTCAATGCGATTTCAGTCGAACTGGATGGTGACCTGGTCTCTGCCAATGTCTCAGGTGATGCTGCGACTGTCAATGTACTGGGTTCCGCTGGCGGGGCTGACCTGCAGGATGCGGTTGACATTGCTGGTACCGGAGGGATTATCAACATTGCTGCCGGCAGTTACTTGACGAATGGGACACTCGAAGTAGATGAATCAGTCTCCCTGCTGGGAGCAGGTAAAGATGTGGTCGAAATTCGCAAGGCAGGAGCACCGACTGGAACGTTCGATGAGGCAATTGATATCACGGCAGACAATGTGACTATCTCGGGCGCTCAACTGGGCTGGGAAATTCACACTTCTGCCACTGATTACCGGGGCTATGTCGTATATACCGCAGCTGATTTTACGACCTTGAATAATCTGTTGTTTGGTGACAATTATCGTAGTGCGGTCGTTTTTGAAGGTGCCGATAATCTGGAAGTCTCTGACTCGATCTTTGAAGGGACCTACGGACGCGCTGCGATCAGAGACGGAAACAGTGGCAGTGGCGAAAACTTTCTGATAACCCGCAATGAATTCCGCGAAGATCATTTCCGCTGGGGGCCGATTTCGATTGGCCCACAGGGGACATTCGGCGATCCATTTAATAACGCCTTCAGTGGAGTCATCTCTTATAACTATTTTGGCAATGGACTGATTGCGGGTGACTTCCAGGAAGCCGGAGACCAGAACTACACACTGACCATCACCAATGGCGCCATGACAGCCGATGGCATTGATATCGTCCATAATACGTTTGACTGGCAGGATTCTGCAGTCACCAATGGTAACGGCATATATGCACAACCAGGTGGAATTTATTTCGACCCTGCCGTGTCTGTTGCTCTGAATACCGTCAACATCACTGACAATATATTTAACGGTTTCAGTTATGATGGCCCGCAGCCGACGACAGACCCTCTCTGGAATTCAACGGGCGGCGTTTTTGGCGGTGCACTCGAATTTGATGGCGTTGATGATTTCGGCCTGTTTCAGGATCCGAGCTTCGATGTGGGGCAATCAGGAACGCTCAGTTTCTGGGTCAATATGGATGACATCGGCAGACGCAATCAGTTTTTCGAGGGCCCCAATAACAGTGGCCTAGAGTTTCAGTATCGCACAAACGGGGGGGGCCAGTTTTACAGCCGGGTCCAGAATAATGGCGAATTCGTGATTGAAGATGGGGGAAGTGCCGGTGTAGCAGGTATCTGGACCAACATCCAATACACGTGGGATGCTGCATCCAGCACGATGCGTATTTATATCAACGGGGTCGAACAGAATTATATCAGCGGCTTCGATCAAAACATGTCCGGTTTTGACTTGGCCAACTTCACCGATACCGTCGATGGGTTGATGAATGTCGGCCGTGATCCGGGCGATGTCACCCGCTTCTTCGATGGTCTGATGGATGACGTCGCCTGGTTTAATGAAGCTTTGAATCAGGCGGATCTCGATACAATTCGCACCAGCGTTAATGGTGCAGCAGCACTCGCTGGTGACAGCCGCATGGTCGCGCACTGGGATTTCGATCAATCTTCAGGTAATGTCGCCATTGATAATGTCAGTGGGATCGAAATGCTGATTTCCACAGATGGGATTGTGCCTTTCGGTCCGGAATTCAGACCGGGGGAAGGTGTCTTTGGAAGCGGTGCCCTTGAGTTCGATGGCATTGATGATTTTGCCACCTTCCAGGATGCCAGCTTCGATGTCGGGTACCAGGGAACACTCAACTTCTGGGTGAAAATGGATGATGTCGGCCGACGGAATCAGTTTTTCGAAGGTCCCGACAATGTTGGTATGGAATTCCAGTACCGCACCAATGGTGGCGGCCAGTTCTATGGTCGGATGCAGGATGGATCCGATTTCACAATCCAGTCTGGTGGACAGGCCAGTGCAGCAGGCGTCTGGACCAATATTCAATATACGTGGGACGCCGATACCGGACAAATGCATATTTACATTGATGGAGTCGAGGATCCTTATCTATCTAGCTTTGACGAAAACCTTTCAGGGTTTGACAGTACGCATTTTACCGACACCATTAACGGATTGATGAATGTGGGACGCGATCCCGGAGATCCAGCGCGTTCATTTGATGGTCTGATGGATGATATCGGCTGGTTTAACGATGTGCTGGATCAGACTGATCGCGATGCGATTCGTAACAGCGGCGTTGCCACGCTTACCGGTGATTCTCGATTGGTGGCACACTGGAATCTGGATGATGCACCCGGGACTGCCATTGCTGCGGGAAACAGTGGTACCACGATTCAACTATACATTCAAGCGGAACCTCCCCTGCCACCGATTCAGGGTTTCGGCGTGATTGCCCCTCTGAATGCGAATGTCACTTACAATACGTTTAACGGGAATGACCTGGATTCCAATGTCACTCTGGATGCGACTAATACGTTCGGTGATCCTCTTTTTGCTTACGCGAACGATCCGAACTATGTTCCAACCGACTCTCTGGAAGAACAGTTTACAATCGGTTTTGGATCCGCAGCCGCATATGGCTCTTCGGAATTTGCTGCTGACTCAAATACAACCACACCTCATATCGGAGCGTACCAGAATCCACCAACACTTTACCCGGGCATCTATGGAACCGGTGATATTGTCATTTACGGTACCGGCCAGGACGATCTTCTCGAAGTTACTTTTACCAGTGAAACGGAAGCGACCTTCGTTTTAACCCGCGATGTCACGGGATTGGCCGATGTTCAAGATACAGTCGTGCTGACGGGCATTACATCCATTACGTTTTATGGCCTTGATGGCGACGATGTCTTTATCCTCAATCAGCCAGATAACGGGTTTGCAAATCCTTCAGGCGGCATCTTCTTTCATGGTGGTTCGCAGAACAATGACGGTAATTATCTGAATAACCTCAGCGGCGGAGATGCTCTGGTTCTCAATCATGCTGTTCCAGTTGAAGCAGATAATGTTGCCTACGTCTTCACACCTGATTCGGTTCCCGCGGAAGGGGAAGACGGAACCATCACAATTACAGATGCTGTAATCAGTGATCTGTCCACGACAATTACCTTTACCGGTCTGGAACCGATTCTTGATAACCTGATCATCGCTGACCGTGAATTTGACTTCACAGATGCTGATGAAGTGATTTCTCTCTCTGATAATGGAAATCCTTTAGACGCGCTTTCCTATATCGATTCTACTGAGAGTGAATCCGTTCTGTTTCAAAATGCGACCAACTCGATCACGATTCGTACCAATAGTGTCGGTGCATCTCCCGGCATGGATACAATACAGATAAGTACGCTCTACAGTTCTTTCACGACCCACCTGACCATTGAGGGAGACAGTGATGACAGTGTCACTTTCCAGGGACCAGACCCGATTTTGCTTGGGGATGTGCTCATCAATGCCGGGAACGTCGACATTCAGACTGAAGTGATCGCGACTACTGTGGAAATCAGTACGACAGGATCGACTGACAGCACTTTCACGGGCGGAACGATCACAACAACTGGCTCGCAGCTATACAATGATGCCGTAAATATTACAACCGACACAACCTTAACCAGTTCAGGTGGAGGTTCGATCGAATTTGTCTCAACAGTCGATGGCAGTATCAACCTGGTGATTAATACTACGGGCGATACGATCTTTGGGGGCGCCGTCGGAAATACTCTGTCTCTGGCAACATTAACTACCAACGCCGGTGGAGTAACCTACCTCAATGGTGGGATTGTAAATTCGACAGGCAGCCAGATTTATAATGATGATGTCATCCTCGGAGCAAACACCGTTCTAACGAGTACTACGAATGATGTCATCATCTTCAATCAGACTCTGAATGGCCCCTATGCACTCGAAATCAATACGGGCAGTGATACGACATTTAACGGAACTGTCGGCAATAGCAATGCCCTGGCCAGCCTGACGACGGATGCCAATGGTATCACGAATATCAACGGGGTCAGTATTGATACAATTGATGGAATGACATTTCATGATGAAGTCCTTCTGGGCGCTGACACCCGCCTGGAAAGCTCAGCCAGTGGTGATATCACGTTTGAATCATTACTGGACGGGGCCTTTAATCTCGAAATCAATACGGCCGGTAACACAAATTTTGAAGACAAAACAGGTGATACTGCCGCATTGGCCAGCCTGACAACGAATGCTGGTGGCATAACAAATATTAATGGCGGAGTTGTCACGACTACCGGTTCTCAAACCTATCACGACGATGTAATGCTCGGAGTCTCTACGATCTTCACGTCGAATTTAAACGGCGATATCACCTTTAACGCAACAGTGACAGGCGGTGCGGGCATTACCGTCGATATCAATTCGACCAATGACATCAATATCAACGGCGCGTTTACAACCAACGAATATATCTCTGCAACAGCCGACAATGATATTCTCATCACCGCTCTGGTCTCCAGTACCAATGGAACCCTGACGTTTCTGGCCGACAATGATATTCATCTGACATCTACCGGCAGTATTGTCGCCCAGTCCAGCAGCCTGATTACCCTGACCGCTGACAACGACAATTCGGGAGCAGGAGCCATTACGCTCGATTCAGGCAGTTCCATCGAATCACAAGGCGGACAGATTCTCATGTCTGCCTATGACGATGTTGCTTTGTCATCCATTAAGACGACAGGAGGTCTGGTTGACATTACCTCTACGAACGGTGGTATCACTGACAATGACAGCACGGCCGTCGATAATGTCACCGCCAGTCAGTTGATCATGAACTCGAATCTGAGCATCGGTCAGTTGGCTGATGCCGTCGATACCTCCGTTTCATTCCTGGAAGCGGATGCCGGGACTGGAGGATTCTTCCTTGACAATACCGGCAATCTGACGATTGGCGGAATCGGTACCCAGGTGGGACTCGATGCCGACGCCGATATGGTCGTCAACGTTACAGGCACACTGGATGTCACGGAAGACACACAGTCCGCAGCCGGTTCAGTCACTTTAAATGCCTCTGAAACTTTGACTGTCGATGTGGGAACCACCGTAGCCACGTTTGGTACGGGGGTATTATTACTGACATCAACACGTAATATCAAACTCAACAGTGGCAGCAATCTGAAGACGGAAAACGGGGGGATTACCCTGCAGGCCAATATGGCAGGCACAACCACCGGTGACTTTTCAGGTATCGAAGCCGATAATGCCAGCCTCACTTCAACTGGCTCCGGAAGTATCAGCCTTACCGGCTTCGGTGGTTTGGACGCCGGCACCAGCAATCACTACGGGGTGCATCTGCATTCGGGAACCACAGTCAGTTCAACAGACACCGGCGCCCAGGCAGGAACAATTTCGATCAATGGAACGGGGGGAACCGGCATTGATCAGAACACCGGCATTCTGTTCGAGAATGTGGGAACTACCGTGAAATCCACAGACGGAACCATACAGATCACTGGCAACGCCGGTTCTGGTGTCGGGTTCCTGCTGGTAGATCAGGCGGAGATTGTCTCCAGTGGTACGGGTATGACCGCTGCAGAAGTATTCATCAACGGCACAACTTCCGCTGACCAGGCTGGTGTCGAAATCAACAGCAACGTGCAGTCAACCGATGGTGCGATTACTGTCACCGGGATCTCAACCGGCGCGGGTGCTGCCTCGGAAGGTGTCTTGATTCAAACAATGTCAGGGCAGGTCGTTTCCACCAACGGAAAAATCACGATCGACGGGACATCCAATGGCGATGATGGCATTGAAATCTCTGACGATGCTGTTGTCTCAACTTCAGGAACGGGTGACATTGAACTTCTGGGAAATTCTACCGGAACTGGCAATAGCATTGATTTGGATGCGACAATCAAAAGTAATACCGGCCTGGTGACGTTGACGGCTGAAGACGATATTCTTTTTGGCAGTGTCGCCTTGATTGAATCCACGTCAGGTACCGTAACACTGACTGCCGATAATGCTGCCGGCAACAATGGAAATGTAATCTCTCTGACTGACGGATCTCTGATAGATGCCGGATCAGGTGACATCAACCTGACAGCAGACGGTAACGTGTTACTGGCCGGTTTACTCACAACAGGCTCCGTAGAAGTGGAATCGCTCTCAGCCTCGATTCTGGATAATGGTGATTCTAACACCGATATCACTGCCTCCATTGCCATTCTCAATGCGGAGACGGGCATTGGAACCGGCAATCCTCTGGAAACAGCCGTCAGCACACTTTCTGCAACGGTATCCGGGGCAGGTAGCTTGTTGATCGATAACAGTATCGCCGTTGAACTTCTGGACCTGTCTACCTTTGATGGTGAAATCATCATCAATACGACGGCCACCATCACCGCGACTTCTGTTGTATCAACGAATGATTCCGGTGAGGACAATAATGATATTACACTGACTGCAACCGGCAGCAGCAGCGATATACTCGTCACCACAATCACAGCGGTCGGAAATGCCGATGTAATTTTGATCGCCGATGATGGAATTCTCGACACCGACGGGGGGGATTTGAACCGGATCACTGCAGATGACCTGCAGTTAACATCCAGCAGTGCAGGACTCACTGCTGACGGGATTGAAGTCGACACCGATGTCAACAGTATTACTGCTGAGGTAAATACCAACGCGGGGGGAATTCACGTTGATGAAGTTGACAGCGTCACGCTGACTCAGCTCACAACATTTGACGGATTCATCACTGTCAATGCAGCGGGAACAGTTACGGCACTCAATGTCAACTCAATCAACAATTCCGCATCCGATACGAATAATGGAATCACGCTCACGGCAACGGGAGTTGACAGTGATATTCTGGTAACCACGTTAAATGCACAAAACACGGCTGACATCACGCTCAATTCCGACCGGGATGTGCTGGATTCAGATAGCACGGACAGCAATCTGACGACAGGCGATCTGTTAACAATTGTCGCGGGTCGCAATATTGGTGGCATTACCAATGTCTTCACGGAGGCAGACTTTGATCCACTGCAGACGACCGTCGATCGGATGGATCTCACCAGTGGTGATCTCATCACAATCCACAATCTGAATACCACTCCAGAACTGCTCAATCTGGATGCTGGTACTTTAACTGCCGGGACCACTTTTGTGAAAGTGACCGGCGGTGCCATTGATGTATCGACTACTACGGGTATCAGTAATACGCAGGATACGATTGCTTTCGTCTCAGATGTTTCCATTACGGTACCGACGGGCTTAGAGACTGGAAACCTGCGACTTGATGCACCGGATATCATTGATGCGGGTGGTGGTGACATTGATATCAATGCCGTCGATACGATTTTGTTCCAGTCTGAATCATCGGAAGCGCTCATAATCACCGCTCAGAAATTTGATGGGACCACAACCGGCAGCGAATTCAACATCAGCAATGACTCCCCTGCCCTGGAACTGATCGATGTGAATGCGGACTCTCTCGCCTTGCTTGGTGGGACTGACACGAACGTGTCTCTGACTTCAGCTGGCAGCATCACTATCTCGAATCTGGTGCAGACCCAGGGAACGGGAACACTGTTCCTCGAAACGACGAATACTGATGCAGACCTCATCCTGGATGCCAATATTCAAAGTGATACCGGCTCTGTCAACGTTGAGACAGCAAATGACATTCGCTTCAACGGTACAACAAACCTGACCAGCACCTCGGGCAGTATTGTTCTGACAGCCGATGCAGACGCCGGTGCGGGTGGTTTCTTCGGCGCAATCACCATGAATGATGGAACGTTTATCGATGCCGGAGACGGAACGGTCAGCCTGGATGCGACTGGTGATATTGAATTGAGCCAGATTACAACTTTCAATGCCACTGATTTCGCGATTCGTATTGAAACCGATTCCAGCCTCATCGATTCAGGTGACAGTACCGGCGAAGATCTGATCGCCAATGAATCCGGTGCCCGCGTCACCATTATCGCAACTCTGGGTGTAGGTAAAGTTGCAGATTCGAATCAGCATATTGAAATCAACGTCGACCAGATCAATATCGTCAACGCCACGGGCGGTGAAATCCAGATCATCGAAACCGATGCCCTGATCGTGCATGACATTCTTCAGACGACAGCCGGTGATATCCGAATCCTTTCCGGGGGCGATATCACTTTGGCCGGTTTTATCGAAACCGTTTCAAATGATGTGCTGATTGATTCTCAAGCAGCGATTATCGATCAGAATGACGGGCTGCCCGACCCGCTCAACATCCATGCGACCAGCCTCGATCTCAACGCTGTTACGGGAATCGGAACGGGAAACAGACTTGAGTTCAGCGTCGAGACATTCTCAGCAGACACGACCACCGGCGATGTCCTGCTGCATAACACGGCAGATACGTCCGCCACCGCAACCAGCCTTTCCACCGCAGCGGGAAATATCGAACTGGAACAGATCGGAAATGAGTCTCTGACAGTTTACTTCGCATCGACTCTTGACGGGAATATGATCATTTCCAATACCGGTGATACACAGACTGATCTGCTGACTCTGACCTCGCTGACAGCCGGAGGCCTCTCTCCGGAAATCACAATTTCCACCATCAATTCCGGAAACATTCTGCTGGGATCTGTCACTGGCCTCGAGGGAGTGATCAATATCACCTCCGCTGGTGAAATCAACGATGCGGTTGACGATCAGGGGACTCCGCTAATTGATATCGCTGCCGCGGGCGGATCAATTACTCTTCAGGCTGAAAATGGAATTGGTAACTCCGATCCGATCGAAATTTCGGGGAGAACGCTCTCGGTCGATACCACAACCGGTAACATTGATCTGAACAATACTTCTTCTTCTGAAACCGGCGACGTCAGCCTGACCCGACTGACGACAGGGAATGGAACCATCGATTTTCAGCAATCGGGGGGAAGACATACGTCATTCCAGGAAGTCTCAACAACTGATTCTGCGATAACAATCATCACTGACGGTTCGATCCTGTTTGAGAATCCGGGTGTCCTGACCAATGTTGTATCAACGAATGGATCAGGTACCATTGATATCACTGCCACTGGAATAAATTCTTCGATTCAAGTCAATGATGGTCTCCGCACAACCGGAGGAACCATTGATCTGACGGCACAAAAAAGTCTGAATTTCGGGATCGCCGGCGACATCAGTTCTGCCAATGGTCAGATTACATTACTCGCTGATTCTGCCAGTCTCGGCGCGGGCGGTGGTGGAATCAGTATGTCGAACGGAACAGTGTTTGATGCGGGAACCGGTCTCCTGGACTTACAGGCCGGCGATAATATTGCGGTCGGCCAGTTGATTACAACGACTTTCACTCGACTGACAAGCACAGACGGTGGCGTGACCGATTCCGGTGATACCGGGGGCCGGGACATCATCGCTAACCAGTTGGCAATCAGGACTGCAACAGGAGCCGGTTCAACCAACTCCCTGGAAACCGCCGTTTCACTGCTGGCCGCGGTGAATACCGATGCGGGGAGCATCCAGATCAACAACGATCTGGGAGGCGCATTATTAACCATTGGTACGGTTGACGGTGTGGCCGGGATCACAAACTCAGCGGATACTCCGGGTCATATTATCATTTCAAATGCGAGTCCGCTGACCGTGGATTCGCCTGTGATCAACAGCTCTGGTGGAAATATCGATCTGGAATCTACCGGCCCTGGTAACTTGACGCTGAATGCATCCGTGCGGGCATTCGGTGGTAACGGAAACATCAATGTCGAAGCTGGTAACGGAATCCTGGATATCAATGATACTGGCACCTCTTCCGATTACAGTGTGGCAGGCACCGGAATCTTTTCAGGTCATGGTACCAGTGGTGTCTCGATTGATTCGAGTACCACACTGAATTCGCAGACGGGGGCCATTGCCGGGCTGCCTCCCGACTTACGCAATATCCTGACTCCACAGATTCTGCCAACAGGTGTCGGAACTGTGACTGGTGACTTCGGGCGTTTTTCCGAACAGAATTTCTTCATCACCATCGACTGGGGTGATGGCACCGTTGAAACCTTCAACTTCGATAATCCCGGTTCATTTGAGTTCCAGCACACCTACGCCGGGAATCCGAATGCACAAAACCCGGCAGCGGATATCCCGATTCTGGTTACGATGCAGGGCGATCAACAGTTCACCTTCTCTGACGGAAACGGCAGTCTGGATTTCACTGTTGAATCTGGTTTGCTGCAAACACCCGGTGAAGGTCTGGCGACTGTCGCCATTGACACGACGCCCCAGGTACCGCTGTTGATCTTCCCGCAACAGGAAATGATTCTTGATTCAACATCGAATTTCCAGAGTATCTTCACAAACAAAGATACGCAGTTGATCGATTCGGCAATCAACGAAGCAAATAATAACGCAGAGCGGTTGGTGTTTTTGCGAATCCTGGCACCCAATGGCGATATTATTGAAGATGTACCACTCCAGGAATCGGATCTCGACAATCTGCCGAAACTGTTCAAAACACTGCCCGATGGGCGATATCAGATCTACCTGAAAGAAGCAGGAGAAGAACGGGTTCGTCTGCTGATGGATGTCGATATTCGAAATGGGAAAGCCAGTGATGTCACGGAGGAGCAATCTGCTCCGCCAACAGAACCGGGCCCGGGGAATGGTGCAGATCAGCAAAACACAAGCCATCTGAATACGGATGACCCGCTGTCAGAATCACTGCGACAGATTCAAGAGATGGTGACGGTCATCCTCGCAGATGCAGGAATCACCGATCTTCTCGATAACTGGTTCCCTTCGGAATCAACTTACCTTGAGGGCGCTGCCGAGTTTCCCCGGTTGGAACCGAGTGATAGCTTGCGTGAATTCCACAATTTGAATCAGCGGGCCGATCAGCAGCAGGCGTTCAGTGACGAGCAAGCCTGGAGCAGTGCCGCCCTGCTTTCAGGTTATTATCATGGAAAAACATTATTGAAAAAGCCGGCAACAACAGAACAGCGCGAAACGGCACTCGAGAAATATGGGAATCGCCTGCTGAATCGCCGTTACAATATATATCGTAATAATCCCTGATGTCAGCAGTTACTGATATCGTTCCAGTTATAAATAATTCAGGCTTCCGACCACAGTCATCATTCTCATTTATGAAAAGAGAGCAACGTTACGATCGTCGTCGACCGTAACGCTAAATTGCGGGTAACATTATGAATGACAATCCAGATCGAAAAGAAGAAAACGAAGATTCGTCTGATGAACTGAATCCGCAAAACGGCCAGACTCAATCCGATTCGGAATTTGATTCGAACGACCGTAGCAGCGAAATAGATCAGACCATCATTTCTGATCAATGGGATTCCGAAACAATCAGCGGTGATTCATTTGACACGGCGGATTCGGAAGAACTGTTCCAGACCAGTGATGACTCAGGTTCCGATCAGGATACCTTCGAGGATCTGCCTGCGAATGATCAGACGATCGGCGCGAGCATCCCCGACGATGATATCTATGCCACCGTGGTCGATCCGAATTCCGTCGACCCTGACCAGACCATGGAGTCTGATGAAGATGGTCAGTGGGCGGGTATGCAGACGATTAACGAAAACCCCGAAGAACAAGCAGAAGACCGAAATGACCAGACTTTGATTCTGGATGAACCCGTGGAGAATTCAGATATCGGAGCCACATATGTCGAAGATGGTAACTCGCGATCCGATATCGACGCCACCCTGGTTTCGGATGATGTCCCTCCCGAGTTGATGGCGACCATGAATTCTGCCTGGGGGGATGACATGGCCACAATGGCTGATCGCCCCGATATGACGATCAAGGCGCCTGATCTGCCTGGTGACCTGATAACCAATCAGACATCGCTGGTAATCAAGAAACGTGAATTCAGTGACACCACAAAATCTGAATTCAATGATAATGCAGAATACGAACTGCTGGAGATTCTTGGCCAGGGGGGAATGGGGGTCGTCTATACGGCACGGCAGACTTCCATCGACAGACAGGTCGCTGTCAAAATGCTGAAAAGCAAGACAGCCAAAAGTAGTGAGCAGCGGCATAAATTCCTCGCGGAAGCAGTCGTCACGGGTGAACTCGACCACCCGAATATTGTTCCCATTTATGATGTAGGCAGCAACAATACCGGTGCGCTGTTCTACTCAATGAAAAAAGTGGAAGGCCGCCCCTGGCTCAAAACGGTTCGCAAAAACACACTGGCTGAAAACCTTAATATTCTGATGAAAGTTGCCGATGCGGTCGCGTTTGCTCATTCGCGCAGCGTAGTGCATCGTGACCTGAAACCGGAAAACGTCATGCTGGGTGAGTTCGGTGAAGTTCTGGTCATGGACTGGGGACTGGCACAATCCACATCTGGATTCCGCAAATCAAGCAGCATTATCACTACCTCCAGCATGGGGGGCACCCCTGCTTACATGGCGCCGGAAATGGCCACCGGACCTGTAGATAAGATTTCACCACTTTCAGATATCTATCTGCTGGGTGCGATTCTGTACGAAATTCTCACGGGACGTCCGCCGCATACCGGCAAGACTGCCATGAAATGTCTGATGGCGGCTGCCAAGAATAAAATTGTTCCCACCGAGAAAAAAGGCGAGCTCATAGATATCGCCATGAAAGCGATGGCACTTCGCCCGCAGGATCGATACCCCAGCGTGCAGGCCTTCCAGCAGGCGATTCTGGCTTACCAGTCGCATTCAGAGAGTATCTCACTGGCAACACGTGCTGAATCTGATTTGAACAAGGCCATTGAGACAGAAAACTATGAACTGTTTTCGCGGGCCCTGTTCGGGTACCAGGAAGCGCTTTCGCTCTGGCCGGAAAACAGCACAGCTCGTACCGGGGCAGAAAAAGCAACACTCAGCTATGCCGGTCTGGCGTATGGGAAAGGTGACTATGACCTGGGGCTCTCCCTGTTGAATTCAGAAGACCCTGCCCACCAGGAACTGATCGAAAATATTCGTGCCGCCCAGGCTGAACGCGATGCCCGCCAACAGCGTCTCCGCGCTGCGAAACGCGTTTTTGTCGGCATGCTGGCGACCGTGATGTTTGTTGTCACCGGAGCCTTCTTCTGGATTCGCGCAGAAGCCAATCGTGCACTGGCGGCGGAGAAAGTCGCAGAGACAGAACGCGACACAGCCGTGCAGGAACGAAAAAAAGCCGTTGAAGCACAAGCCCTTGAAAAAGTGGCGCGAGAAAAAGCAATTGCAGCACGTGATGAAGCGATTGAAGCACAACGCAAAGAAGCGATTGCTCTGCAGGAAGCAAAAGAATCCGAAAAGGAAGCGATTTCTCAAAAAGAAAAAGCGGAAATCGAAGAGAAAAAGGCTGTTGTAGCCAAAAAGCAGGAGGAATACGAAGCCTATATCGCCCGCATCGGTCTGGCAGCGGCGAAAATAGATGAGAATGCATTCGAGAGCGCGGTAGAATTGCTCAACGATTGTCCCCCCAGTTTGCGCAACTGGGAATGGGGGCGTTTGATGCATCTCTGTTCGCAGAGCAGTCGGACTTTCGATGCACAGGCACCGATCGATGCGCTTGCGATCTCTCAAGATGGTTCCAAGTTTGTCACCGGTGGCAAAGATGGTGTGGCCCGCCTCTGGGATCGCACTACCGGAAGAATTCTGGCTACTTTCGATCACCAGAAACATCCGGTACTTGCCGTCGCCATCAGTCCTGATGGAAAAACTTTGGCGACAGGCAGTGAAGACCCCCAGGGATTTATCAAACTCTGGAACCTCGATTCACATGCCCCCATTCCGACCACGTTCAAAAATGCTTCCGGGAAAACCCCTTTTGACCAGGGGCATACCGAAGGTGTGTTAAGCATTTCGTTTTCCAAAGACGGGAAACGGCTTCTCACCAGTTCTTATGATAAAACAGCCCGCCTCTGGGATGTGAAATCAGGCGATCAGTTAAACCGCTACTGGGGACACAACTGGTGGGTCTGGGATGCAAATTTCTCAACGGATGAAAAGCGAATTGTGACAGCCAGTCAGGATGGAACCGCGATTATCTGGAATACAGAAACAGCAGAAAAAGGGGCTCCCTTCACCGGTCATCAGGGACCCATCTATTCCGCAGACTTCTCTCCTGATGCAGATAGTACACGCGTTGTGACCAGCGGTTATGATCGACGCGTTCTTCTGTGGCGTCCGGAAGACATTGTTCCCTTTGATTTCTCGAAACTCGTCTCCGGCAAAGAAAGTGAGCCCCCGGCTTACGTCGCTTTTGAAGGTCACCAGGAAAGCGTCCAGTCTGCAGAATTTACGGCTGATGGAAAGATGCTCATCTCTGCCAGCCATGACAACACAGTCAAACTCTGGGATATCGAAACGAATAAAGCACTGAAAACATTTCGCGGGCACGACAGCTGGGTTCAGGCCGCCATGATTCTGAATGACGGCAAGTGGATCCTGTCGGCGAGCCACGATGCACAGCTGAAATTATGGAACATTGCCAATTATGCAGAAATCCGTACTCTCAAGGGGCGGGTCCTAGCACAGCACGTAGATGCCATTCTTGATGTCTCGTTCTCGAGTGATGGAAAACAGCTGGTCACAGCCAGTCGTGATAAAACGGCGATTTCCTGGGATGTCTCTACCGGAAAACCCAATAAAGAATTTACAGAAGGACACGCATTCCTGGCTTCCAGCGCGGTCTTCCTGCCTGATGGCAAGCGACTTGCCACTGCCGCCGTTGACAATTCGGTACGCATCTGGGATATCCAGACAGGAACCGAACACAAACGATTTGAACACACCGGTCGCAGCGCTGCCATTGATGTCTCGTTTGATTCAAAACTGCTCGTGACAGGCAGTGATGAAAAAACCGTTCGCATCTGGGACATCACGACGGGAGAACTGCTCAAAGAACTTGCCGGTCATCATTCGGAAGTAAGTGCTGTTGCCATCTCACCCGACAAAAAATACTGTGCCAGTGGCGATGCGCGTGGACACTGCATGCTCTGGGACAGGGAAACTGGAAAATTATTACATAAACTGACCGGGCATACACGACGCATCACGGCAATTGCATTCTTACCGGATGGGAAAACAGTACTTTCTGCCAGTGGAGATAACACGGTAGGCAGCTGGGATGTAGCCTCCGGTAAAGAAAATCAGGATCAGATACTGAAACACCCCGATGCCATTCTTTCAATGGCTGTTTTTGATCAGGGGAAACAGGCTGCAACCAGCTGCGCTGATGGACTGGTACGAATCTGGGACCTGGGAACCTCTAAAGTCACACGCACGATTGAGCCAGTAAATGGTTTAATCAATTCAGTCAGTGTGTCTCAGGATAATAAACGTCTCCTGACAGCCAATGTGCAGCAGCGTGTGATTCAGCTCTGGGCTCTGGAAACCGGAGCCGAACTGCGAATCCCCGGAGAGAATGGTCAGTTGAAACCCTTCCTGGATTTTCGTGCCAAAGGGGGCATGCTGTGGACGGCCATCTTCTCTCCTTATCACAATTCAATTCTGACCGTCGGCGGACGTGATGCGCGGCTCTGGAACGATGTGACTGCGCGTCAGGTCATGGCATTTCATCCACATGGTGTCGTCGCTTCCGCAGCTTTCTCACCGGATGGAAAATGGCTCGTGACAGGCAGCTGGGATAATTCTGCCAAAATCTGGAATACGCAAACTGGCCAGGCAGAAAAGAAGCTTGAACAGAAACACAATGGTTATGTTAACACGGTCCGTTACTCACCGGATGGCAAGCGTATCCTTACCTCCAGCGATGATGGGACTTCAAAAATCTGGGATGCCACCAGTGGTGACATTCAGATGAGCCTGGAGCAGCCGAATACGCATGTGAAAAGTGCCATCTTCTCACCCGATGGATCACAAATCGTAACCGCTTCCAACGACAAAACACTGGTGATGTGGGATGCGAAAGCCGGTAAAAAATTGAAAACATTCACAGGACACGAATGGCCCATTCGGGAGGTCGCTTACTCCCATAATGGTAAACGACTGATTTCAGGATCGGAGGATAACACAGCGATTATCTGGGAGATTGACACCGGGAAGAAAACCGTCCTCGCCGGGCACACAGCACCGGTAGCTTCAGTCGTTTTCTCACCCGATGACAGTCGGGCCTTTACCGCCAGTGATGACGGTACCGCGAAACTCTGGGACACGGATTCCGGAAAGGAAATCCTGACGCTCAGCAGCCATGCACAGGGTGTCACATCGGTCGATTTCTCGCCGAACGGACGTTTTGTAGCGACGGGCAGCCAGGATGGCCAGGCGATTTTATGGCTCACTGTTGACTGGAAGAATAAAGCGCCCCAGGTCGTGCAGTTAAACCGTTAAAAGTGAAAGTGCCCATGCACGCCATAATGCGGTCGGTAAAAGCGGGGCCGCGGACGCGGTCGTACAAACACGACAGAAGGGGAACTGACCACCGTGGGGGTCTGTCGAACGATCACAGGCTCTGCTGAATTCACATAATTGTGCTGCTGCATGAATTCAATCAGAGGGTCGCTGAGCCCCTGCTGTTTGAGCGCAATAATGCTTTGTGGACTCAGGTCAAAAGCGCCTCCCCGACTGCGAATGGCTCCCATGATCACGGAATCACTCACGCCGCTGTGAGCCATCTGCAATACATCGTGATTATGAATCGCAGCGCGGGCCACTCGTTCATGATTTGCCTGGGCAATGGCCACGTCGCGTTCTTCCCGGGCATCTTCTGCGTTTCCAATCAGGCTTCCCGCCAGTCCGCCTGTGGCAGCTCCAATCAGGGCACCTGCGCCGGCGTTACCGGAATGATTTCCAATAATGGCTCCGGTGACGGCACCAATGCCAGCCCCATGCGCGGCCCCTGCTTCGGTATGATTCATCGAAGCACAACCCACTTGGGAAATTAATCCCAGAACCAGCAGGGTGATCCCTGATTTATGTGACAGACAGTTCATTTGTGTGAATCCTTCCACCCTTACTCTTGCACTTTTTACAATTCAGGCGCAATCTAAATTGTAAGAGAGTCCATCAGGATGGCTCTCTCTAAATATATCGGGATTGCAGACCTGCAGTATCAGATATTTTAAATGTTGTACAGACAATTTTTTAAACCAGATTATAGACCTGCCACAATTCAATTCTCTAAGCTGTGATATGACGATCTGTTACAATTTTTTATATTGAAAAACGGAATCGACACTGCCTGGTGACTGCTATAATGAGAGACAACTTGCCTGGGGACTATCAGTACAGAGCAATCTGCTTCCCGTAGATCATGAAAGAAAGCAAATTATATTCCATGAAGGAAAAACTTTGATGCACACAACCAAATCAGACCCCGTGACGATGGTCGTGACTGCTCATCCCGCTCCTGGAAATCAGAAAGAGTGGGAAGAAACACTGACGAATACGATTCAGGCTTCTCTCAAATTCCCCGGCCACCTGGGGACCACCGTCCTGAAACAGGAGTCCACCCGGAAACCCACCTACCAGATTGTCCTGCGATTCGATCAACTGGAGAATCTGGAACGCTGGAAGAATTCCCCGGAACGTGAACACTGGATCTCCAAATTGCACGCACTGGAACATTGTCCTCCCGCGATCACTCATAACACCGGTCTGGAAACCTGGTTCGAATTAACACATCATGACGAACAGCAACCGGTCGAGCCTCCGCCTAAATATAAAATCGCGGTCATCGTGTGGATCGCCGTCTATGCCTCCGTCATTCCCGTGATTAATCTCATCCGCCCTCATATGACCGAACTGCATTTTTTGATTTCCAGCGCGATTACAACTTCAATCACGGTCCCCCTGATGACATGGGTCATGATTCCTCTCTTAAGCTGGCTGCTCAAAGGCTGGCTTTATCCCGAAAACAGAAAGACCTGATCAGTCAAGACTGCCGTTTAATGCCAGTTACTCCCTTGCCCGCCGATCAGAATCAGACTCGGCGTTCCAGTCAGCCCAGAGAACCAGAAGCTCACCAGCGATAAACACCCAGTTGCTTTGCCTCTGGCAGATGTTCCTCGAGGACAAATTCTGGACGATCATGCGAATTCACATAAGCGGCAATATCCAGCGCATCCTGCTCGGATAAATTTGTCTCATCGGGAGGCATCGCGACTTTCAGCCAGGCGGCCAGCTTGTCGTTACGGCTCATTCCCGCTCCCGTGTTATACGAGTTCTCACCCCAGACCGGCGGTCCCGCTTCGCCTCCAGTTCCCTCGCTCCCATGACAGTCGGCACACTGGTTTGAAAATAATGTCGCGCCGCGTTTTGCATTTGCCAACTCAGTTCGAAGCTTAAGAGGCCTGACATGATTGGGGCCCAGTGGCTTTTCATGATTCATTCGGATCGTATTTCCGGACGAGAGCCAGGTGATATACGCCGTAATCGCGGTCGATACTTTACTTCCCAGCGGAGGTCGCATTCCATTCTGGCTGCGCATGAAACAGTTCAGTACCCGGTCTTCCAGTGTAATCACTCGTTTCTCACGGGGAGACCAGGCAGGATACGCAGTCGCTATTCCCAGAAAAGTAGCGGCACGCGGGTCAGTTCCTGCCTTGAGATGACAGGAA
>TARA_R100001132_G_scaffold3309_1_pt1 | contig 117739 bp, 104 predicted proteins | sample TARA_R100001132 | Tara Oceans TARA_R100001132 (sample SAMEA2621247) | marine metagenome | biome: marine biome (ENVO:00000447); feature: mesopelagic zone (ENVO:00000213); material: "saline water (ENVO:00002010), including plankton (ENVO:xxxxxxxx)" | depth 800 m | reverse complement strand
AGTCACAACAGAGGCGGCTATGAAAGATCAACAGACCCTAGCATAACGTAAAAATGGCAGGCAAAAAAAAAGCCCCGAACAATGTCGGGGCTTTTTGATGTTTAGCTTGTCTGCAGATTAACGGTTGCAGATGTACATAGTAACTTCAAAGCCAAAACGCATATCTGAGTATTCTGGTTTAGTCCACATGTCGATTTCTCCAAATTTATTAAGAAATAATTTCTTGTTACGGATTAAATAATACGCTTGAGGAAAACTATTTTTATCAGTAATTAGCTCAATGACACTCAGGATTTTCCTGAATCCTTAAACCGTCTTTCATCTGCATTAAGAATTTTAACTTCACGCTGTGGATAAGGAATTTCGATATTGTGTTCCTTTAAAGCATCCCAAATCATCAGTAACAGATCCGCACCGACTCGATTTTCCCCATCATCTATGCCTTCCATCCAGAACTCGATCAGGATATCGACCCCTGAGTCACCAAAGCCTGCAATTTCAGCATCAGGGCGTTCTTCAATTGGAATATCATCACCACTAATAACCCTTGGATGACTGGCCACGACTTCACGTAATAATTCAAATAGAAAGTGCAAATCAGTTTTGTAAGAGACCTGGAATTCAATATCGTAACGTTGCTTGATATTTTTGTGCGTCCAGTTGGTAAAACTGGTCGTTATAAACTGTTCATTAGGCACCATAATATCTTTGCCATCAAAGGTTTCCAGTGTGGTTGAACGCATATTGAGTTCGCGGATAATACCTTTACGTCCGTCTTCCATTTCGATGTAATCGCCAACACTTAAAGAACGTTCAAGTAGCAGAATAATGCCGGAGATAAAATTGGAAGCAATAGACTGTAAACCAAACCCCAACCCCACACCTAACGCACCACCGAATACTGCGAGAGCGGTGAGGTTAATACCCATAATCTGTAATAGCAGAATAAATACGATGAAAAACAGGGCAATTTGAAACAGTTTGGCAAATACCTCACGGGTACCAATATCCAAATCTTCCTGACTGCGGATAATTTGTTGTCCGGCATTGCTTGAAATACGGCCTAACCAGAACAAAATCGAGCCGAATATCAATACCCGGACAATCCCATAAGCGGAAATGTTGATATTGCCAACCTGAAACGACATGGATTCGAGATAAGCAATGACCGTGTCAAGCCAGCCAAACAGATGCAGAATTGCAATAGGTAAAATAACCCAAAGCGCCAGTTTCTTGAATAGGGCTTTATGTACGAGTCGATCGATCAGCTTATAGAGCATAAAAATGACTGCCCAGCTCATACAAACCTGAATTAACCAGCTTTGGCCGATCCATAAATGGCTGATATCAGCAGCAACTGAAAACGCCATGATCAACATTAACGGCAGGATCAAATCGCGGCTGCGATAAATGCTGTTACGAAATTTGAGTAAAGGACCTGACGCTGGAAGTTGTCTTAATAGCGGTGAGCGGTTTTTTAAAAAACTGGCAATGGAATATGCCAGCAGGCTGGCTAAAACAATCAACCCGATTTGGGAATAAAATTTCGGACTACTTGCCCAGTCCATGGCAATGCTCAGTGATTGAAAAAAGAGGGTTTCAATTTGCTGGATATCCATGACCATTCCGTATGATGTGCTAAAAGACTGCTAATGTAGGTGAGCACAAGCGTCGAATCAAGCGGGTCTGAATAGGACTTTTAAATACAATAGCTGATTTATGTGAAAAGCGGGAGGGATTTAGATGAATGTAACCTATGACATAACAGGTAAAACAGCCTTAGTGACAGGGGCTAACCGGGGTATTGGTAAAGCGATTGTCGAGGCTTTTATCCACGCAGGTGTCAGCAAAATTTATTTGGCCGTTCGTGATGTCGCATCAGCTGATGCATTATTAGCGCAATATCCCGAACAGCTTGTTGCCATTGCGGTAGATTTAGCAAAGCCAGAAACCATATTTGCTGCTGCCAAAAAAGCCAATGATGTTGATCTGGTCGTAAATAATGCAGGTATTTTGCTAATGGCAATGCCGTTAGATGATCGTGTGGTTGAAGCCTTACAAACGCAGATGGCAGTTAATGTAAACGGTTTGCTCTATATGGCTCAGGCCTTTGCGCCTGTATTGAAATCAAATGGTGGCGGGGCCTTTGTTCAGCTTAATTCAATTGCTTCATTAAGATCTTTCCCGGCCTTTTCAAGCTATGCAGCCTCTAAAGCCGCAGCTTATTCATTAACTCAGGCCTTACAGGAGCAGCTTGCTGAACAAGGCACCAGAGTAATGAGTGTGCATCCCGGGCCAATAGCAACCGATATGGCAAAAGAGGCTGGGTTTAATGATATTGCAGAAACTGCTGATACCGTTGCAAAAGCAATTATTGATGGCCTTAAAGCGGGGCAATTTCATGTGTTTCCAGATACTATGGCACAGGACATGTGGATGCAATATCAGAGTTTTGCCCGTAATGTTGTGGAAGCTGACAGTGTTGAATAACACCCAGATACAAAAAAGCCCCGGTTAAGGGGCTTTTCGTTTCACCGAGAGGTGAAAGACAAACTGTTATATCGTGTGCAATTAAGCAGGAACGATATTTTCAGCTTGTGGACCTTTTTGACCTTGAGTAACATCAAATGTTACACGTTGGCCTTCAGTCAATGTTTTGAAACCGTCACCTTGGATTTGACGGAAATGTGCGAAAACGTCAGGGCCGTTTTCTTGTTCGATAAAACCAAAGCCTTTAGCTTCGTTAAACCATTTAACTGTTCCAGTTGAAGACATAAATCATCCTATTTTTTGTAAATCTAAAAATGCCCATGCGGGCGGGTTTGCTGTAAGTGGAGCGGGTATTTTGAAAACAGGACGAGTACTCTTTGGATCTAACATTAAAGCGGAAACATCGAACTTGAAAACAAATATCTGTCGTACTTGCAAGCACAATCGACTATATAGAGATTATTTGTAAAGGTCAAAACATATTTTTGTAAAAAACGAAATAGTATGGGGCTTGAGTAAACACTGTTCTCGGCTTCAAGTCACAATGCTAATTCATTACTGGTACAGGTGTGCGCTTTTGTCGCCTTTGACGAAACCATGTCAGGCACGGTTTCTCGACGTAATAATGGATAAGTGTTGCCAGAAGAAAAGATACAACAACAGCCATTGTTACGCCTGTTAACCCTGATAAACCCATTGCGTAGCTCTGATCGATGATTCCATAACCAATGTTCTGGTGTATCAAATACAGCGAATATGACAGGCTACCTAACCAGAGGGTGATGGTGTTAACAATAAAATTCAAATAACCGCTTATGGCCATAACAAACACGCCATAGCACGCTAATACAAAAATATTGAACGGTGCAGGATAGGCAATCAGAGCATGACTCATTGCCAGCGCAAGAAAAAAAACGTCTATTGCAGGCAAACTGCCCGATTTATGCCAGTTGTACAATAAAATCCCACTGATAAACAAAGGTGCATACAAGACAAACAGTAATTCGTGAGTAATGAACAGCATTGTGTGAGATAAATTTTCCATATTCATCACAGCGAGATAACTGATTATGATCCAACCGAATAAAACGATGCGTAACAATTGCCAGCTTTTCAAGGTATAAAACAGTAACGCCATCCAGACATAAAATGTGACCTCAATCACCAGGCTCCAGTAGGCTCCATCTACATGGGCATGATTAAAATAACTGTGAAGCAGCGTGAAGTTCATCAGGGCTGAACTCAACGGAACAGTTCGATCAGGAGGGCCAAGTAGATGAACAGCCATGAAAGTCAGAATAATGCCAACCCATAAAGCGGGTAATAATCGAAAAGCGCGGGCTAAACCAAATTTGCCTGCATGTTGTGTTCTCTCCAGAGTCATGAAAATGACAAAACCACTAAGCATGAAAAATAAATGAACGCCATAACGACCAAATTCCAGCACATCGGGCGGAGTGAATGCATGACCGTACAATTCGTTGTAATAAGGAAAATAATGAAAAAGAACTACGCCTAACGCTGCAATTCCTCGCAATGCATCAAGTGCCTGCAGTCGGTTTTTGGCCTTCGCCATACATCGCTCCTGCTGTAGAAATGCTGATGAGTATAACGTTCGAGAATTAACGCAGACTTAACATAGGCTATATAAACAGGAATTAATGCTATTTGAGAATAGCAGAATTACTAAAAAAATCACGACACAACACAGTTTTTTCCTTGATGCTTCGCAGCATAAAGATTGCGATCTGCTCGGCTGAGCAGGGCAAAAATACCATCATCCTGTTCACAATACTCGGTCAGACCAATGCTGACGGTAAAGGTTACTTTTTCGCCACTGACTAACGGCAGACTTAATTGCTCTACACACTCACGCATCCGTTCTGCTAGCGTCAGCGCTGAAGCCAGATCGGTTTCCGGTAAAACCATGGCAAACTCTTCACCACCAATACGACCAAAAATATCGTACGAACGCTTTGAACTCATAATGCATTCGCTGAATAACTTTATGGCCTCATCGCCGGTGTTATGGCCATGCAGATCATTTATACGTTTAAAGTCATCGATATCAAACATCAATAAACATAATGTTCGATTATGACGGGAGGTACGTTGCAATTCGGTTTCTGCTTGAGCAATAAATGCCCTGCGATTCCAGATCCCAGTTAAATCATCCGTATTGGCAAGATATTCTAATGTTGTTGCGACTTCTTCCAGTTCAAAGTTCTTTTCCAGAATATCCAGGTGGGCTTCAAATATATTACGTAACTGCACCAGCATTTTGCGTTGCAATTCACTGTAATAATGCGTTTTTGTATCCAGAACACACAATGAACCAAACGGATCACCATTAGGCCAGCTGACGGGGACGCCCAGATAATTGATCATGCCTAATCTGGAATCATACTTATCTTTCCAGTTATCGTCCTCATTGGCATTGGCGACAAACAGGGTTTGCTGATGATCAATAACAAATTCGCAGTACCTTCCTGAACCGGTCAATTGAAATTGTTTATTGATTTGATAAGGGTTTTCAGGTGCTCGATTTTTTACTTTTACAACAAGTTGATCATAGCTGTTAATACACGTCAACAAAGCCGCTGGTGTTTCCATAAACTCAGCTAACAAATCAATCAGATCCTGCCATTGCTGAAAATAATCATCGCTTACAATCGGATGAGACATATTCAATTTATTGGTCAAGGAGTTGATCCTTTGTTTTTACACCTAATCAAGAGCATACAATAAATTTAAAACGAGTCTTTAACCTATTTAAAGTGTCTGAAAAATAGGTTCCCAGTTTTTGGTTAAAAACGCATTATTAATGTCTGTTCCGTATCGAATTACATTCCTGTTAACTTGCCTGTTCGGGTTGATTGGCTGCGACCCGTTCGCTAAACCTGAAACCATGATGGATGAGTATGTAAAAAGGTTAGGCCATGTACTGGATGTTGAGCCGAAATACTCTGATTTAATTTATATTGAAAGAATACCCAGACCTCGGGAGCGCAAGTTATCAATCCCGGAAACCGAGATAAATATGCTCGACTTTTTGGCGTTGTATGGTTGTGAATTGCAATTTGTTGTCGGTGAGAAAAACTCGATTATGGGCCGAGTCATGCAGCCGTTGAATAATCTGCGTTATGAATTACGTTTTATTGAAGCGGCCAGGGTATGTTTAGCAGAGATTGATAACGACAACTTGCGACAAAAAGTTTCAGAAGCGATTGAAACAAAACAGCAGTCTTTACCACTAATTATCTGGAATGCTACCTGGGGAACTGATGAAATAGCCAGATTGATGAGCCTGTCCAATGGGCTGTATCAGCCCGAACAGAGCCAGCATGAAATATCGACATATTCTAATGATATTAACTATTTAAATTCGGTTGTCAGAAAGCTCCAAGCTGGTGATTATGCAGATGATCTGAATTACGTGGGTGATATACAACAGCGCTGGCAATATGGAAGCAGGGCAGGTCAGTTGCACAATAGTGTGAGATTACTGGCCAGCAGGCTTGATGATGCAACACAAATCCTGAAACAGCGAATTCATCAAAAAACCTTATGTCCACAAGGTCAACCCAATAATAAGGCAAAAATTGTAGAGTCGGTGTTCTTCAATGTCTACATCGCTAACGTTCAGCCATATCTGTCCAGCGTGAATCGTGGAGCCGAACAGTTATTCAAACCATTAGCCGAACTGGCTGACATCCAACAGCATGTCATGCCGGACTCTTTTCGGCCCTATTACGATCAAAGTTTACGTTGGGATAATGATAAAGGGCTTTGGAGCAAGTATCAGCAACAAGTTAAAGCGCACACTGAAGCCTGGCAGGATTTGCTGGAACAATGTGGTCTTCGGCCCACTCCTGATTAATATCTAAACCTTAAAGCGACTCATCATTTGTTTCATAGCGTCTGAAAAGCGTCTGATTTCCTGGGAGAGCTCTTCACCGGTTTCAGCGACTTCACTGGCCGATTCTGTCTGTTCATTCAGGCCATGCAGATTTTTACTGATCTCTTCGGCAACACAGGTTTGTTCCTCAGTTGCCTGAGCAGTTTGAGTTGCCATGTCGTTAACACGGTTAGAAGATTCCTGGATTTCATGGAAGACCACATCGGCTTCGACAAAAGTACTCGCGGTTTCATCTGCATTCACTTTACCTTCAGAGATAGCCTTGGAAGATGCACTGACGGAAAGCTGTAATTGCTGAATGATTTTATCTATGTCATTAGTACTTTGCTGAGTTCGGGTCGCCAGGGTGCGGACCTCATCTGCTACAACGGCAAAGCCACGGCCATGTTCGCCAGCACGAGCGGCTTCAATGGCTGCATTCAACGCCAGTAAATTGGTTTGTTCGGCAACACCACGAATAACATCCAATACCGTCACTATATTATTTGAGTTGGTTTCCAGTTCCTGAGACGAATTCAAGACCAAATCCATATTACGGATCAGGGCCGAAATTTTTTCATTCGATGTTCTGACAACGGCCATACCCCGATCCGCTAAACCAGCAGTTTTATCGGCTTCTGATGCTGAGTTCGTAGCAACCTGTGCCATTTCCTTATTGGCCAGAGTCATTTCATGAACGGCGCTTACAATGGATTCAGTTGATAAATTTAACTTATGGTTAATGCTTTTAGTATGTTCTGAGGCATCTGAGAGACTGGCAGTCAGACTTCCCAGGTTGCCGACTTGTGACAGGATGTTTTTTATCAGATCCTGCAGGTTGGAAACAAATACGTTAAAGGCTTGGGCCAGATTGCCAAATTCATCTTTGGAAGACACGTCTATTCTTGCGGTGAGATCACCATCACCTGAAGCGATTTCATTGATACGTTTCACCAGGTAGTTAATATCATCTGTCAGCTTTTTAGGAATCAGATAACTGAACGTTAAGGCAATCAACAAGACAATACCAACAGCAATAAAAGTAAACGTCATTTTGGTACGGATAGCAGCAGCCAATTCTTTTTCGATGACCTCAAAACCGGTAATAACTGCTTCACCTGATTTATCAAGAATATCCCTCAATTCGGCAAACTCCTGATCTTCAACCTGTCCAAGGCGATTTAATGAAAGCTTGTTATTAAAAGCTTCAATTAAAGCGTTGGATGAGCTTACCCACTCCTGATAAGCCTGATCAAATACTGCCGGATCACCTGCTATTTCCGGAAAGTCTTTCAGGTACGCTCTGTAATCAGCATAACGCGCTGCAACTTGCTGGATATTTTCCTGCCGGTCTGCTTCCTGTTGTTCGGCATCAGATTGTCCGGAAAGAATATTTAATTGCGCTAACTTGGCTTGGTAAAGATCACGATCAGCATTCAGAATAACCTCACTTGCTGGCATAAAGCTTCGAGACTGAATTTCAATAAGATTGTTTTGTAATGACATCATCCACCAGAACATCGAGATGACGATAATAATGGTTAACCCCATGACCAATACCGGTAATGAGCTTTTGGTTCGAATGCTGTGGATGTTCATATCAATGTCCTTAGAGACCGCAAAATCGTGTAATTACCAGCTTATACATGTAGTTCCTTGCAGAAGGACTTATGTACAGCAATGTTGTCGACAATCTAAGGAAAACCTTTAGAAAAAACCTGAATTAATGACACATAAGTCACATTGTTGATTTAGAGGAAAAATGGGTTTGCTGAAAAAAAGATGTCGCCAAGCTCTACAGGAACAAGAGCCTGTGTGAGAGGATTTTTTCGCTATGGCAGGTTTGATAGCTTATCTTTAAAGGTTCAGAAACGATAGAACCGTTTCACCTGCAGTCGTTAGCATTCCAGTTTATTTGGACTTTGTTTTTTTGTTGGCTTTCTTTTTATTCTTATCGGCTTTTTTGGATTTGTTGACTTTGGCTTTTAATTTTTTTGCAGATTTTTTGTCTTTTTTAGTTTTGTCTTTGTTGTCTGTGTCCAGTTTGGTCTTAACTGGCTCGGGAAAGCAGTCAATTCCATTTGTGCGGTAACGTCCCAGCCAATATCGAACCTGCCCAAGACTTAATGTAGTTTGATCTGCCGTCTCAGTTTGAGTGGCACCTTCTGAAAGTAATAATAAAGCCTTTGCTCTTTCACTATTTACGGAGTTTTTTTCACTGATTTTACGAAGTTGTTTTTGGGCTTTTTTCTTTAATTCCAATAAAACTGCTGAGTCGTTCATGCTGGATCCCCAAAATAATGAATAAATGATCTAAAACACTTAATTTTTCGACATTACTGCAACTGTATTTCAAAAATGTGACAAACAGACCTTAGGCCAGTTTATTCATGGTTTCGTGCAACTGTTTATCATAGTCAGTATGAATAACCCGCCCACTGTCTGCATCGAAATTTTCATAAAAAGAGGGTAATGACATACTGCCTTTTATTTCTGCAGCAAAACGAGGAAGGGCGTTCAGCGCAATATCCATGACTGTTGCACCACCGCGTTCACCAGGAGATGTTGAAAGAAGAATAGTGGGTTTTTTCTGAAAGATTTTTTGTTCGATGCGAGAACACCAGTCAAACAGGTTTTTCCATGCCGCTGAATAGTTTCCATTGTGTTCTGCAAACGAAATAACCAATGCATCAGCACTGCCCAATTTAGCAATAAAAGCTTGTGCCAAAGCAGGTTGTCCCAGTTCTTTTTCTATATCAACACTGAATAAAGGCAGCTCATAATCATTCAGATCAAGAACTTCTACCTCTGCCTTGTCTACCAGACTTGCCGCATAAGTGACTAACTGCTTATTGATGGATTGTTTACTACTGCTGGCTGCAAAAGCGATGACTTTCATAAAATCTCCATTAATTGAAACTCAGTTTTGTGACAGGTAGCCTGTCGAAAAGTTGTTCATATTGCAAAAGTAAAAAAGGCATCCGAGGATGCCTTTATGTATTACTGACTAATCGTAGCTGTAATGTTTTTTCAGCTGTTTAGTGACTTGCCACATGCTTTTTAAACCTGTTGGGAAAATTGCATAATCACCAGGAACGATAGTGACTGGCTCGCCGCCGTCTGGTGTAACGACAATTTCACCTTCCAGAATGTAGGCTTTTTCGGTTTCATCAAAATCCAAACGGAATTCAGTGACCGGGCAATCCCAAATTTCCCAACCTGACACACCCAGTTCTTGTAAACGAGCTTCACTGGGGTTTTTTTCAATAATAATCTCTGGCATAAAAATCCTGATATATAAAAAAGTATGATCCTGGTTGTCATGCGACAAACCGATTGCTTTTACTGTCGTCCATGTCCTATCACACGGCAACATGTCAGTATTTGACCGGCAAATAATAGCAAACCTGACTCTTTAAATCCTAAATGTATCAGTTTAACCTGCTGCACAGGTGTTCTTGTCTATCTAAATGAAAATGATTAGTGTTTACATTGGCGTGTGTCGGGCGTAGCATATATTCCTTTGAAATCTACCCCGGAGACCCCCGATGCAAACAAAATTATCGCCTTTTGCGATATCCATTGGTTTAGCTTTATTGGCAACACAGACTTTAATGGCTGCAGAAAGTGATAATGATTCTGCAGTGTTAGATGCCATTACTGTTACAGCCAGTGCCGATGCTTCTGCTGAAGGTCTATCTCCAGCCTTTGCCGGTGGTCAAGTTGCTGAGGGGGGACGTGCAGGTATTCTGGGGACTAAAGATAATCTGGATACACCTTTTAGTATTACCAGCTATACCAACGAATTTATTCAGGACCGTCAGGCGCAGAGCGTCGGAGACGTCCTGCAAGCCGATCCCGGTGTCAGGGTTGCTCGCGGCTTTGGTAACTTTCAGGAAACCTACTTCATTCGGGGTTTTCTTCTTTATTCAGATGATGTTGCCTACAATGGTCTGTATTCGTTGTTACCCCGTCAATATATTGCGACAGAGTTATTTGAACGCGTTGAAGTATTGCGTGGTGCCTCAGCATTTCTGACAGGTGCCGCTCCGGGTGGGAACGGTATCGGAGGTGTGATTAATTTACTCCCTAAACGAGCTCCAAACTATGATTTGAACCGAATCACTGTCGGTGCATCGCACAATGATCAACGCAATGTCGCTGCGGATGTGGCACGTCGTTTCGGTGAAAATCAAGAGTTTGGTATTCGAGTCAATGCTGCCCATCACAATGGTGGTACTTCGATTGACGATGAAAACGCGGAGCTGAGCCTGTTCAGCGTCGGTTTGGATTATCGGGGTGATCGACTGCGTTTATCGGCGGATATGGGGTATCAAAATCATCAATTAGATGAAACCCGAACCAATGTAGCGATTAACGGCTTAACAGATGTCGTACCGAAAGCGCCAGATGCGAGCAAGAATTGGGCACAGCCCTGGAGCTATTCCAATGAAGAGGATGTGTTTGGCACCTTCCGGGCAGAATATGATCTCAATGACAATGTGACTGCCTGGGCAGCGTATGGTCTGCGTCGGACAGATGAGGATAATTCGCTAGCTAATTTTACGCTTCAGGATGCTCGTTCTGGTGAGGGTGTGATGGGCAGATTTGATAATACCCGCGAAGATCGGGTTGATACCGGGGAAATCGGCTTCAGAGGCAATTTTGATACCGGCGCAGTCGGGCATGAATGGGTGGTGTCATATTCGTATTTCCAATTGGAAACAAAGAATGCCTTCCTTGGTGAGTTTGGTGAGCGCCGTCTGGACAGTAATTTATACAATCCGGTTTATTACAACAGACCCGGATTTGGTAGTGGCGCTGCCACCGGAACATTCTTTGGCAATGACCTCGACTCGCCTGGGTTAACTGGCAGAACAAAACTGAATAGCTTTGCCATTGGTGACACGCTCTCTTTTATGGATGAGCGTTTGTTATTGACGCTGGGCGCCCGGCATCAGTCAATCAGGGTGGATAACTATAGTAGTGACTCAGAATTTGAGACAGCAGGGGTGCGGACTTCTTATGAGGACAGTGAGATCACCCCGGCAGTCGGCGCCGTGTTCAGGGTCACTGATCAAGTGTCACTCTATGCCAACTATATTGAGAGTTTAGCGCAAGGCGAGACGGCACCGAGCACCGGTGTGATTAATGTCGGAGAGTCATTATCTCCCTATGTTTCGGAACAAAAAGAAGTGGGCGTCAAATATGAGACGGGGCAGTTAGGTCTGGGCTTGGCCTATTTCACAACGTCAAAACCCAGAGCGGTCATTGAAAATAATATCTTTCAAGAGTCAGGAGAAGATGAACATAAAGGTATCGAACTGACCGTTTACGGCAAAGCTTCTGACAATGTCAAAGTTTTGGGTGGCGTGACCTGGCTGGATACAGAACAGAAAGACACCGGGGATGCCTTAATTGATGGCAATGAAGTAATTGGTGTAGCTGAGTGGCAGGGCAATCTCGGTGCAGAATGGGAAGTCCCGCACTTGAATGGTCTGGCGCTGGATACCCGGGTGACTTATACCGGTTCACGTTATGCTGATGACGCCAATACGCTGAAAGTCGATGACTGGACCACGGTTGATATTGGCGCCCGTTATATTATGGCTGTTGGAAATCAGGATGTGACACTAAGGGCACGTGTACACAACTTGTTTGACCGTAACTACTGGGCTTCGGTGGGTGGTTTTCCCGGAAGAGGCTATTTGGCGCTTGGTGCACCTCGCACCGTAATGGTAAGCGCCACAATGGACTTCTAAACTAAGCAATATCAGTTTAAAAAAACGGCTTGCAGATACAACTTTGCAAGCCGTTTTTTTATGTTCGCTTTTTAAACATTCACCCGTTGATAATCACGATAACGTGGCAGCCAGAAGTTATCTTCAATGGCCTGTAATAAAGTATTTTCAGTCATTTCAGGGGCGAGTCGTTTTTGCTGAGCCAGTTTGGCCACTGCAAAAGCAATTTTTTTACTGAGTTCTGCCGTTTCAGTCAGTGGGGGGAGAAGTTCCTGGTGACCACTGGTCGCCATTGGCGATGCAGCCGCCAGCACTTCACTGGCGATTATTAACATATCATCGGTAATTCGTTCGATACCCGCTGCCACCACAGCGAGACCCAGCCCCGGGAAAATGTAACTGTTATTGCATTGAGCGATAGGGTAAAAATTTCCATCATAAACGACCGGCGTGAAAGGGCTACCAGTTGCTATAAGTGCATTGCCATCTGTCCATTCGATAAGTTGTTGAGGATGAGCTTCAATCTGTTTGGATGGATTACTTAACGGGAAGATGATTGGTTTTGGGCAATGCGAATACATTGATTTGATAATGGTTTCGGTAAAAATCCCTGCCTGACCGGAAACACCAATTAATACGGTCGGTTTTGCATTATCAATCACTTCTGCCAGGTTGGCATTGATACCCGACATATTCCAGGTAGCACAAACCAGATCGAGTTGAGCTAGTTTTTGTTGAAAATCCGGTAGCCCGGGTAACGATTGGGTCAGTAGTCCCGGTCGGTCAATCATAAAAATGTGTTTGCGGGCATCAACTTCACTGGTACCTTCAGTCATCATTTGTGCCACGATTTGCTCGGCGATGCCACATCCAGCAGAGCCTGCACCGACAAATACAATGGTCTGTTCCGAGAGTGTTTGTTGTTTGGCACGACAGGCGGCCAGTAATGAACCAACGGTGACAGCTGCTGTTCCCTGAATATCATCATTAAAACAACACAATTCATCGCGATAACGATTGAGTAACGGCAGGGCTTTGCGTTGTTCAAAGTCCTCAAACTGTAACAATACCTTGGGCCAGCGTTTTTTGATGGCGCTAATAAACAAGTCCATAAACTCATCGTATTGCTGAGCATCAATACGTGGATGTTGCCAACCAATATATTGGGGATTATTCAGTAATTCAGCATTGTCCGTGCCAACGTCAAGCATGATGGGCAGGGTATACGCCGGGCTGATACCACCGCAGACGGTATATAGGGAAAGCTTGCCAATCGGGATACCCATACCACCGACGCCTTGATCCCCCAGACCGAGAATACGACTGCCATCCGTCACGACAATGACTTTGACTTTGCGTTTAGTGGCATTGAGCAGTATTTCATCTATGTTGTGACGATCCGGATAGGAAATAAACAAGCCTCTTGCCCGTCGATAGATTTGCGAAAAACGCTCACACGCATCACCCACAGTGGGGGTGTAAATGATCGGCATCATTTCCTGCAGATGCTGTTCCAGCAGGTAATAAAACAGCGTTTCATTATTATCCTGAATCGTCCGCAGATAAATGTGCTTGTTAATCGGTTCAATAAAACTGGAATATTGCTGATAGGCCCGTTCAGCCTGTTGTTTTATGGTTTCAAAACGTTGCGGAATCAAGCCTCTGAGATTGAACTGCTGTCGCTCGGCTTCGCTGAATGCAGTACCTTTATTAAGAAGTGATGTTGCCAGGAGGGTCGGGCCAGCGTAAGGAATATATATTGGTTTAAGCGACATTTGATTAACGATCCGGTTAATGGTGATTCAGCATCAATATAAACATCAGTCACAGTCAAGATTCAAATCTAAATTTCCGGGTCACCACGGACTTTATGAACCAGATACACGGAGCAATTCGTGAAAGAGTAGATATTTTTTGGATATAAGTCAGGTTTACCGGTTGACTAAAGGCTATTTAAAGTCGCATATTGTCACGAGTTTTTACAGATGCCCGCGGCTGAATAGTGAGAAAAATCATGTTTTTATCTAACCTTATTTCAGTGTCAATGGCGACACTCCTGCTCTCTGGCCCTGCATTTGCAGGGAATGCCTCTTCACACGAAGAAAGTATGGCCTGTGGAAGTAACAGCATCACCATTGGTATGAGCACTGATGACATAAAAACAATATGCGGTCAGTTTTGGGAGCCAGCGTTTATCAGTTCACATACTCGCCCCGTATTAAGGAAGGTTGCTGACTCAGATCAGGTAAACGACCATTTCGAAAAATGGCTATATCGCATCGTAGATAATCAGGAAACTCATGTCGTTATAAAAAATGGTCTGGTAGTAAAAATATTCAATACCCCACAGCCATAGAGTTAGATAAACAATCAATTCAAATAAAAAAGCGGTCTTAACAGACCGTTTTTTTATTGTCACAAACATCTTATTCATCGTGGATTGATTGGCATGTTTTCAGTCACACCTTAGACGGCGATAAAAGATAAACAGACCAAAGAATAATTATTTATAAGCTGCTGGATTTTTACTGTTTAATGACGAGTCGTAAGTTTATCTTTTAACACAACACTCGCAGAGCAACTGATGAAAACATCTACTATTTTGGTTTTACCCTTGCTTGGTTTTTTAAGTCTCCCGCTTTTTGCAGATGAAATGGAAAACAATAAACAGTGTGAACTGATCGCCAATCTGACCGGAGATTACTATCACCACAAGCAATCCGGTAAATCGAAACAGGACGTAGAGCAGACCATGCGTCCTGAGTTTGCAAACGACGAATTTTTACGGGTGGTCGATCTGGCGATTAACCTGGCTTATACCTTTCCCGATGACTTACCGGAAGAAGCCGTTGAACAGCAAGTATTTAAGGGCTGCGAACAGCACCAGCACTGATGCGGGTGGTGTGACCCTTGATCTGAATCAAACACACAGCAGATAAACTTATACTTTCGGTTTAACCAAGCATTTTTGTCGTACACTGACTACCACGGTGTAAAATATTAATGCGTATATTTATGGCTTGTTATTGACCAAACCTTCAATACATCCCTCACCGATAAACGGTATGGCAATGGGGCTTCTGATCACCAATAATCCGGCGTATTAATCGTGATTTTTCAGCTGCTTCGGCAGGTTTGATTTTTTAATAAGGACTGCAATGGATGCCACCTAACCGAAATTCCAAACTACTTCGCGCAGCCATATTGTTAGTTTTCATCGCATTGTCGATATTTTTCTTGTGGCGCTGGTATCTGGCCCCTGATCCAAATGCCGGTCTGGTGTATGGAAATGGCCGGATTGAAGCGACAGAAATTGATGTGGCAGCCAAAATGGCTGGGCGTATTCAGGATATCCTGGTTCGGGAAGGTGACTTTGTCACAGCTGGTCAGGTAGTGGCCAGAATGGATACTGAAAACCTGATGGCCCAGTTACGTGAGGCCCAGGCGTTGTTTCATCAAGCCGAGAGCTCCGTGGCTATTGCCAATAGTCAATTGGTACAGCGCGAAGCAGAAAAACAAGCGGCATTAGCTTTGGTTGCTCAGCGCGAGGCCGAATTAAATGTAGCTCGTAAGCGTTATGAGCGGTCTTCGTCGTTAGCAGGACGTGGCGCAACATCCCAACAGGAAGCAGATGATGATTTTGCTCGTCAGCAAAGTGCCATAGCCGCGGTCAGTGCTTCAAAGGCACAAGTAGCCGCTTCCGATGCTGCCATTGTCACAGCCAGAGCTCAAATGGCTGGAGCCGAATCGGCTTTATTAGGTGCTCAGGCCAGTATTGATCGTATTCAGGCAGATATTTCTGATAGTGAGCTTAAAGCTGTCCGTGATGGTCGAGTCCAGTATCGTATTGCCCAACCTGGAGAAGTCATTGCTGCTGGTGGACGCGTATTGAATCTGGTGGATCTGCGTGATGTATATATGACCTTCTTTTTACCGACCAGCAGTGCCGGACGTCTGGCATTAGGTACAGAGGTCAGAATTATTATCGATGCAGCACCGAATTATGTTTTTCCAGCCAAAGTATCTTTTGTCGCCGATGTCGCCCAGTTCACACCTAAGTCAGTCGAGACTGCCAGTGAACGGGAAAAACTGATGTTTCGGGTGCGTGCCCAAATTCCTCAGGATTTGCTGGATGCGAATATTCTTCGTGTAAAAACCGGTTTGCCAGGCATGGCGTTTATTCTTGAAAATGCACAAGGAGAGTGGCCAGAACATATGGCGGTGAGGATTCCTTAATGACCTGGTCGCCACTGACGGAGGTTAACAGCAAGCGCCCAGTTGTAGTGCTGAAAAATGTTCGTCTCGACTATGGCAAAACACAGGCATTGAAAAATCTGAATCTCGATATTCCAGCAGGGGTGATGGTTGGCGTCATCGGTCCTGATGGCGTCGGTAAATCCAGCTTGTTTTCGCTGATATCTGGTGCACATGCCATTCAGCATGGTGAGGTAGAGGTGCTTGGCGGTGATATGCAGCAAAAAAAGCATCGTCAATCGGTTTGCCCACGGATCGCCTATATGCCACAAGGTCTGGGTAAAAACCTCTATCACACGTTATCTGTATTCGAAAATGTCGACTTCTTTGCTCGTTTATTTGGCCAGGATCGGGCTGAGCGTGAACAACGCATCACACAATTATTGCAAGCCACCGGACTGAGTGCTTTTGCTAATCGTCCAGCAGGCAAACTATCCGGCGGTATGAAGCAGAAATTAGGATTATGCTGTGCGCTGATTCATGATCCGGACTTATTGATTCTGGATGAACCAACAACGGGTGTGGATCCGTTATCCAGACGCCAGTTCTGGACCTTGATTAATCGCATTCGGCAAGACAATCCTCTAATGAGTGTTTTAGTGGCCACCGCCTATATGGAAGAGGCCGCAGATTTTGATTGGTTGGTCGCTATCAATCAGGGTCAGGTATTGGCTACCGGAACCCCGCAGCAGCTACTTGAGCAAACTTCTACCACCTCACTGGAATCGGCTTTTATTGCCTTACTACCGGCGATACAACGTGGTCGCCACCAAGCAGTTGTGATTCCGCCGCGTAATGAATCTATTCAGGATGGTTTTGCGATCGAAGCGGATAATCTCACTATGCGCTTTGGTGATTTTACAGCGGTCGATAGGGTGAGTTTTCGTATACCGCGTGGTGAGATTTTCGGCTTTCTCGGTTCCAATGGTTGTGGCAAAACCACCACGATGAAAATGCTCACTGGCTTATTGGCCGCCACTGAAGGCCAGGCCAGGTTGTTTGGCAACATGATTGATCCTCATGATCTGACAACCCGACAACGCGTGGGCTATATGACGCAATCCTTCTCTTTGTATGGCGAACTCACAGTCAGGCAAAACCTGGATCTGCATGCACGTTTATTCAAACTGCCATCGCAGAATATTGCGAGTCGAATCAGCGAAATGGCAAAACGTTTTGAACTTGAAACGGTGATGGATAGTTTGCCGGAGTCGTTACCGTTAGGACAAAGACAACGATTATCGCTGGCGGTAGCGATGATTCATGGTCCGGAAATGCTGATTCTGGATGAACCGACATCAGGTGTTGATCCGATTGCCCGCGATGCGTTCTGGCAAATCATGGCGGATTTGGCGCGGCATGATGGGGTGACTATCTTTATCTCCACACATTTTATGAATGAAGCGGAGCGCTGTGACCGGATTTCATTGATGCATGCCGGACGGGTATTAGTGACAGATACTCCCGATAACTTAAAAGCCTTCAAGAAAACCACATCACTTGAAGATGCCTTTGTCGATTATCTGCAGGAAGAAGTCGATCGACACGAGAAAAAGCAAGCGGTTGCCGAACAAACTGCTGAAAACACTCTGCCAACACCCATTAAAACAGCTGTTGCTACGAATACGGATAACCGATTCAGCCTGCGACGTTTATATAGTTACAGCCGACGTGAAACACTCGAATTGCTCCGTGACCCTGTGCGTTTAACGCTGGCGATGGTGGGGACTTTATTACTGATGTTTGTAGTCGGCTATGGCATTAGTCTGGATGTTGAAGATCTCAAATTTGCTGTGCTGGATGCTGATCAATCTGCTACCAGTCGTGATTACACATTGAATTTATCCGGTTCACGTTATTTTATTGAGCAGCCTGCGCTATATAGCCATGCTGAAATAGAAAAGCGCATGCAGTCAGGTGAATTGAGTCTGGCGATCGAGATTCCCTATGGTTTCGGCCGGGATCTGGCACGTGGTCAATCTGTAGAAATTGGTGCCTGGATTGATGGTTCAATGCCAACCCGCGGTGAAAATGTTCGTGGATACGTGCAAGGGATGCACGCCCATTGGCTCACCACTAAATCAAGAGAAATACTGGGCTCGGCGATATTCGCTCAGCCGGCGACGATTGAAACCCGCTTTCGTTATAATCCCGATGTGAAAAGTTTGGTGGCAATGGTACCCGCGATGATTCCTTTGCTATTGATGTTGATTCCATCCATGTTGACGGCGCTTTCGGTGGTTCGTGAGAAAGAGTTGGGGTCGATTGTAAATCTGTATGTCACCCCGGTCAGTCGTCTGGAATTTCTGTTGGGTAAACAACTACCTTACATTGCGTTGGGCATGCTGAATTATTTTTTACTGGTGTTATTTGCTGTCTTTATCTTTCAAGTGCCCTTTACCGGCAGTTTTCTTACCTTGTCGTTTGCAGCACTATTCTATGTATTTTGTGCAACCTCGTTAGGGTTGTTGATATCGGCCTTTACCCGCAGCCAGATCGCGGCATTATTTGGCACAGCATTACTAACGCTGGTACCCGCGGTACAATTTTCCGGCATGATTGATCCGGTGTCTTCGATGCAAGGTGCCGGCAGATGGATTGGTGAGATTTATCCGGCGACGCATTTTCTCACCATTTCTCGTGGTGTGTTTTCCAAAGGGCTGTCTTACACCGATTTACAATCTGCCTTTATCGCTTTGTTTATTGCGGCTCCAGCCTTATTATTTATGGGCGTGATGTTACTGAAAAAGCAGGAGCGCTGAGATGGGTGTCGCCAATCTGCTGCATTTAGGCATCAAAGAATTACGAAGTCTGGCGCGTGATCCGGTATTGATGATTTTCATTGTTTACGCATTCAGTTTATCAATTTATACCGCTGCGACAGCGATGATTGATTCCTTGAATAATGCACCGATAGCCATTGTTGATGATGATCGTTCACCCTTATCTATGCGTATTGTAGATGCTTTCTATCCACCGTATTTTATGCCTCCTGTACTGGTTGAACAGCATGAAATAGATGCTCGTATGGATATGGGAATTGATACCTTTGCTTTGCATATTCCGTCTAATTTTCAACGTGATTTACTGGCTGGTCATCAACCCGTTATTCAGTTAAATATTGATGCTACCCGAATGGGGCAGGCGTTTACCGGAAATAGTTATGTACAGTCCATTGTCAGTGGAGAAATAACAGCCTTTGTTGAACGGCATCGTCAAATCAGCACGACGCCAGCAGATCTGGTACTGCGGGCAAAATTTAATGCCGAACTCAATAGCCAATGGTTTGGCGCGGTAATGCAGTTGATTAACAACATTACGATGCTGTCAATTATTCTCACTGGGGCTGCGCTTATCCGGGAGCGTGAGCATGGCACGGTCGAGCATTTACTGGTGATGCCAGTCACACCGTTTGAGATCATGGCCAGCAAAGTCTGGTCGATGGCATTAGTGGTATTAGTCGCCACAGCTTTATCATTGTGGCTGGTGGTTCAGACATGGCTATCAGTGCCGATCCATGGATCCGTATGGTTGTTTCTGCTGGGCACCTTGCTGCATTTATTTGCAACCACTTCATTAGGCATTTTTCTGGGCACGATAGCCAGATCAATGCCTCAATTTGGTTTGTTGATGGTGCTGATTCTGTTACCTCTGCAAGTGTTATCCGGCGGCAGCACCCCGCGTGAGAGCATGCCGGAGATTATTCAGCACATCATGTTGATAGCGCCTAATACTCACTTTGTCATGCTGGCCCAATCGATTCTGTATCGCGGGGCAGGTTTCAGTGACGTTTGGCCACAGTTCCTTGCCTTGATACTGCTTGGGGCGGCTTTGTTCGGTATATCGTTGAGCCGTTTTCGCAAAACCATTGTCTCCATGGCCTAAGATCACCAGACCGATAAATCGTATTTATTGGCACAATGATAAAGACTCAATGTCATCAATATTAAATTGCATGAGCGATTGAAAAGTGGTTCTGGTCATAGTATTGATTACATAATCTGCAGCCCGGATTGGATTAACATAAATTACCTGCATTCCAGCTGCATGCGCTGCCCTGACGCCGGTTGGTGAATCCTCGAATACCAGACAGTGTTGGGGATCTACCTGCAGGACTTCAGCACTTTTAAGATATATTTCCGGATGCGGTTTGGTATTTTCAACATCATCAGCGGTATGTACGGAGTCAAAGTAGCGTTCGATGTTCAGGCATTGCAGCACGGTGTTGCAAACTGGACGTGGTGCATTCGTCGCTAAACCAATAGGTAATTGACCGGGCTTAAAAAGCGTATCAAGTAAGTTGAGCGCGCCTTGCATAGCACGGGGGCTTTTTTGAATCTGCAGGCAAACCTCTTCAATGACACGTTGCTCGGCAGCTTGAAGCGAAAAGGATGTAAGTGCTTTTGCCGACCAGAATTCCGAGACTTCCTGCATGTTCATATTGCGGGTCAGTAATTGATCGGCTTCAGTAATTGAAATTCCGTAACTGGAAAAAACAGTTTTTTCAGCATCATCCCAAATCTGCTCGGAATCAATCAGTACGCCATCCATATCAAAAATAACGGCTTTAATCATAACGATTTCCATGATGATGGCAGTTTGGCTTCAAATGAAGCATATTTAGTTTAAACATTCGGCAACATTTCAGCGATTAATCAGGTCAGATACAAGGTTTAATTAAGTTAATCTACTGTTCGAGTAATGCAAGTAACTCAGACCAGATATTATCAAGTAGTTGCGGTTGTGCTTTTGCCGTTGGATGAATCCCATCTGCCTGCATCATTGCTTCACCATCATAAACATCGGCCAGAAAGAATGGTAAAAAAGCCACGTTATACTCTTTTGCCAGACTGGAATAAACATTGGCAAATGCTGTTGTGTAACGGGGACCATAGTTCGGTGGAATTTCGATGCCGACCAATAAAACTTTTGCCTCGTGCTGTTGGGATAACTGGATCATTTTGGCTAAATTATTTCGAATAACGTCAGGTGGAAAACCTCTTAAGCCGTCGTTACCACCTAATTCTATAACGACAATGGTGGGCTCATGTTTGTCCAGTAAATCGGGTAGTCTGCGTAGACCACCGTCGGTTGTTTCACCACTGATACTGGCATTGGCCACATGCCAGGTGCCAGGTGTCTTATCTTCCAGACGATTTTTGAGCAGCTCAACCCAGGCGGCATCACTGTCGATACCATAGGCAGCGCTGAGGCTGTCACCAACAATTAACAGGTTTTTTCGCTGTGGTTCAGCAGCTTGTGACTGAAAACTGATCAGTACTAAAAACAACCAGATAAACAATTTTTGTGACGATAATAAGGTTTTCATAACCACCCATTAATTATGTGAGGAAAGCATGTCCACTGATAGACAACCGGATCTTTCAAACGACTTCATGATACAGGTACAAAATCTGTCGCACTCTGTCGATTTAGGCACTGATAAGTTATCGATTTTGCAGCATGTGAATCTGGATATCCGTAAAGGTGAATCGGCCGCTATCGTCGGCCGGTCCGGCTCAGGTAAAACCACCTTACTGGGGTTACTGGCAGGACTGGATTTACCCTCCAGTGGAACGGTTAAGCTTGATGGACATATTATCAGTGCATTATCGGAAGATGAACGTGCCAGTCTCCGTTCGCAGCGTGTTGGCTTTGTATTTCAGTCTTTTCAATTATTACCGACGTTATCTGCAATCGAAAATGTCATGCTTCCCATAGAGTTAGCAGGACTGTCTAATGCTAAAACACAAGCTGAAAACCTGCTTGAGCGTGTCGGTCTTGGCGAGCGTATGCAGCACACACCACGGCAATTATCGGGAGGTGAGCAACAACGGGTGGCTATTGCCAGAGCCTTTGCCGTTGAACCGAAAGTGTTATTTGCGGACGAACCCACTGGCAATCTGGACACGCGTACCGGTGAAGCTATTACGGATTTATTAATGGCACTGAATCGTGAACAGGGCACCACGCTGGTGATGGTGACACATGATCAGCAACTTGCCGATCGTTGTCAGCGACATTTTGTAATTGATGCGGGTGTATTACATGAACATCACGCCGCTGATGCAGGGGTTATATCTGCATGAGTGTGACAGGTAAAGTCATTTCGTTTAGTCAGGATTTACGCGAACGAAACGTTAAAGTCATGTTGCTGGCTATGATTATAGCGGTTGCTACGGTAGCCACCATTAATGCCTTTGCTGATCATCTGCAACGTACGTTAATGACGTCTGCCAGTGCTTTTTTGGCAGCAGATCGTCAATTAAACAGCCGAACCAATGCACCGATTCCAGAGGCGTGGTATGCAGAAGCAGAAAATTTTGGTTTAGAAATTGGTCGAATGATTGAGTTTGGCACCATGGTGTCTAATGAAAGCCAATTTCAACTGGTTGCGGTTAAGGCGATTGATAATAATTACCCGTTGCGAGGTGAACTTGAATGGCAGGCCGATCTGGAGGCGGCACGGCAAATTATTACATCAGGGCCCAAGCCTGGTGAAGTCTGGTTGAATCCACGTTTAATGCGCTTATTGGAATTACGTCCGGGGGATGCTCTGGAAGTCGGGGCTACATCACTTGAAGTGACTGGGGTGATCATGCGTGAGCCAGATGGCGGCTTTCGACTTTCCAATCTGGCGCCACGGGTTATGATGCATATTGACGATGTAGCGTCTACCGGGGTTATACAAGAGGGTAGCCGGGTGCGTCATCGTGGTCTGTTTGCCGGAGGTGCCACCAATCTGGCGGATTTTGAAACCTGGTTGGAACCACAGTTAACCGATAATTACCGCTGGGTAGATGTTCGTCAGGGAGAAACCCTGGGGGAATCTCTGGATAAAGCAGAAGGATTTTTATTGCTGGGCGGCAGTCTGGCCGTGTTACTGGCTGTAGTGGCCATTGCCGTTGCCAGCCGCCAATATGCACTTAGTCAGCGGGATCGGGTGGCCTTATTAAAAACTATGGGTCTGACCGGTAAACGTATTCGCAAGTTGTATTTATCCCGACTCGTCATCTGGGGACTGATATCGACAGTGATTGGCTTATTGTTAGCGATACCGGCAGCCTGGTTAATGGCCTCGATGACAGCTCAATTGATGGAACAACCGTTACAGTTTGAATTGGATTTCTGGCAACTGTGGCCAGCTATATTAACGGCTTTGGTCGCGTTGTTTGCCTTTGCCTATCCGCCAATAGATCGATTACGGAATACCCCGGCAATGCGTGTGTTTCGCAGCCTGCCAACCAATGATAAAGGTGCTTTAGCCAAAGATTTGTTGTTGGCTGTTGCGGTAATATTGGGTCTGTTGTGGATCTATGTCAGCGATCTTAAATTGGTAATAGCCTTACTGGGCGCCATTATCACTCTAGTCGTCACTCTGGCTATCGTAGGTGCCGGACTAATCTGGCTGTTACGCAAATTTACGGCAGGACAGGGTAGTTGGCGGTTAGCGGTCATCGCTTTGTACCGACATCGCAACGCCACCTTGTCACAAATGTCAGTGTTTGCCATGACGATTATGCTGGCCGCTACCTTGGTTCTGGTGCGTTCTTCCTTGTTAGCTGACTGGCAGGCACAGTTGCCTGAAGATGCGCCAAATCACTTTTTGCTTAATATTGCACCGGAATCTGTTAATGAAGTTGAAGCTTTTTTTACTGAGCATGATCTAAACAGAAGCCCGCTATACCCGATTATCCGAGGCAGACTGACCGAGATAAATGCACAGCCGGCTCAGGAAGTCGCGTTAAACAAAGATGACGATGAACTGCGCCGGGAATTAAACCTGACGATTTCAGATAGTTATCCGGATGATAATGAAATTGTGGCCGGACAATGGTTTAAGGCGGGAGATACCAAGGGCTTATCAATTGAGCAGTCATTAGCTGAATCGCTTGGAGTAAAGGTTGGCGATGAACTGGGTTTTACAGTGGGTGCTGAAAAAGTGACTGCTAAAATCACCAGTATTCGCAGTGTGCAATGGGACAGTATGCGGCCGAATTTCTTTATTATTTTTCCACCCAATGGTGCGATAGATGGATTGCCCAGTACGTCGCTTACCAGCTTTTATCTGGCAGAGCAGGATAAAGCACTGTTGAATGATTTTGTGCGACAGTTCCCAACGATTTCAGTACTGGAAATTGATCATATTATCGAACGTATTCAGCAAATCATCCGCCAGGTCACGCAGGCTGTTGAAGCAATATTATTAATGATTCTGCTGGCTGCCATTGCGGTGATGGTAGCCGTTGTCAGCGCGACGATGTCTGAACGACAACGTGAGGGGGCATTATTACGTACCTTAGGCGGTCAACAACAATTACTGGTAAGAGCCACGATGATTGAGTTTGCATTGATTGGCTTTCTAGCCGGTATTCTAGGGGTATTTGCTGCAGAAATAGCGGTTTGGGCTTTGCAAAGCCGTATGTTTGATGGCGAGTTTCGCTGGCATTGGCCGGTAGTGGTCAACTTGCCGTTTATCAGTGCTTTTATACTGGCGTTATTAGGACGCTGGCAATTAACGCCGGTATTGACCGTGTCACCCATGTTGTTACTCAGAAGACTGGAATAACGATGCCCGGAATAACGTTATCCGCATTGACTGTATTAATGAATGTTGCATGGCAAAAATAAACGCCCCATTATGTGCGGGTTTGCATCTTTGAAGATGTCTGTTTTGTTTAGGAATGGCTGTGCGTCGAGTTTATCGGTTTATTTTACGGGGATTACTGCAAGCGATATTGGCGTTTGTTCTGTTGAGTTTATTGCTGGTGTTGCCATTTCGCTGGGTGAATCCACCGATCACCATGGTGATGGCTGATAGATGGATTCATTCAACGGAAGACTTTGAATTACGACAATCCTGGTTAAGCTGGGAAGCGATTCCTAAACACGCGGCGTTAGCGGTGGTCACTTCTGAGGATCAGAAATTTCCCTTACACAGTGGGTTTGACCTTAAGGCGATTCAGCAGGCGCTGAAAGAGCGAGAGCGTAGGGGAGGCTTGCGTGGTGCCAGCACTATCAGTCAGCAAGTGGCGAAGAATATGTATCTCTGGACTGGACGCAGCTGGTTCAGAAAGGGCTTGGAAGTATGGTTTACCTTACTGATCGAACTCTCATGGAGTAAGCAACGTATTCTTGAGGTTTATCTGAATATCGCTGAGTGGGGGCCTGGGGTATTTGGCATCGAGGCCGCCAGCCAATATCACTTCAGACTTCCGGCAGCGAATCTGACCCCCATGCAGGCGGCTTTACTCGCGTCTTCATTACCCAGCCCATTAAATTACAATCCAGCGAGGCCAGCGCAGCATCTGCATAAACGTGCTGAATGGAATTTACAGCAGCAACGCAGGCTTGGTGGCGTGCAGTGGTTAGCGCCGTTAAACGAAAAATAATGCAAATCATAACGGGCCGATATAAATGTGAATCAGCTCACATGTCGACGACAAAGCATTGATTCTTCACATGAATTACACATCATCTTAATAAAATGAAAACGTATTAATTGAGTGATAACAGCTTCAATTAACAGTTTTTTCTATAACTATTGGGATTGAGATGATGAGAATGAATACTGAAATGCAGGACCTGGAGACTTGGGTCAGACATTACGCAGACCATAATGTGTTTGAACATAATGGTGAATTAATTGATAGTGAAAGTGCATTTAGTTCTGCCGGTTTACACGCTCAAGCCAAGCCAAGTTATCAGGACTGGCTGGCCACGGTTGCTTAATCAGTTCGGAAATCACCGTGGAGATTAACACGCCAGAAACAATGATTTTCCTGCAAATTTGAAATTCCAGTCTTCTCTTTGAAAAGCAGCCTATTAAGCGTAATGTAAGTTCAGTTATGATGTTTCAACGCTTGTGAATTCGAGGATATTGGCTATGGATATGTCGCAGCACAATATGGAAAATCTGTTTATGCAGCTGGGGTTGGAGAGCAATGAGGAGGCCATTGAAGACTTTATGGCGGATCATACATTGCAGGAAGATGAAAAACTGGAAGATGCCAGCTTCTGGTCAGCATCCCAGGCAGCGTTTATTAAAGAATGTCTGGCTTCAGACTCGGACTGGGCAGAAGTGGTTGATCAGCTTAATGTTCAATTACGCCAGTAATGTTTCTTTACAGAAACATGTTTGATGGTTTAACCCTGAATCGTTTTTATGTCCAGTGAAAGACGTTGGGGTAAGCAAACACAGCTTGCCCTCAGACATTTTTCTATCGGTGAAGAAACCTTTCCCCGGGAATTTATTCGTGCATTAGCTATCGTAAAACGTTGTGCTGCCCAGGCCAATATGGATATTCGCCAACTAGATTTTCAATTCGGCCGGACCATTTCAGAGGTGAGCCTTGAAGTCATAAACGGCGAACATGATCAGCAGTTTCCATTAAGCATCTGGCAATCCGGTTCCGGTACACAAACCCATATGAATATGAATGAGGTCATTGCCAACCTTGCCACACAGCGATTAGATACTGCCAGTCAAATTCATCCCAATGATCACTGCAATATCGGTCAATCCACTAATGACAGCTTTTCGACTGCAATGCATATTGCGACGGTTGAACAAATTCATCATCAGCTGTTGCCTGCATTGGAAAATATGCAACAGCTACTGGAACAGCATGCAGACCAATGGCAAGCCATTATCAAAACTGGCCGTACCCATCTGCAGGATGCCACGCCCCTGACTCTGGGCCAGCAGTTTTCGGCTTATGCCTCGCAAATTAACGCTAATATCAGATGGCTGAGACAAGTCACGGGTGAATTATATTCGGTCCCTCAAGGCGGAACGGCTGTAGGAACGGGGCTAAACAGTACCGTCGGTTTCGCCGAAAAGTTTGCTGAATATTTAACTGAGTTTACCGGTTTACCTTTCACCGCCAGTCAAAACAAACTCTCTTTGCAGGCTGCTCACGATGGGCTGGTCAATGTGTCGGGGGGATTAAATACTCTGGCGGTCAGTCTGAATAAAATCGCTGCCGATATTCGTCTATTAGGATCCGGACCGCGTTGCGGTATAGGGGAATTAAAGTTACCTGAAAATGAACCCGGTTCATCCATCATGCCGGGTAAGGTCAATCCCACTCAATGTGAAGCAATGATGATGGTCTGTGCCCAGGTAATGGGCAACCATATGACGATAACCTTCGCCGGGGCTCAGGGACAATTAGAGTTGAATACGTTTAAGCCGGTAATCATTCATAACCTGCTGCAGTCGATACGATTGCTGGTGCATACCGTAAACAGCTTTACGGAGTATTGCCTGATTGGGCTGGAACCCGATCGACTACGCATCGACGCCTTATTAAACCATTCGCTGATGCTGGTTACGGTCTTATCTCCCGTGATCGGTTACGATAACGCCAGTTTTATCGTTCAACAGGCGCACGCTAATGGAACCACATTACGGGAGGAGGCGATACGCTCTGGTTATATCAGTGCAAAAGCGTTTGATGAACTTATCCAGGCGGAAAAGATGTTGGGGCCTGTTGAGCGTTCATCATCTGGGGATGAATTGAAAGATATATAAAATGGGTGTCACAAATGCTTTGGGATATTCATTGATAAAACAGTGACCAAACAGCATACGTAAGCACAGCTGAAAAGAGTAACCAACAACAGATTATCGCTACGGCAGCATAACGATTTTCCGGTAATTGAATTGGCTTCATTGCAGCTTTTGTCAGACAGTCAGCCCATACCTCCTCCGGTATCAGTTTTACGGCCAGATAAATACCCAACGGCAGAATAAGCAGTTCATCCAAATAACCGATGACAGGAATAAAATCCGGAATAAGATCAACAGGGCTTAATGCATACGCTACTACAGCAATTCCCAACCATTTCGCCATTTCAGGTACTGCCGGGTCCTTGCTGGCTAAATACAGAGCTGAGATATGCAGTTTCAGACCCCTGGCAAACTGTTTTAACGTATTTTTCAACATGGCTTTATATTCAGCAATAGTCAGTAATGCAAAGTGCACTCTTTTAAGACACTAATTTTATTGACATAAAATTCACAATAAATCCGTTTTAATTCCTTACAAAATGCAGTGATTAGTTGGTGTTTATTCATATTGATCACATTATAAAAATTGGATGGGTTTAGATGTTTAATAAAAAATTAAAAAGAGATTTAGCTGAGACATACAGTAAATATAATGAGATTAATAGTCTGATGAATTCAATCCAGTCATCAGTGGCAACCATCCAATTTGATAATAAAGGAATTATCGAAGAGGTTAACGACAGTTTTTTATCCGTTGTGGGCTATGAAAAATCTGAACTGATTGGCAAGCATCATCAGATATTTTGTGATGAGGATTATATCCAGTCTGCTGAATATAAAAGTTTTTGGGAGCAACTTAGTCATGGTAAACAAAAGTCGGGTACGTACAAACGATTCACTAAATCCAGGCAAGTAGTTTGGTTGGAAGCTTCCTATTTTCCGATAACTAACAAGGATAATAAGGTTACCGGTATCCTTAAAATTGCAGCAGATGTCACTCAGTCTCATAACAACATGCGCGATCTTGAAGCAGCGTTTAGTGCATTAAACCGCTCGATGGCGATTATTGAGTTCACTCCTGATGGTCAGATCTTAAAAGCCAACGATAACTTTCTTTCGGTGGTGGGATATACATCAGAGCAGGTGGTTGGCAATCATCATCGTATCTTCTGTTTCGATCAATTTTATGAAGAAAATCCACATTTCTGGGCAGACATCAGTTCGGGAAAATTCTTTTCCGATCAATTCGTCAGGAAAACAGCTTCCGGACATTCCGTCTGGTTGGAAGCCTCTTATAACCCTGTGTTTGACGATGAGGGTAAGGTTGTCAAGGTGATTAAATTTGCCAGTGATATTACTCAGAGAATCGAACATAACGACAGGGTCATGCGTGCAGCAGAAATGTCATTTTCCACCGCGGAGGAAACCTCTCAAATCGCCAAAAATGGTGTTGATTTACTTAATACCTCTGTAGCAATGTCCAATACTATCCTGCAGGATGTATCCGATACGTCAGCGAACATTGAACAGTTGAATAAAGAATCTAAAAACATTGAAAATATCGTTTCTACAATTAACGATATTGCCGAACAGACGAATCTGTTGGCATTAAATGCTGCCATAGAAGCGGCACGTGCAGGGGAGCAGGGCAAGGGGTTTGCGGTAGTAGCTGATGAGGTCAGAAAGTTGGCCTCCAGAACCAGCGAGTCCACTGATGAAATAAAAGAAGTGGTCAAGCAAAATCGTATGCTGACACATGATGTGACACAAAGAATGGATAGTGTGAAGCAAAAAGCTATGGACAGTAATGAACAGCTGACTGCCGTTTCATCAGTTATGACGGAAATATTGCAGGGTGCTGAGGATGTTTCGCGGACAGTTTCTTCACTTTTGTAGGGTGAAAATCTTTGTAGGTCTATTTTGCAAATGTGCGTGAAAAGATTAAAGTTAGCCATTAAACGGGCGTAATAAAGACTATAAATGCACCAACGCAATTATGGAAGACAGCATGAGATTGAAAATATTATTAAGCTTACTTGTCTTCTTCCTTGTCGCCTGTCGCTCTGAAGAGCCTGCAGAACCGACATTACAATTGGCTGGAGTGAATTATCTGGGTGATTTGCCGACGTTGGTGGCCAGTAAAAACAATCTGTTTCAAAAACATCATTTAAATCTTGAAGTGTCTCTTTCCGAGTCTGGAAAGCAAAACCTGGATGACTTGCTCGCAGGCAAAGTTGATTTTGCTCTAATGGCACCAACCCCCTTTACGCTGGACAAATTAGCCAATGCGGATACCCCGCGTCAGGGTAATGAGCCGGTCATTTTAGGGAATCTCCTGCACTCCACCCGGATGAACCAGATATTAACGCTGAAGGGAAGGAATATACAGACAGTCAATGCGCTGAAGGGAGGCAAGGTAGGGCTTAGTAAGGGCACCAATGCCGAATATTTATGGTGGTTATATACCGTTTTTTATCAATTAGATGCCGACAGTGTGGAGCTTATTAATTTGCCGGTTACGGAACTGGGTTCGGCATTAGTTGAGGGAAAAGTTGATGCCATTGTGACCTGGCAACCATGGACAAACCGATATATTGATGAATATGCCGATCAAATTGAGCAAGTAGATGGCAGCCATGTATACAGTGCTAAATGGTTATTGGTGACGACCCGGCAGATGGCTGAGGAAAATCCGGAATACTGTCAGCATTTGCTTGAGGCCTATGTTGAAGCAATCAGGTTGATTCAGTCGGACACTGACAACGTGATGCAGATGTATAGCGAGCAAGCCAATACAGATGAAATGCCTCTCATCAAATACCAGCCCGCGTTGCATCAATTGAATCTGAATTGGTCATTAATTGCTGAACTTCATCAAAGTATTCAATGGGCCAAACTTAGAGGGCTTGCTGAAACAGACATACAGACGGATGTAATTTCCTGGTTTGCTCCGGAACCGTTGCGTACTATTCAGCCGTTTTCAGTCAAGATTCCCACCATGCAGATTGATGAGAGTCAGCCATGAAGCTGGTTCAAATCGCCATTATTTTTATATGTACAAGCCTGCTGGGATTATTGTTTTTAATCGTGTTAGGTGCCTGGAGTTATCATCAGGTTGAATTAAAACGGGATGAACTGAGCTACCTGGGCTCAATAAAACACAGAATCGATGCGTTATCTGTTGGCAGCGATAATGTGTTGATATTTCGTCCCGATGACAGACTTTGGCAGATTTTTTTAGGTGATGCCCGAGCGATTCAGGCAGATCTTACCGCTCTGGAAAATGGTGGATTCAATGCTCAGCTTGCAGTGCGGCATATAGATCAACTGATTAAATCAGTTGAAGATGCCTATAAAACACTGCCGGAAAATATCGATCTGATAAGCAATGATTACCGGATTAATCCATTGACCCTGCCATTAAGATCGAGACTGCTTATCAATCAGGTAGCGGATCATGGCATTGCCATAGAGAGCGCGATAGATCAGTTAATGCTGGAGAATCAGCAGAGCATTCAAAGCTATATAAACCGTATTTTATTGCTGTTTATACTGTCTACGCTATTGTTTGGCGTGTTGTGTGTGATCGCCTTCAGTATGATGTATCAGCGTATTGCTGTACCTACCCGAAATCTTATCAGCACCATACAACAAGTGTCTCAAAACGATGACAAAGCACGTGCAAAAGTTATCGGCAAAGATGAAATGGCTGAGTTATCAATTGCCTTTAATGCACTTCTGGATCAAAAAGATCATTCGAATCAACAGATCCTCCAGCAACAAAGCGAGTTAAGCAAACAGGCTCATTTACTGGAGATAGCGGGTCGAGTTACCCGTTTTGGTGGCTGGTCGATAGATATGATGACTAAACAAGTGAAATGGTCCAATATGGTGGCTAACATTCATGGCAAACCGAATGGCTATTCTCCTACTCTTGATGAAGGGTTTTCATTTTATATTCCAGAGCATCAATCGCGGGTTAAAGAACTGTTTCATGCTTGCTCAGAGCACGGAACACCTTTCGATGTGGAATTGCAGATCATCAATTCTGCCGGGGAGCTGATTTGGGTTCGTTCATCTGGTGAGGCTGTACGTAATAGCGAAGGCGAAATCACTGCCTTGCAAGGTGCTTTTCAGGATATTACCGAACGTATTGAACTGGAAAACCGTCTGCGTCAATCTCAACGCCTGGAAGCTGTCGGGCAGCTGACTGGCGGTGTGGCACACGACTTTAATAACCTGTTAACGGTCGTTATTGGTAATTCACAAATTATTACCGAGTCACTGGATGAATCCAGCCGTCTCAAACCGTTAGCGGATATGATTCTGCAAGCGGGGTATCGAGGGGCAGAGTTAACCCGTAGTTTATTAGCCTTTGCCCGAAAACAACCGCTTGAACCAAAACCGGTAAAAATCAAGCAATTAATCCAGCAACTATGGCCATTGCTGGAACGGGCCGTAGGGGCTGAAATTTCAATTCAGTTAATGGCCGATGATCAGCTTCATCAGGTCATGATTGACTCCGGTCAATTTGAAAATGCTCTGCTGAATCTTGCCCTGAACGCCAAAGATGCCATGCCGAAGGGAGGACGCATTGTCATAGAAGCACAAAATACGCATTTACCCGATCGGTATGCACAGGAGCATGAGATTAATACGGGGGATTATGTCGTTATTGCTATTTCAGATTCAGGTTTCGGTATACCTGCAGAGATACTTGATAAAGTATTTGAACCGTTTTACACCACAAAAACAAAAGACAAGGGTACGGGTCTGGGACTCGCCATGGTGTATGGTTTTATCAAACAAAGTAATGGTCACGTTAATATCTACTCGGAACCAGGACAAGGCACTACAGTCAGGCTTTATTTGCCAGTTGCGACCAATAAAAATGTTCCTTCGGATAACGTGTCGTCTGTTACCACCGATTTAAAGAAGGGAAATGAACAGATACTGGTCGTTGAAGATGATCCATTGGTTCGTGAGTATGTCATCTCGCAATTGACAAGCCTGGGATATGAAGTGCTTTCCGCTGCAGACGGCAAGCAGGCAATGCAAATTCTTGAATCCGAACAGACTATTGATTTGCTGTTAACCGACGTTGTTTTGCCTGAAGGTATGAATGGACGGAAAATTGCCGAACAGGCACTTAAGTTACGGCCCGGGCTGCGAGTGTTATATACATCTGGTTATACTGAAAACTCTATTGTGCACCATGGCCGACTGGATCCTGGTGTGTTGTTATTATCTAAACCCTACAGTCGTGAAGAACTGGCGAATAAAGTTAGAATGGCGCTAGATGTGTCACCTGCATAACCTGTGGATTATCGTTTATAGCCTGCTGGTGGCAATCCAACCCGCTGAGCCTGAAAGTTTTCCGGTTATCTTGTAAAAATTACATGATTAATTCACTGTGCTCGCATGAAAATTTCATAATAAACACGCCAGTTTTATAGTGAACAATAACATTATATTTAAGCTTTAAGTTTATGATATTAAATAGTATATTTGGCTGTACTGTTTGTTCCTGAACCGCTCCTGATAAATCTGGCACAAGGTTTGCGATGGAGCTTGTTACAAGGAAAGCTTCATCGGCACTTTCTTTGATAGATTTTTTTAGTCATCAAGTTCACTAAAAAGTATGCCGATAATTAAAATAGGAGAATGAAATGTTTAAACAACTATTTCTTTCAACGGCCTTGGCGACAGCTTTTATCGCGACACCTGTACTCGCTGGCGATCATGATAAACATGATGCTAAAGGTGAGTCACAGACATATGACAATGTCGATAGAGATGATAAAAAAGTGACGCCAGATAAAAAAGCGTATGACAAAAACAAATCGGATGATGAAAATGCTAAACATCCTGCCCATGAAATGGGTGAAGGTGACCCTGCCAGGGAACAAGGCCAATAGTATCCTCTAGATTTATCAGTTTAATGAGAATGTAGTGTATTTAGTGGAAGAAAGATTTTCTGGCCGATTTCTCAGTGTCGGCTGGAAAATTCATTCAAGGATGTGACGCTACGTTTTCATTACCTTTCAATATATTTGATAATCTTAATGACTGATTTGTAATTTCTGCGCTAATCTAACGCTTGTTCCTCAATTATCCCCCCGTGATGCCAATCCTAATAATATGTTGGATGTCAAAACTCATACCTAAGACGTGGAATAGCAATCCCAACGTTTTCTATTAGAAAAACACTGACCTTTTTATAACTGTTTAAGTATCTGGCAAGCATGGCGTCCTTCGCTTAACAGGATGATGTTTTTATGAATACACGCATCATTCCAGCCAAATACATTATCGGGTGCGGCATGTTTGGAGAAAAATTCCAGGTCAACAGCTGTCGTATCGGCAAACTGGTAAACTTCGATACGTTCACTGTACCATTCACCCACCCAGCCAACTTCAGCATTTTGAATTAATGTTTGACGTTGATACTGTTTTTCAAATCCGGCAGCTTCGACATCCTTAATTCTAATCAACTGGTCATTGAAAGTGATTTTGTAGCTCAGCATGATGCCCGCAATAATAATGACGATAAACATGCAGTAAATCAGATAATCGGTCGCCGTTAATCCCGGGTTTCGGGCATGACATTGAACACATGTTCTGGCCTTACGAGCGACTTGGTATTCACAAACCTTGCATTTAACCAGTCTTGCCATAAATATTCCCTTTTTTGATTACCTGGATAATTAGCTGGGGAGTTTCCGATAATTGTTGATAATCCGGTGTACCCTCTCACATGCCTGAATATATTCCAGGATCATGACTGTGGGCGGTGACTGGATGCTTTCAATACTTAAGCGGGTATATTCGAGACGATGTATTAGATTTCCCAGTCGTGGATCCAGAACCGTCAGATTTCCGATTTCAATTTTGCCTAGCAAAACCGACTCGTTCTTATTCTTCCTATCAGCGTTCGGCATTCCATAGATTTCCTTTTCCAACACATGCCAGGCTTTACGCATTGAATAGATCGGAAATACCGATGCTTCCTTTTTCAGGGAGGCCCACTCCATGGATGCTTTTTTTGCGTGGTTGTTAGCCATAAATCACCAATAACGGCTATTGAAATTAGACTTTATGCTCAGAGCTTAGCTGTTGTTTGCGCTGAGCAAGCTTCTCGCCAAGTGATAGCAGATCCACGTCGCTTTTTTTCAATAACGGAAATATTTCTTTTTCTTCTTCCCTGACGTGATGTTCAATGTATTCCGAAAGCACTTTGACTTTGGCATCAAACAGTTCTTCGTCAGCCTGCATTTGTTGAATTTCTCTAATCAGAAGTTTGGCACTGTCATGCTCAACCAGCGCCTCATCGACCAGATCGGTCGAGTCAGCCAGCTTTTTACGAAAAGCCGGATAAATAATTTCTTCTTCCAACTGTGTATGCAGTATAAGTTCAGCACAGATTTCATCCGCCAGATTTTTCTTTCCAATATAAGCGTATGGCCCTAATTCCTCATATTGAGCGAAGGCCTTTTCAACCTTACGGTGATCGTTTTTTAACAAGGTTATGGCATCTGTATGCTGCACTTGCACTTGCGAGTCAGTCATATTTTTGTCCTGTTGGATTCAATAAAAGATAGAACGGTATTGCAATATGTATACCCGTGATAATGAATCCTATGCGAAGGCTTGTCATTGCTGATATTGATCTATGTTGTAAAAGTGATGACGTTATAAAACAAAATGTAATATGGGTAAAAATTACTGAGATACAGAGAAAAAATTATAGGTTTTGGGTTTGCCGAGTTGCATGACTCTGCCGGAGCTCATGAAATATGTTAAAAACCAGGCTGTTTGTCATCTGGCATAGGGCTTGCTGAATACCATGGACTATTCATTTATCGCTGAATGTTTAATCGGGAGATTTGGGATGAACGAAAAACAGATTATGAATTCATCAGTAATGACGGTGCCTGGTTTTGTCAGTTTGAGAGAGGCAGCAGAAATAATGGATCAGGAGCATGTCGGGTATCTTGTCGTCGCCAGTGATGATGAGTTGATTGGAACCATTAGCGCTAAAGATATTATTTTACACGCTGTATCTGATGGCAAAAACATATACAAGACAACGGTTGCAGAAGTGATTACGGCGAATATTCCTGAAAGTTATGAAGACGACCCCGCAAATGATGTCACACAGCCAATGAATGAAAAGCAGGCTCACCAGTGCCTGTGGTAAACCTGTTTAATTTCACTGGTATCAACTTTAGTAAGTCATAACCAAAGGTCGCCGGAGTAAAAAGTTTATATGACCATTATTTATCAATTAATCAGTAAGGAGTGACTATGTTAAAAACCATCATGTTTACCATAACATTTGCTTTCGCTTCGATTATGTTATCTGGCTGCTCAGATGAGCAGGAAGATCGCATAGGCCAGGATAATGAACTCAATGCAGATCCTGAGTGGAGTGAAAACCCTTATGGTGATGAGGAAGGTCAAGATGCCGATAACCCTCAATCAACCGATGAAATGAACCGTAACAAAGATGATGATGATCTGAACGAACCTTACCCTGATGAGGACCCGGCTGGTTTGGAAGAGGCTGCAGAGCAGGGCATAAGCCAGCAATATTGATTGGACTAGCCAACCAGTAGACAAAATAGCCGGTAATGAAGCGGAACATTAAAAGCCCGGTAACCGCATTCGGTTTACCGGGCTTTTGTGGCTGTTAATGAATTTTTTTGTCCGCCTGCCCCCCCTGTGGCTCCTGTCTCCACGGTTTCCCTTCACAAAAAGCGTAATTCTTACAATCCGCCGTGCAGCCTCTGCAAGGCAGTCGTCGACTTTCCGGAATGTTTTTTATTTTATCTTCAGCTTTACTATCGCACATTGCTTTTACTCTTAAGATTACCTGTAGAACAAAGTACTGCCAGTAAAGTGAATACGGTGTGAAATAGCATGGGGTAAATGCCTGTCAGGCCCTGAAATATCGTTTGCTGAAGAAAATATTTCCTTCAGCTTCTAACGTATAAATTATGATTATGTTATTCACATAGCGGAACAGACTCTGGCATTCAGAAAATAGTCACCCCATCAAAAATTCAATCTGCTTTTAAAGGAATCAATTATGCGTTGGAAGGGTAGACCTAAGAGCAGTAATATTGAGGATAGGCGCTCAATGCGTGTTTCTCGTGCAGGTGGTATGGGCGGTGGTGGCTTAAGATTATTGCCACTGATGTTTCGTTTTCTTGGTTTTAAAGGCACCTTGCTGTTAATTGTCGGTGTAGTGGCTTATGGCTTATTTACCGGTAACCTTGGCAATATATTGAATGTTGTTGGTCTTGGTGAAAGTCCAACCAGTACAGCATCCTCAACAACATTAAATGAATCTCCGGAAGAAAAGGAACTGGTTGAGTTCGTCTCCGTAGTTTTAGCGGATACAGAACAAACCTGGAGCAATATTTTTGAAGATAACGGCCAGCGCTATCAGGAACCGCGGTTAGTATTATTTCGTGGGGTGGTGCGTTCAGCCTGCGGTACAGCCCAATCAGCCATCGGGCCTTTTTACTGTCCCGGCGATCAGCAGATTTATCTGGATTTGAATTTTTTTGATGAACTGGCAAACCGTTTTGGTGCCCCGGGAGATTTCGCGCAGGCCTATGTGATTGCCCATGAGGTGGGACATCATATTCAAACATTGATGGGCATATCGTCCAGGGTTCACGCCGCGCGCAGTAAATTAAGTGAAGTAGATGCCAATAAACTTTCAGTGAAACAGGAACTGCAGGCGGATTGTTTTGCTGGCATCTGGGCCAATCATGCCAACGAAAAGAGACAGTTGCTGGAAACCGGAGATATCGCAGAAGGCTTACGTGCAGCCAGCGCAATCGGTGATGACACCCTGCAAAAACAATCCAAAGGCTATGTCAGCCCGGACTCGTTTACCCATGGCAGTGCATCTCAACGGATGCATTGGTTTAAAGCCGGTTTTGAATCGGGTGATATTGCAAGTTGTAATACCTTTGCAAATGGTTAGGATCCTATTGGGTTTGAACTCCCAGTGTTCGCATATTGGCTAACAGGGGGAATTACGCCTTAAGGATTATTGCTTGCGGGCCTGGATAGCATCAACATAGAATGGCGCGTTTTTTCTTAATAATTATTTGGAGTGTAACAATGTCAGAACCCGTATGGTTTAGAACCGGAGAAGCCACCGTCTTTGCCAGTGAAGATCAAGGCACGGATGCAATGCCGGAAATTTTGATTGGCAGTACCAAAGGACCTGCAGGTCAGGCTTTTGCTAATTTGATGGGACAGACTGAAGGGCACACACGTATGTTTGCCATTCGCGCGACCAACCAGCAAGTTAAACCAGCCACCATGATTGTGCCTAAAGTCACAATTAAATCAGGAAGTTATGTCGCCTTGTTTGGTGGTCCGGTACAGTCGGCAATTGCTGATGCCGTATTGGATAGTGTTATCGAAGGTGTGATACCAAAAGAACATGCCGATGACTTATGTATTGTAGCGATGATCTGGATTGCCCCGGATGCGGCAGCAAACCCGGATGTGGATCGTAAGGATCTGTATCGTACTAACTACGAAGCCATGAAGCTGGCAATTAAACGTGCTATGTCGGGGTCACCGACGATTGATGAGCTGATCGCCAACCGTAACAAGATCCACCATGAAATGTATGATCCTGAAACGGGTGAATCTGCCTGGTAAGCTAACGCTTTATGCAATAAAAAACCCTCTTTGTGTTCGCAAAGAGGGTTTTTTTATAACTAGGGTCTGAAAGAACAACAGACCCTAATATCTGAGAGTTGCTCTCCAAGATGAATTTTAATTATCGTTATATAACTTTTCATAGAAACCGCGTTCAAAATCTCTTAATGGCTTGCGGGCAACATTACGGTTATCACTATCCGAATGATAATTGGAAAGCAACTGAACAAAATATAACGACTTACCAGATTTAGTGTTGATTTTACCGGCCAGATTGTACACACCATAGATGGAACCGGTTTTTGCCGTCACTTTTCCGGTCAACGGTGCATTAACCAAACTGCTGCGATACTGCAGGGTGCCTGATTGGCCTGCCACTGGCAGGGTTTCGATTAATCCCAGTTCTTTGTTACTGAAGATAAATTGTACGACCTGCATCAATTGTTTTGCGGTGACGCGGTTATTTCTCGATAAACCCGAACCATCCAGAATGATAGCGCGTGACAAATCAATATTGGCTTTGTCTTTGAGTACTGCCTTGGCAGCGGCTGCACCATTTTCATAACTGCCGGGTTGTTTGTAATAAATACGGCCAACCGTTTTCAACAGGTTGTCAGCAATCAGATTGTCAGACCGTTTCATCATGACATCAATCAGTTTCAGTAATGGTTCCGATTGATGCAGAGCAATGACCGTACCTGTAGCCTTATCGTTGCGAATGATTTTCCCTTTCAGACGGATACCGGCGCGATCGAGTTCTTCCTGCAAAACCTTGCTCAGGTACATGGTGGTGTTTTGTACGGCCAGATGGAAATTGACTGGCAAGCGATGCGATCCTACACAGCCATTGAGTGAATATTGATTCCAGTTATCTGCGGTAAGTTTGAGGTCACAATCTATGTTCTGGTTCTCCAAACCTTCCCGGATGATGATATCGTCAGCACTGATATTGATATAGGGAGAGCCACTGGCTCTTAATGCTTTTACCGGAGCCGGTGTGGTGCCTTCAATTTTCCCGTAAACACAGTTGCCATTCATGGTAATACTGCTTGAAGGAGCACTGTAACAGACTCCCATAATATCCCACGGCACGCCAATAGCGCGTTCTGACGTGTCAAAAGCACCGCCGTTTAAATACAGATTCCCTTCAATTGTCGTTTGTTTTAGTTTGAGTTTTTCTACCAGAACACGCAGATGCGTCCGAGTGAATGTCGGGTCACCACTGAAATTAATAATGATATCTTTATCTGATGTTTCTACCGTTGTTTCAAAACGGAAATCTTTATCAAGTGTTAACCGAGCAGCAAGGCCGGTAATGATTTTTTGCAGACTGGCTGGTTGCTGGAATTGCTCGGCGCGTTCCGAGTAAAGCGCTTTACCATTGGCAGAATCTACGACATATACGGCGATATCGGCCCCTTCGGGTGTCGGTTTACCATTCAGGCCAGGGTCAGTGAAAACTTGTGTCGCTTGACTAGGAGTAGCAGTAAAAAGCAGCAATGCGAGAGTGAGATATTTGGTCATACAATCCAGTTATACGAGAGGTTAGCGTTGAAAGACTGCAAAGCCTAACATGAAAAATGGCATTTGATTTAAATTCAAAATGCCATTGTCAAAGTGACTCCCTCACTTTAACGGCATTTTCATATCAGCTTTCAGAGTACATCGGTTTGTTGTCGGCTACATTTATCCAGCCTTTGGCGATACGGTAAATTACCCAGACGGCATTTGCCAGCAGAATAAAAACACCAATAACGACAGCACTCAATAAAGCACCGATCAGACCCCATAGCAAACAAAACCAGAATGTACGGATCTGCCAGCGGAAATGTGACTCGAGCCAGGTGCCTCTTACATCATCGCGTTTGATGTAATTGATGATAACTGCAACTAAAAACGTCAAACCGACAATAAATGATGCGGCCTGCAGAGCATAAATCACGATTGTCAGTGTTTTGGCTTGATTGGGAACAGGATTAATTGGTTTTTCGGAATTTGGAATAACGCTTGGTTCAGACATGTTGAGTTCCTTGATAATCTGCCCGCAAAGGATAAATCTTTTTGCGGGCAGATATCAAAAGTTTAAATTTAACAGCAATGGAAAAAAACTAAAGTGGGGAAGGGGGGATCCTAGAACCAGGTCAATTAAGTATGGATTAATGAGGAATAGCGTTTGAGCATTGCTCACAGGCATTAATATACTGGGCCCGGTTATAGTACTTTCTTCTTGCTACGTAAATTGCCGTTTTACAATCGGGTAGGTCTCCCAGTGCAATACAGTCTGCAGAACGGGGGAGGTTTGGACAGGTTTCAGGACAAACACGATGAATTTCACATGTGTTGCTGGTCAGGTTGGGATTTGAATCCAGATAATAACTCGCCATAATGCTATCTCCCTGAATATAACGATATTAAATTTACTTTTAGAGTGTGTCTAAGCAGTAATTTATGTGCTTATTATTACCAAGTTTTTGTACGTCACAGTAAATGAATAATTCCCTTTATGTTGGGAAACTTTGCCTGTATAAACTAAGGAAAATGGAAATCATTCGTGTTTACAGCATATTAGCCGCTCAATTCATTAAAACTTTTTTTTGTTGGAAATAATATACAGAGATCCCATCACTGAATGGTAGCTTGAGAAAATTCACATGTCCCGGATCGGACCTTTATGACTTGTCTGAAATGGTTCTGCTGTGCTAACAAGGTAACAGGCATTGAAAGGAGCTGAGCTCTATGAGCAAAGAGATCGAACAAAGCATGATCATTCTGGCCCGACATCGGTTGAAATGGTTGAGGGTGGCGTTAGCAGGACGCGATGCTGACCTTAATCTGGTACAAAATACCTTTCATCAGCTGACCGGCTTAACCAGTTTACGGTTTGTACAGGATAATGGGCTGAGTCCTGCAACAGCAAAAGAGCTTGCTATCATTGATAATCTGGCGATTTTGAATGTTCAGCAGCAACATCCGGAAGTGTTGGAGAAGTTTTCCAATGAATCCCAAAAGCTGTCTAAATATCTTGATATGCCAGCAAGGGATTTACTCGACCTGCTATTTAAAGATGGCGAGCGATTTCAGAATCAGGAAGCCATTTCTGTCGCCATGCATCGTGGATTGATCAGCGATATCCATCATGAAAAAGAAGCGTATGCCCGACTGGATGCACGAGAACAGAAAAGAGATGGCTGAAGCGTACATATCACCATTTAATCGACTTGCCTTGCCAGTCAACAAAGGACAATTCACCGTCAGCAGGCAGGTTTTTTAATATCTCAAACAGTCTGTCGGCTACAAAGTCAGGGCTGAATAATTTGTCTTCGGGCACGTTGGCACTGTACGGGCGGGAAAGCGGGGTGTCAGTGGTAACTGGATGAAAGGCAATTAATTTTACCTGTTTGGCCCGACGTGCATATTCAATAGCCGTCGTTTTTAACAGCATATTCAACGCTGCTTTGCTGGCCCGGTAGCTGTACCAGCCACCTGCATGATTATCTTTGATGCTACCGACCCTTGCACTGAAGATGATTAATTGACAGTTCATTGACTGTTTAAGTACCGGTAAAAGATGTTTCAGCCAGAGCACTGGCGTTATGGTGTTGATATTCAGGATGTGGCTGATCGAATCTGCAGAGAGTTCTTCCAGCCGTTTTTCAGGTTTTATGTCACCATCATGCAATACACCGTGACAGATAAAGACTTTTTCAAAATTACGCTGTTCATCATAAAACTGCATGGCCAGTTTGTTCATACTGGCCTCGTCATATTTCGATTGATGCCAGATAACTTCGGAAAACTTATCAGGTGGAAGTCCACGGCTGATAACAACAATGTTTTCTGCCCTTAAGTAAGTTAAAAGTTTATCAATAATGGCCTGAGCAATTTGCCCACTGCCACCAATCACCAAAGCGGATGTTTTCATTTATCAAGTATCCGCTAAATAGTGTGAAATTTGTGTGTGAAAAGTGAATTTTATTTTCTGCAGGATTCAATAAAACAGTTCTCTAGCTTATTGTTCAGCCACACTGCAGAGTACTGACATTATTTTTTCCGACTTTGGCATTGGAGATGACTGATTGAAAACATCGACACCACAACAGCATTGTCGTCTTGTTGGGTAAAAATTAGCCTCGAGCAATGATGGCTATGAAAGATAACAGCTGGAACTAGCGAATCTAACGCAGTTTCTCATTCAGAAAACTTAACAGGCGGTGCCAGGATTTTTCATCTGCATGTACATCGTAATGCGGGTTTCCTGCTTTGGTAAATGAATGCTGAGCCCCACCATAAACAATCATTTCATTAGGGGCACCATCTTTTTCCATGGCCATACTCAACATGCTGAATTCTTCCATAGAAATATTGGCATCCGCTGCACCATGCTGCACCAGAATTTCAGCCTGAACATGCTTATAATCCTGATCTTCTGGCGTCCCCAGACCACCATGAATGGCAACAAAACCCTTCATTGGTGAACCAGAGCGAGCCATTTCCAGAACTGCGGTACCGCCCAGGCAATAACCGATCATCACCGCATTATCGGTGGCTGCGCCGAGCTGTTTTGCCTGGTTGATGCCCCCATTGATTAAATCCCGCATACGTTGCCGATCCCGATACAATTCTCCGGTATGATGGCGCCTGTCTGCTATTTCAGCTGGCCGAATACCGGCTCCGTAGATATCAACTGCAATAACGGCATAACCAGCCTGATACAGCATATTGGCACGTTTAATTTCATAATCGGTAATGCCATCCCAGTCATGAATCAGAATGACTAATGGTGCAGCATCAGCGGGACTGACATAGTAGCTTTCAAATTGTTCTCCATTGACTTCGTATTGAACCGGTTGTGCCAATACCTGATAACTGAAAAGCCAAATAACGACAAACACTGCCCATTTCATTTTTGAACACCCTGCCATAAAAATGATGCTACTTTAGCAGACAGAATAGCGGGTTACGTTGGGAGCAATTCCTGAGATCAATATGCAAGGTTTTATAAACGGATTCACTGGCCAGCCTATTCAGTCGGCATTCATATATAGTGCTTTATTGTTATTATGAAAAAAGCCAGGGACAGCTTAGAAATACCATGATAAGTCGCCTCAAAATGTAGGCTGTAAAAAGCAGTGAAAACTTATCCCTGTCATCTGCTGACAAATGCATATAAAAGCCATATTGACTCTGCTGTTCTATTTTTTCTAAAACACTATTAACGGACTCGTGCCTGTTCCTATGAAAAAACTTTCAAAGTGTTATCTGGATTTTTTGAGTTTATTCGCATGGAATAAACTGTTGAGCTTGCTCCTGTCACTATTGGTGCCCGGATTTATCACGGTTCATGCGGAAGAGGTGGCAACTCCAGCTGTTGATTGTGGTGAAGCGGATATTCGTTACATTGATAGTCCGGAGCTTACCAGGGCAGAACGGATAGCATTAATGGAAAAAGCTTTTTTTGATTCACTTAACCGCTTCGAATTATGCAAATTAACCGACCCCAATAATACATCTGCTGACAGTAGCAATGGTGCCGATCAGGGAGGCGGTGGACTTGAAGGCAGCAATGGCAATAATAACTCAGTTGCCAGTCAGGATATGCAGGGAACCGAGCCGGAAACTCAGGAATCAATGCCACCTGAAATGAGTGGAACAGATTATGAAGAAGACACTGTTAATGGCCAATCTGGTGTTCCGGTAACTGCCGCGAATAATGGTGCTATTCCAGAAGATATTCCATCAGCCAATAATGATGATGCCATCGCTTCACAAATCAGAGTGGCGGCAGAAGCAGAACAGGATCCGGAAATCAAAAAGAAACTCTGGAATGAGTATCGCAAATATAAGGGGATGAGCGTTGTTGAAGATTGAAAATTTCAGATCACCGTCTAAATTTCTGATTTACATGATCATTATGATGCATGTACTTACGGGCTGCGCGACGACCTCCGGTAGTGCCGGTGATGTGAAAACCGGACCACAGCTTGCCTCAGCTCAGGATGAACCCAAAGAGATCCCCTATCAGGGAATTAAACTGGATGTCATCATTCCGGTCTTTTCACCGGGGCTTTCAGATAAAGCCGCCGATTATGAAGAAGAAGGTATCTGGCCGGAATTAAGACGAGCTGAAGCCAATCGTTTTGCCTATAAGTTAAAAACTGCCCTGGATGAAACCGGTAAGTTTGGTGCCGTACGTGTTGCACCGAATAGCACGGCTTCAGGTGATTTATATACGGTGGGCGAAATTATCGAATCTACTGGGCAGGAAGTTGAGTTTCGACTTAATGTAGTGGATGCCAGTGGTAAACAGTGGCTCAACAAAACGATAGATCACGAGGTAAATGAAGGTTTCTACAAAAATCCTCGTAATGATGGCAAAGATCCTTATGATCCGGCTTTTGCCGAAGCCGCTCAAGCGATTGTAGACGCCTTACTCAAGCAACAGCAACGCGAGCTTGCTCAACTGCAGAATATTGCCGATTTACGTTTTGCTGCCAGTTTTAACGAACAGGCGTTTATGGAGCATCTGGATACCAGCGGTCGGCAAATCAAACTGGTGAGTATGCCGAGTGATGCTGATCCGATGTTTGAACGGGTGAAATCGGTCCAGGTCAGAGAACAGCTGTTTATCGATAATCTGCAACAGAACTACAGCGCGTTTTCACAGCAAATGGATGACAGTTATCTGGCGTGGCAGGAAGCCAGTGCGGCTGAAATGCAGCTGCGTAAAGAAGCCAAAACAAAAAGCATCTGGAAAATGATAGGCGGGGCAGTTTTAATCGGTGCCGCGGTGGCTGCCGCTACATCAGGCAATTCCAATGACCCTCGCTTTGCCCGAGATATTGCTACTGTTGCAGGGGGGATTGGTGGTGCCGTGCTGCTGACCAGTGGCTTTAAATCACGTGAAGAAGCCAAGTTTCATCAGGATGCATTAAATGAATTGGGAGAGTCTATTAATCTGGAAATGGCTCCCCAGGTGATGACTTATGAAGAAGAATCAGTTGAGTTAACCGGTGATATCGATGAGCAGTTCCGTCAATGGCGTGCATTTTTGAATCGTATGTATCAGTTGGAAGCCACGCCAGATGTTCAACTGTAAGAGATAAGCATGATCACGCAGAAAATCGCTGAAGCTAAACTTGCCAAACGAAAGCTATTTTTCCAAACACTGATTATCATTTTGCTGCTCAGTGTGTTGTGTGTGCTGTTAATTGTCTGGGCTTCGATGCCAAAAACCATACATGACAGCAGCGAAGCCGAATCGTCGCAGACATTGGATATTGTGGATATCCCAGTGGTAACGGAGAGTGCGCAGGATAATGAAACGCTGCGGCAGGCTTATCTTGAGTCCTATGCTCATTATGAAAACACACTGAAGCCCGAGCTGAACAAGATTGAACTGCAACAATGGGATAAAGCCTTGGCTGAGCGTTTGAACACCACAGAAAGGTCGGCAATCAAACAGTTTGGTGAAGCGAAATATGCTCAGGCGAAAGCCACCCTGGATACACTTATCAAGCATGCAGAAACGGCGATTACTGACAGCCAGGATCAATTTAAAACTGCCATCCAGGATGCCCGGCAGGCTTTTGATAACAACCAATACCAACCGGCAAAACTGGCTATTTCCAAAGCGTTAATGCTGGATAATTCTTCACAGCAAGCAATTGATCTGGCGGAAAGAATCGAGCAGTTACCTGAAATTGCTTCACTGGTTGATCAAATCAATGTGGCGAAAGTGGAAAATGATCTGCAAACTGAACTGACATTAATCAATCAATTATTAACGTTAACACCGGAAAGGGAAGCCCTGAAACAGCGCGCTCAAACGTTACAGTCCACCCTTGATAATCAAAAATTTCAGTCTTTTATCGCTCAATCCTATACTGCAATTGAAAATGGTCGTATTGATGCGGCTAAAACAGCACTCAATCAGGCAAGAAATATTCATCCTAATCGCGCCGAGATCAGTGATGTCAATTCGGCGATACTGCAATACGAAAAAAATCAGCGGGTTCAGAACGCGTTGAGCAACGCCAGACAGGCCGAGACAAAAGACGACTGGCAGACTGTCAAAACCAACCTTGAACAGGTTATCAAAGAAACCCCCAACAACCAGACAGCAACCGACAAGCTGGCGATGGCAAATGCTATTTTGTCACTTAATAATAAGATTGATGACTACCTTAAAACACCTTATCGCCTGTCAAATGGTCAACTCAGTGAACAGGCGCGTTCGACAATTAACCAGGCCACCAACTATCGTAATCAAAGCCCGTCGCTCACCACTAAACGTCGCGAACTTGAGAATGTGTTAACGGCTGTGAACAGAACCATCCCGGTAGAAGTGCGTTCGGATAATAAAACCCATATTCAGGTGCGCGGGGTGGGTAATGTTGGCGTCATTGATGCAAAAGAGATTCAGCTCAAGCCCGGTCAATATACCTTTGAAGGCAAACGTCCGGGGTTTAAGTCCAAGCTGGTTGAAGTCACCATTCCTTATGATGTCAGTCGTTATAGTCTGACGCTGGTGTGTGATGAGCCCATTTAACCAGCAGCTGGAGCTTGCCAGAAAACGTCAGCACAGAATGTATCTTTGGTTGCTGACAACCTTTGTTGTGGTTTTCCTGATTATATTGACGATTATCTTTGCCTCCCGTGGTACACGTATAGAAATTAAGCCGGATGATGCAACTGACGTATCGATTAATGCCGATTCCTGGCTGGCAATGGTGCTGTTCGGTTCGGTTTACTCACTTGCCGACACGACTGAAATTGAAGTCACTGCAGATGGTTTTTATCCCTATCAGCAAATTATTGAGCAGACTGATTCCGGTAAAGTCCTGCGCATCACGCTCACGCCCTTACCCGCAAAGATTGTGCTCGCAACCTTGCTTAAAGACAATCAAACCGCCTGGTTAATGGAGGAGCAGGTTCTTGCGGTGGCTGATATTCTCGAATACGAACTGCCTGCCGGAGAGCATCAGCTCATTGTTCAGCATCCTCACTATCAAACCATGACTATCGACTTATCACTCAATCGCGGTGAAACAGTGGCTCAGGATGTTGAATTGCAACCATTGCAGGGCGAATTGACGGTGAATTCCGATCCCAGTGGTGCCTTAGTGACTATTTATGATGTGGAAGCGGGTAAAACACCTTTGACCTTGCCACTGCAAGGTGGCTGGCATCACGTCAAAGTATCACTGGCAAAATATGAAACCACCGAAGAAACCATTGAAATTAAAAACAGTAAACCGACGTTAGAACGAAATTATCGTTTATCACCGGAAACGGCTGGTGTGCGTTTAAACCTGAAACCTTCTGGAGGGCAACTGACATTAAATGGGTTACGCATAGAAAACGCGCAACTTATCTCGGTTGAAGCCGGTAAATCACATCAACTCACCTATTCCAAGCCGGGCTATTTTAGTCAAAGCGAAACCTTCACCTTGTCGACTAATGAAAAGCGCAGCTTCGATATGTCGCTGCAACCTGAGAAGGGCAAGGTAGAAGTGCTTTCTACACCACCGGCGACAGTCACGGTTGATGGTAAACCCATGGGTAATACGCCTATTGAATTGGATTTACAGGCAGTTTCTCACGATATTCAGCTCAGTCTGAAGGGTTACCGAACGGTCGAGAAATCCATCACACCAACTGCTGCAGAAGCCCAGAAACTGTCTTTTACATTGATTCCGGAAGCACAAGCCAAACGGGCTGAAGCCCCCAGACTCTATAAAAACAAAGCCGGTGGTGGAATGGCTTTATTTTCTCCCAATGACATTATCAAAATGGGAGCAGGGCGAGATGAGCCGGGGCAGCGTGCCAACGAGTTTCTAAAACAGGTCAGGCTCAATCGACCATTTTATGCCGGCACAAATGAAGTCACCCATGCCGAATATCAGCAGTTTGATAGCACTAAATCCGGCGATGCTCAATTACCCGTCACCAATGTGACCTGGCTGGAAGCGGTTAATTTCTGTAACTGGCTAAGTCAGCAGGAAGGTTTAACCCCGGTTTATGATGTGCAGGGAAATCAGTTAAATCGTATTAATATCAATGCCGATGGGTACCGTTTATTGATGGAAGCCGAGTGGGAATGGCTGGCCCGTAAAGCAGGCAAACCAGAACAGACTTTGTTTGTCTGGGGCAATGAACGGGTAATTCCAATCAAAGCCGTAAATATCGCCGATGAAGCTGCCAAAGGCAGTGTCAGCCTGTATGTTCCCAGATATTATGATGGTTTTGCCGGAATCGCTCCGGTGAAAAGTTTTAGCCGCGAAAAGTCCGGGCTTTACGACTTAGGCGGCAATGTCAGTGAATGGACACATGACAGTTATTCACTCACGGCACCCAAACTGGATACTATTTATCCACATATACTGGATAGTACGACAATCAGCATGCGCGTGGTAAAAGGTGCAAACTGGCGCTCAGGTTCGTTAAGTGAATTAAGAGCATCTTACCGAGACGGTGCCGAGCAGGCCCGCGATACGCTTGGTTTCAGAGTCGGACGTTTTCTGAATGGAGGAAATGAATAATGATGAGTTTAAAAAAAGCCGTGTTTATAGGCGTCTCGACCGCGCTGGTTGTGATCCTTTCATTGATGATTCATAACGCCTGGGCGGGTGGTAAATCGGTTATCAGCCTGAATTCTCCCGTTTCCTTCCCGGTGGATATTTAACAATGAGTGACTTGATGAAAAGCTTTGCCGCATTGATCGTATCGATCATTGTGGTGCATATGATGTATATCGGTTATATCCGGCCTGAAGCCGCTCAATTAATTGATTTAGCCTTGCAACAGCAACAGTCTTCGCCTCGCAATATTGTGGTTATCATCAAAGATTACGAGCAGGAAATCTGTTTTATATTAATGATGTGGGGCTGTTTTCTCATTGCCAGCGCTTATCGTGAGATTCTGAAAACCAAATATCTGTACAGCGTCGATTTGATTGAAGATCCGCAAAGCAGTGATGAAGAGAAAATTGAAAACACGGGGCATAAAGAACTTGATGTGAACCATATTATCCATCGTTTGGATACCGAGATTCCTCAGGATTGCATGTCTTCACCTCTGGTGCAGACGCTACGTTCATCTTTATGGCGATACAGTTCAACCAACAACGTTCAAAACTTGTCGGATGCGATTGAAAGTAACCTGGAAGCCCTGGCCGTCAGGCAGGATTCCGAAAACACCATGATCCGTTATCTGATCTGGGCCATACCCTCAATCGGCTTTATCGGCACAGTACGTGGTATCGGTCAGGCGCTTTCGCAAGCTGATCAGGCGCTTGCCGGTGATATTTCGGGTATGACCGATAGTCTGGGGCTGGCATTTAATTCGACATTAGTGGCCTTGCTTATCAGTATCTTTCTGATGTTTCTGTTTCATCAGTTGCAGCGTTTGCAGGACAGTCAGATTGTCGATACGCAAAGCTATTGCGACAAATTCCTGCTGAGACGTATTCGCTAACAGCAAATGGCTTACCGACGCAAAAAAGCCGAAGGTTCCAGTCTGGCATTTCTGGATATCATGTCCTGTGGCCTTGGTGCCGTTATTCTGGTGTTTATGCTGGTCAAACAGAAAATTGATGAAACACCGGTTGAAATAGACAATCTTAAACAGGATATCAGTCAGCTGGAACAGGCCAGAGATGATGCTGGATCGACTCTGGAACAGATCCGCCAACAACTCAGCAGCGAAAATGCCCGTTATCAGGCATTAAAAAAACAACTGGATGAAAAGCAATCCACACTCGCCAGCCAGAGCGAAGAGGTGCAACGCTCAGAGAGTGCGTTAGAAGAACTTAAATCAAGCATTACCTCGATTGAAATACCCAAACAGCAGGCTGATCTGGTAGAAGCACCGCGAATAAATGAAGAAAACTATTTGTTAGGCCTCAAGGTTGAGGGGCCTAAAATTGCCATACTGGTGGATACCAGCGCTTCGATGACCAATGAAAAACTGATTGATATTATCCGCACCAAAAGCAGTTCACAGCAGAATAAACAGAACGCTGCAAAATGGTTGAGAACCAAAAATGTAGTGCAATGGTTATTAGCTCGCTTACCGGAAAACAGTGACGTGTTGGTGGTCGCTTTTAGCGAAGACGCCAGGGTTTTAGGTGATCAGCAAGGCTGGCAAAAAGCCAGTTCACCACAAACGGCAACATCTATATTACGTGACTTGAATACTGTTATTCCTGAAGGCGCGACCAATCTTCAAAAAGGCTTGAATAGCGTTAATCAGTTTTCCCCCTCCAACTTATATGTCATTACCGATGGATTGCCGACCAAAGGCGAATCGCAATATCGCAGCCTGAATCCGTTTTCCAGTTGCAGCTCGCTGACCGGAAATGCCCAGACGATTTCAGGTGAATGTCGGGTAAAGCTGTTTCAGCAAACCATTAATGAAAGTGGCAAACGGGGAATGCAGGTAGATGTGATTATGCTGCCATTGGAAGGTGATCCTGATGCGGTCAATCAATACTGGGTCTGGGCTGCCACTACCGGCGGATTACTGATCAGCCCGGCGAGTAACTGGCCATGAAATATCGGAAAAAAGGTCTGGATATTTTCAGTCTGTCTTTTCTGGACGTGATTTCATGTGGGTTTGGTGCGGTGGTGATGCTGATCCTGATCGCCAAAACCGATGTGGATGTATCCATTGCCGGTGCCGATGATGTGAGCAGTTTACTGGCATCATTGATTGGCCTTGAAAACTCGGTAGCCGAAATCAGCGAGCAAATTCAGCAGGAACTTTCCACGCTGGATACCTTATCCAGCGAACAGCAATCTATTGCTCAGGCCGAATCCTCGCTGGAAAGCCGACTTAAAGCTCTACAGCAACAGAATGCAGCGCTGGAAGAAAGTATTAGTGGAATGAGTCTGGTGGAATCGCGGTTAAAACAAGCTGCCTTGCCGACACCACGAAAGCCGACCGATCAGCGTTCTGAAGAAGTCGGTGGCATACCGGTTGATAGTGATTATGTCGTGTTTATTATCGACACTTCCGGCAGTATGAAACAGATCTGGTCACGGGTTTCCCAGGAAGTGGTAAATGTATTGAATATACATCCAGAAGTAAAAGGTTTTCAGATACTTAATGATATGGGGACGTCCATGATCTCGGGTTATGATGGTCGCTGGATGCCTGATACTCCTTCCACCAGAAACAGTGCTATCCGAATGTTTCAAAACTGGTCAGTGGTATCCAATAGCAGTCCCGTCGAAGGTGTCGAAACGGCACTGCGTAAATATGCCAAACCCAATATCACCACGTCCATTTATGTATTTGGTGATGATTACACTGGTTCATCCTATGATCCGGTAATCGATAGAATTACCAGACAGAACAGACAACTCAGTGATGGAAGACGACTGGCCAGAATTCATGGTGTCGGCTTTTTATCAATGAACAGCACCGACAGATACAGCATACTGATGCGGGAATTGACTAAACGTAATGATGGTACCTATATTGCGTTACCGCCGTAGACTTTGGTAATGCATGACCTCATGGTGGATTTTGAGCGCCAGTATAAGTCAGAAAGTCAGCAAATTCGTCCCATGCTCCTGCGTGGGAACGCAAATGGCCTAATCAATAAACTCATACTTCCAGCGAATCTCATCCGGCTTCATCATCTGCCCGACACTAAAGCGAATCATGTTTGTCGGATCTGACGGTTTACCAAGCATCACATAACGACTGCCATCTTTATCGAAGCCAACCCCGGTTTTATCATTAAACTCAGTGATGGAACTGCTGTTTTGCAAAATAAACGGCAGTAAATCATCTGCTGCATCAGGTGGTGCAAATGGCGGTACTGTCTCCGGCCGACTGCATAATCCAACAAAGATTTCTTCATCGGTTGGCAGGATCAGAATGTTCCAGTTGAACAGGGTATATACCGATTTAGTGGTGTTTTGCATTAGATAAACAGTTCGGTTGGGTGATATATGAGAGACCGTGAGAATTACTTAAAGAGGCTCCCACGCAGAGCATGGCAGCCAGCTGTATCCATTTAATTTTGTTAACCTCGTTCCCATGCTCTGCGTGGGAACGCTGCGTCTAGCGCAACGTTCTGCTAAACAAATTCAACGCCAGTTGATAACCGATTTGTGCTGTTTGAGCATCATAACGCCCGCCATCACCTTCATCACGCATAAAGGCGTGTTCCGCATTAAATTCGTGCCAGGTAAACGGAATGTCGGTTTCATTCAATTTGCTGTAAATCAACGTTCGACCTTCTGATGGCACATGATTATCCTGCTTACCCCAAATCATCAGTAATTCACCTTTGATATCAGCAAGACGTTCCATACTGTGTTGACCCGGTTTATTCGGGATTTTCTGAATATGTAAATCGGTAGCATAAAAACAGGCGGTACCCTTGATTTCAGGTTGCAAAGCTGCACGGAAGGCCAGATGGCCGCCGATGCAATAACCCATCGCTCCAAACTGGCCATTGCACCAGGATTGTTGCTTGGCATACTTGATTAACGCTTCATTGTCAGTGTCATAGCTCTGCACATCTTTGTATTCTTTATCGGCATTGCCTTTATCACGACCGGCATCGTCATAACCCAATACCGTACCGATAGGATTCAGTTCATGGAACACTTCAGGGACTAATACGGCATAGCCATGACTGGCCATTAATCTGGCAGCGCGCTCAATCGGACCAGTCTGCTGGAAAATTTCAGAATAAAACAAAATGACAGGGTAGCTGCCTTCGCCGATAGGACGATGAATATAGGTACGCATCACACCGGTGGGTGTATCAAGATCGGCAAAATGGCTTTGGATTTTCATGAAAGCTCCCTTGAAAAGTTATTTGGAAAATAAAACCGCTATTGTACAACGACTCAATGACTAAATGATTTCCTGGCTAACGGGAAGCATCAGGCGACATTTTGGAAATTCAGAACAGCCCCAAAACTGCTTGCCGGCATTAACCCCTTTTTTTGTTTTTCTTAAGATCATTTCACTGCCACATTTCGGGCAAAGATGCTGGTGTTTTTTTTCAGCAATAATGCTTTGAACATGACGCACATGTTCACGATTTATTTTAAAGGATCGTTCTAAACGACCTGCTTCGATGGCCTGAGTAATATCCAGCACTTGCCTTGGATTTAGTACTTTATCGGTTTTGGACAAAATATAGCGGATATACCCCATACCGTATGTGATGTTTTCAGGCATATCGGTTTTAAACGTACTGTCACCGATAAAGACCACAAGCGAATGTATCTGGTTTTCTTCAAGGTTTAAAAGCGATTGTAAGGTTTTAGTATGCTTATAATTCTGGTGTAAAGGATTTTGAAATTTGTTTTTATGTTTAAAGATTTGCTGTGTCCACATTTTCTGATTGGCAGAACCAAATATCCAACCTCGAAGGTTTTTGGTTTCTACCACAAATACGCCATACACCGACACTATGATATGGTCGATTTGAGTTGTGCCATCTTGTGTCGGCAGCGTCACATTTTTAATTAAATGATATGTGTCTTTATCCAGTTTCCATTGAGCAAAAACATTGACAATAAATTCGCCGAATAGGCCTTTGAACCAGGCTGATTTTAAAACAGCAAGCAGGATAAAAAGCGGAATGAAATACCAGAAGTTGAAGAGTGATTGAAAAACTGGTGAAAAATCCATTTTGTGTCACTCCCAGATAACGGTGTCAGCCAATCATACCTTATAGTTAAGCTCAAATTGCTTGGCAGCGATATCAAACTGCATTTTGAAGTAATTGATACAATCCGCTTCGGCTATTGGTGGGCTATGGTAATACCCCTGAAAAAGGTCACAGCCCATTTCAGCCAACGCCTCGCGCTGCTCTTCGGTTTCAACATATTCGGCAACCACATGAACTTTCTGGGCCTGCCCCAGCGAGCATATCGTCCTGACAATATCGGCATTGGTATCGTTGATCAGCACATCGCGTGTGATGGAACCATCAATCTTGATCGCATTCACCTGAAAACGGCGCATGTAGAGTAACGATGAATAGCCCATACCGAAATCATCCATTGCCAGCTGCACACCGGTATCGACAAGTTGTTGCAAAATGATATCGGTCAGATTGGTATCGGGGATCTCGGATGATTCGGTGATTTCAAGCTCTATTTCCTCAGCGGTGATGCCATATTCCTGAATATATTTCATCAGATAAAACGGTAAATCTTTGTCGGTTAACTGATTGGGTGAAATATTGACGGCGATAGTCAATGCCTGATAACCGGCTTTATTCCAGCGGGCTTTACAGGCACAGGCCTGTTGAATAACCCATCTGCCAAGTTGATTTATCTGATCACCGTCTTCGGCCACCGTGACAATGGCAATCGGTGAGATCATGCCGTATCGGGGATGTGTCCAGCGGAGCAGTGCCTCAACACCGACGACGTTACCCTGACGATCATGTTTGGGTTGATAGGCCAGTGTCAGTGAGTTTTGCTTTATCGCTGTTTGCAGATCCACAATCAGATCGCGGGCGATCATGCCAACCTTATCTTGCCTGGACACAATTCTTTGTCTGTTATGGCCCACCTTAATAATCGTATCTGATGCCAGTTGAAATGCTTCCATGGTTTTTTGGTGGCGGTTTTTTTCTGCTTTTCTGACAAATGGCAAATAGCACACCGTGCTGAGAGCAATTAACATAAATTGCAGAACAGCGCCTCGCCAGGACTCCGTTAACAACCAGCCTGACATCAAAGGCGGAGTGGTCCAGGTTACCGTTGCAGAGTCATAGATATGAATAAAACCAATCTGCACTGACAGTAGCGTAATCACCATAAGCAGGAGCGGTACTAAAATAAACGGGATGAGGTAAAACGGGTTTAAGACAATTGGCAGTCCATAGATCAGAATGTCATTAATATTGAATACAGAAGGGATAACAGACACTTTGGCAATTTTATTCTGAGTGCCATGCCTTGTGACGATAAAAATGGCGATGATTAAACCCAGCGTAGCACCTGATCCCCCTAACAAAATAAAATTACTGAACAGCACTTTTATTAAAGCAAGGTTGGAATTGAGTTCTCCATTAGCCGTGCCATTTAAAGCGCCTTGTGCCAGAGCGGTTCCTTCCAGAAAAACACTGCCATGAACACCAAAAAACCAGAACAACTGATTGACCAACACAGAAAACGTACTGATTATCCAGGTGCCATTGCCACTAGCGTTTGCCCAGTCGATAATCAGCTGTGAAATACTGGGAAAGGCAGGTGTTGCCGCCAGGGCCAAACCCAACATAAAAAAGGTGATGCCAATGAAAATGATGGAAGGGCTCATACGCATAGCGTGATAAAAGGTGGTGTCAGAATCCACAGGCAAGTTGAGCAGGTCGAGATAAGGGCGTTTAACAGCAAAAATAATGAATTCTGCTGAGAGTATTCCAATGACAATACCTAAAACCATGATATCCGCACTGAACTCAATTGGAGAGGTATTGGGCAGTAAAACGGTTATGATCAGATAGTTAATGACCGCACTAATTGCGACCATCAGGGGAGGGGCAATTTCTCTTTGCCGGGTCGAGCTGGGAAGACGATAAACCAGTTGTACCGAGACAATAACGGCTAACAACAATCCAAATAATGCAAAAGAACTGTCGATCATTTGTCTTAACAGAACACGCCATTCTGTGCCGAACCAGATATCCATTGATTGTTGATAGTCTGGCCAGGGTAAATTCAGGATTAATTCACCGATAACACGCAGGAAAGTCAAAGGTAAAAGTGCTACAAAGCTGTTTCTTGTCGCTATCATCCATAAAAACAATCTTTCCTTCAACCCTGGCTCCTTTGTTCAGCTTATCAGGTTTTCCAGGCTGATAATCTGAAAGATAATATCCATTATTTCGCCTTGTACCTGTTTTCCCAAGTATATTTACACAGAATTTAAATCACAGGCAATTTAGTTTCCTAACTATCTGGATGGTTAGGATAATTCATATTCAAAGATGTGACTCAATCGACATCTGCAAGGCGATAATATCGTTGGTCATGCTGAATATATCGACTCAAAAGCAGGGATTTTAAGTGTTGTTTTATTTGTTGCCTTTGCTTTATTTTTCAACAGGAAATGAAACTGCTCAGAGCTGATCATCTATCGCCTGATAACCATCGCGAATCGTGATTTCAGTGCCTTTAGGCTGTTTTTCAAGCACCATACTGTTTTCACCGATTGATATTTTGAAACTATCCTGTGTCACGTCTGAAACGGTGTATTGAGTTTGATCAAGAAACAGTTTATTGCCATCGAGGCGGGTAATACTGTCATCAGTCTGTGACAAATACATCATATTTTCATCATAATAAGACACTAGCTCAGAAACGGTTTCCAAGCCCTGTTCAGTCATGGTGAAGGTTAACGCAAATGTGTATTGGCCCTGGCTGCCTATCCAGGTAGTGTCAGTCAACATCGCATAATCAACACCGCGAGTCAGGATGAGATCACCACTTTGCAGATGATTTTCATCTTCAACAGCGAGTGTATCAGTAGGTAACTCCTGAGCACCGAGCAATTTAATGGTTTGCTCACGGCTTTTATATTGATAATCAGCCGTCGTGATATCTTCTCCCTGAATGATTTCCAGCGTCCCATCCGGCTGGAACTCATAACTCACATTACCATCCGCACTGATAAATCTGCCCTCAAATTCATCATAGCCACAGCCGGTGAGCAGAAGAGGCAGGCTCATAGTGAGCAATAACAAAAGTTTTTCCATCGATTCAGATTTCCTTAACGGTATTAATATTAAATGTTAGGTGGGCTGAAATTATGAAGCCCAACATGTGAAACATCAGAATTGTTGGGCTTCGTACCTCAGCCCAACCTACAATCATCCAACGGCTTGTTAATATTATGTCATTTATAAATCGTTGGGTTTCATTCTTCAATTCAACATAGAACGCTACGGATTCCCACTAATCGGCGGGTTTATAACCAAATAACTGCTGCGTTTTGATTTTTTCTGCCACCACGTCAGGCACTAATTTCTCCCAGCCCATCTGATTGCTGGTGATCATTTTCAGTACATCCGGTGAAAAAATGTGCAGATAATCTTCATTAAACGCTTCAATCTGCTTGATGTTATCACCTTGTTTCAGATAGTCGTATAGATAGGTTTGTTTTTCATCCACGTTGAGATTGTCGACTTTGAACAGGGTATTGGTTGCCGCATCTTTGTAAGGATAGATATAGAGTTTGACGTTATTCTTAAACAGCCGGCCAAAGCCTTCCAAAATACCGCCGTGTAATGTTGCGTAATACCGATCGTCAAACAGGTCAATCAAGCTATGCGCGCCCATTGCCATACCAATTCGACGGTTGGTGTAACGGGATAAATAGGTGGCCAGACGGTAGTATTCAGGATAGTCCGAAATCATCACGGTATGACCGGTGGCCTCTAACACTTCGGCACGACTGATAAAATCTTCGAGATCGACACTATCATTATCATCCCGCAGGTGATGCATAGTGATTTCCATGATAGAAATAGTATCTTCCGGGCCGGAATCATCCTCGGCTTCAAATTGTTTTCTGGCCGCATTCAACATGTCAATGTTGACGTGAGTAACAGGCCGGAAACGGCCCCGTTCGACTAGTACATTCTTCTTACGCAAATGTTCTGAAGGTTGCAGCACTTTGCCATCTGCCGAAAACATCGCTGCACCGCTCAAGCCAAGCTGAACAAGTCGTAGACTGATGACGCGGTTATCAACATGCAGGAAAGCATCACCATGAAAGTCGACCATATCAACTTCAATACGATCAGTAGTCAAATTATCCAGCAGTGATTTCACCAGCATGTCCGGGTTTTGGCTGAGATGAAATGCGCCATGAACCAGATTGACACCTAAAATACCCAGGGCTTCCTGTTGTAGCGCGTTTTCATGATCGAGCATTCTGACATGAATAATGATTTCACTTGGCGCGGCATGAGGTTCAGTTTGAAAACGAATCCCCAACCAGCCATGACATTCGTTGGTGCCATGATAGTTACGAGCGGATACTGTGTTAGCAAATGCAAAAAAGGCCGTGTTATCACCACGTTGCTCGCTTAAACAATCCACAATCAAGTTATATTCATGCTCAAGCATGTCTTCCAGACGCTCACGCGAGACATAACGGGAGGCTTTGCCATAAATATCATCACTGACCTTCATGTCGTAAGCCGAGATGCTTTTAGCAATCGTCCCTGCTGCACCGCCAACCCGAAAGAACCAGCGAACTACCTCCTGACCCGCACCTATTTCAGCAAATGAACCATAGCGGATAGCATCAAGGTTTACTGCAAGCGCCTTAGCGCCAGTCGATAAGATTTTATTTTCCATAACCACTCTTAGAGATTGTTGTATTGCGTTTGAAGTGATGCCGCAGTGTTTGTGAGTTAGCAACAAAGTTGATGTGTTTCGATTGTAACGCCTTTGGGCATGAACACAAATTAGGCTTTGGCGAGCAATCGATGAATTTAATTAGCAGGTTGTGCTGAGACACCAAGCCCAACAACTCAATGTTCCCCTATATTGGTAAAAATTATCGTTTCACCAACACTCCAATCACTTGTAATGATGCCTTTATCAATAAACCAGTGAATGCTGGAATAAGGCCATTCAACTACTTTATCCACATAACCATGTTTCACCGGATTGTAATGAATGTAATCAACATGTCTTTGATAGTCCAAATCATCACGGATTAAATGCTCCCAATAACGGCGTTGCCAGATGCCGCGTTCTCGTTTCAATTTTCGACTTTGATTGATGATTTCGTGTTTGGGTAATGATCGAGAAAAAGCTGTTTTGACTAACATCCAGCGTTTGGCAAAATCAGCATCACCGGGTGGTAAAGTCCAGATCGCATGTAAATGATCGGGCAAGATGACCATGGCATCTATGTGAAAAGGATGACGTTTTTTCACCGTTTTGATGCAGGCGCGAAGCGTATCAATATGATCCGTCAGCAGGGTTTGTCTTCGGTTCAGCAAATTAACCGTAAAGAAATAAGTGGCGCCAGCCACCTCAGTACGACGATAACGCATTCATCACAATCCTTGTGAAAAATTATTGTTGGTTGGGCTGAGGCACGAAGCCCAACAATCGATTTGTCATTTTAGTTTATGATGCGATTTTATGTCATGTCTAAAATGTTGGGATTTTGAGGTTGCGGTGCGAAACAAGATGGCTTTGGTAGGTTGGGCTGAATTTATGAAGCCCAACAGATAGGATAATTTTTTGATCGTACGTTGAAATGTAAAAGCATTTGTATGGTTTCATTGTTGGGCTTCGTGCCTCAGCCCAACCTACATTGATTTTAGGGAAAGGTATTTTGAAATCACCACTTAAGGATAATCCTTTACGTAATCCGGGCGAGTCGCTTGATAGGCAGATAGATGAATTAATTAATAGCAAAGCTATGCCATATATATTAATTATAGTCATGGGCTTTATATTTGCTGGCTTTGAGTGGTATAGGTGGTATTTTGAGGTTAAGCCTAACCCTATTGTTTATACGATTCTCGCGATAACCGTCACACCATATTGTTTCTTAAAACTATTTGCTATCAGAAAAGAAGTAAGACATCTCATACAAGGGCGCGATGGCGAAAAAGCTGTAGGTCAGTACCTTGAGAGCCTCAGAGAAACTTCAGCAAAGGTGTTTCATGATATTCCTGCCAAAGGTTTCAATATCGATCATGTCGTTATAGCTAAAAGTGGCATTTATGTGATCGAAACCAAAACCTACAGCAAACCTGATACAGGACAGCCCAAAGTGATATTCGATGGTACATCGTTAAAATTCAGCTCAGGATTTTCCACCAATAAACCCCTTATCCAAGTCGAAGCTTCAAGTAATTGGCTGAGAACGTTAATCAAAGAAACTACGGGAAAATCATTTGCCATTAAGCCAGTCATTGTTTTTCCCGGCTGGTTTGCTGAGCCAACAAGTGATGCAAAGTCGAGCGATATTTGGGTGTTAAACCCAAAGGGATTGCCGACATTTATCGCCAACAGTAAAGAAAAAATGGCAGCAGAAGATATGAGTTTAGTGGCGTTTCACCTTTCCAGATATGTCAGATCTTACAAAGAGGATTGATTTTGGTAGGTTGGGCTGAATATATGAAGCCCAACAAGTAGGGTAGTTTTATGGAGGGTATTTTAAAATTGAAAGCTTGTTGGTGGTTTTAATTGTTGGGCTTCGTACCTCAGCCCAACCTACCTAGTTAAGAGCTTACATAGCCAATCCATATTCTCAAAATTATGCCGCAAGTTTAAAGTTTCTGTTCTGAAACTCTTTACTAATAGCTTTATCAAAATCTGACAGAATTGTATGAGCATTTGAAGCATTTTTCTTAATTAAGTGATGCTCAATTATTTTTAATCTTTCATCTCTATTTTTTGTCAATAAAGTTGTCATTAAAATATTTTTTTGATCAGTAAAGTTTATGTACTCAGATTTGGCTCTTTCGAGTGATTTTTCAATTTCATTTGTATAGGATAATATTTTTGACCATTTCTTAAGTTGCTTTAGGTTTTGTTTATTATCAGCCTTAATAATGGGCAAAGTATGGGTAAGCTCTTTCATTAAACTAAATATATGCCCAATATTATCTTGGTAATTCCATATAAATGTCCCTTTGATATTACCAATATTTTCATTTGTCCAATGGTGTTCTGTCCTACCCATATTGTCAGTTTCACTATAATCGACACTAATTGTAACGGTAGTACTTTTACTTTTAGCCATATTTTGTAGTGATTTTTTTGCGCATTTTGGATAAGTATTTATCAGGAAACGAATTTTTTCTCCTATGTTTTTGATTTGATTTTCTAATTCCTTAAGACTTTCCTTATTAATAGAATCTAATTGTTTTGTAATACTTGATACCAATACATCAACATCAACATCATTTTTTAACTTATTTCTTTGAACTAAAAATGTTTCATTGAGATTGAAATATATGTCACCACATTCACCTCCAATTATTGCTTCTTTACCACTTTTGGTTTGGACAAGATAACCATTCATAAAGTGGTGATTACAGGTGTTTTGTTTTTTTTGAATTTGGCATTTAGTTAACTTTTCTTCATTTTTCGGAAGACGTATTAAACATATTAGTGATCTGAAGTCTTCATGTGTAACTTTGTGACTTAACTCAAATCTTTCTCTTTCTAATATTTCTTGATAATTAGTAACTACTAAATTATTCATAGAGATATTCCTTAATATAAAAAAGCCGACATAAAGTCGGCTTTTAACTGTCCTTAACATTAAATATGAAAAACTAACCAGATTATAATCAAGGCGTTGTAGTTATAAATAACATATAAAATAAGAAATATTTAACATTTAAAAGGGGGTTTTTGCGAGAAAGTAACACTAAAGAGGAGAAAATATTAAAAAATATTTATTTGAGGTTTTAGAGGCACATTAGGTTGCAATTCATGACTTAATGTAACGATGCTACATTAAATAGGAAATGTCAAGTAAGTGTTATATGTATATGATTTAATATTTATTGTTGTAAATTATGTAATCTTTACAAGACATTATTGTTCGAAATTTTATACATGCGTTTTGTTAAAATTTATAGTTTTTAACGTCGTTCCAATAAAGAAGTATCATTTCGGTATCGCACAAGTAATCTTTTTTACTCACAATAGGGAATCTGTTGCTTTTGACTAAATTGTGAAAATGCTTATCTGGTGCACTACGGAATTTATCAGCCTCTGAGCAGGTACAGAAAATTGATACGTGATCGTTAATTTTCTTCTGATCATCAAGGGACAAAAGTTGATTATCAATACTTAGCGTTAGTGGTTGTACATACTTGGTAGTAATGAAGAGTCTAGTAAGATGCCATTTATTTATCCCTAGTTCTGTGGCCAGATCCCCAAGCTCCTTGGCTTTGCTAAACCATTGCAGCGTTTTGTCGTATGAATCTTGGCTATAAACTCTGCGCTTGTCATTTATGTCATCTAAGGGAATCTGATTCAGTAGCCCATATTTTTCGATTTTAATGATTTTATTCACAGCAATACCTAACAATTTAGCAATCGCTTTCGCAGTCAAATGTTGTGGTGTATTGCTTCTACTGTACTTTGTATTATGTGAGTATCGTTCACGGTAGTCTGAGTATCTGATACTGAATAGATCATTTCTTTCAACTTCATCTCTGACGTATAGAGGTGTTAGTGTTCCATCTATTTTTGGACCTGATACTTCATTAATCTTTTTAGCCCTAAGCCTGTTAACAATGTCTCGAGGATCAATCTGATACTTACGGGCTAAACTGGCTGCGAAAACATATTTCTTATCAAATATTTCTATATCTTGTGTATGAAAAAAGGGCTGAGTTGCAACCGTAAGATAAGGCTCCAAAAATTCAGTTTTGGAAATACTTCTAATAGCATCAGGGTAAACATTAAGGTACATAGCGGCCTGTGATGACGTCATTAAATCAGGTCGGTCCATCTTTAAATTGCTGATAGATGGTATTTCTATCAAAAAAATGCCTGTAAGCCCTTTGGCTTGATTTACTTTAACAGTTGAAATTTTGCCAGATTGCACATCTTTTAATTTTTCGATCAGTGAATTTCCTGGGGCCGTGTATGAAATAGGCTGAAGCTTATCAGTCTCTTTTATGGCTTCTGATGTAGGAATAAACTTCCTGAAGAATTGACACATATTTTCATATGGAAAAACTTTCGATTTGCGAGTATCAGTACTAGATGCATGGATGAGTTGATTCTGGCATAGCTTGTTAAGTGTGCCACTTGAGATTTCCAAGCAAATCATTGCTTCTGTTGTGGTTAGATATTTTGACTTACATTCACAATTTTTACACTTAGACGGATAATCCTCTGAAAACTGCAGGAGGGAGTCGCTAACCTTTTTTTCTATATCTTCGTATCCAAGAGCAATTAATGGAGAAATCAGAACGCGTACTGGGATCCCGGGATATTTTTTTTGTTCGTCCAGAAGATAATTAGTAAAGACATCACTCTCTCCATCCAGCATTCTGACAGCCTGGTTAAGCAAATTATTTCTTTCGATTTTATCGGCAGATCTATGATGTCTTAATGCCTTTAATACACCCAGTAATTTACCCAGATAATGAGTCTCTGATTTATTGATAGCAAGAGCCACTCGCTCTGCACCGTCACAATTTAAGACGAGTGGTGCATCATTCTCTGTTACGGGGCAATTACATGACTTATGGCCAGTATTACGCCAATTGAAGGGTCTACTGCATGTTGTGCACGAATATTGAAGGTATGTTTTATGTTTAATGCACACATCGACAACACTAATATCGAAAGCTGCAGATATATGGTTGTTGTCTTTAAGACATTGCCAACAAATATGATGACACTTTGAACGTAAAAGTTTAAAGGGCACTCTATTTTCATGGATAATAATATCTGATGTTTTTGTTACCCCTTTGATTTGCTTATAAAAAGCATCCATGATGTTGTCAGAAGTTTTATCATGAATGGCAACAAGTTTCTCTACAATATCTGACTTACCTAGTAAAGTATTTTGATAAGCTGGATTTGTATTAGCACCAAGTCTCACTGCTAACTCGCCGATAGTGGTATATCCATTATAAAATGCTGTTCTTAAAAGGTATCCCCTTGGGCTTTCTCCCTTTATGAACAAGCCAAGATATGGCAAATCTTTCATGAGACTCTGATGAGTATTTTTTCTTGTTCTGCAGCAGAAAGATTAAATGGGTTTTCGTCAGTGAGCCGAAAGTTAAGTCTCATTCCTTGCACTGCTTCTATGAAATCTTCGAGGATAACGTCATCTCTGTCATTTTTAAGAGCCCTATACAATGCACTAGTAAACATTTGACGTATAGATCGCATATTGCCACCTGTAGCTAAGTAAATGGCAGTTAGGTTAGGAGGTTGACTGAGTTGAGGCATGGAATTAACTTTTGCATGTTCTACACAAGCATTACTCAGTGCATCAATAACTTTTGATAAATATCGATATTTATTTTTCGCATAAGAGATATTAGTTAACTTTGCCCGAACCGGATAGCGACCAGACAGCTGAGGATGTGCATCAATCAACTCTTCGCATTCAGACATTCCCGATATAATGACGGGGGTTTTAGTTGTTTCTGTCAGGATTTTAACCCAATCTGTGACACTGTCTTTGCTATTTTTCGCACCTTTAGAAAGCAGGTGTTGAAATTCATCTAAAAAAATCACTTTTGTTTCACATGTTGATATAAGTCTGCTTACTCTCTTAGTAAGTTCAGTCGCCGAACCGCCAGTATCACCACAATCTAGATGTTTAAGCATTTCGATTGCGAGTGATTTTATGGTGGCATCAGCGGGAACGACACAGTGATATGCTGGAACTTGTTTAACTATTGCATCTTCACGTTCTATAGATACTGAATCAACCGTATATGAATGCATCAATGTCTTGATGATAGTCGTTTTACCTGTACCAGTTGAACCCGTAAGGACAGCTGACAGGCATTCACCCGTACTATTGGTTTGAGAAATTGAATCTTTAACTTTTTCCATGGCTTCCCTATAAATAGGATGTACATATACAAAGCGAGAAAAATTTCTAAGCCTGTCATCATTACTTAAATTGGTCATTGTCACTTCCTAGAGCAAGAATCCATCATCAGGAAAATCTGTTACATCAAATTCATCTTCTTCTGAATTAGTCCTATATGAAGGACTAGCTTTAAAAGAATCTAAAAATTCACTGTTATCGTCAGTGAGTAACTGTTGTGCTTTTTCCATTTTAGATACTTTTTTTCGTGCACTCTTATGTTTGGTGGATTGCTCTCTGATTTCTTCATGTAGGGCGATACGATTTAAAACAAGCTCTTTTTCCAAGTCAGTATCTTTGAATTTCCCGCGTTGCTTTAAAAGATTGAACTCGAATAGAGATAACGATTCTTGAAAAAAGGGGCGAGTAGCAAAAGCCTCATAGAATATGGATTTATCATGAGGATCTTTAATCCAAATTGTGGATAAATCACTACTGTCGTATAAAACCTCCACTGGTTTAGGTTTACCTCTGCTCTTCGATTTTTCTGAGATTATTGGTACCGATGGACCTGTCCAAGTTAATCCAAACATTTTTACTCGAGAATCGGTTATTACTCTTTGGGTAGTACTTCTGGAAATCGTATTCAGTGTTTCATGATCGTATCTGATGGTCGGGAGTTTTTTATGCTCTTCTCGCCAAAGAGATATGGGGGCTCTATCTTCTATACCGCTATGACCTTCAAGGTGGTAAACACCATCCACCCATTTAGCAAATAACTTACGAAGTTGGTTCAGTGTTAGAGACGCTTTTTTTTCAGAATCATAATTACCGCGTAAAGCTGGACTGGAGAATGTCTTACCTTTGATCTTGTCTAAAAATTTGTTGTTCACAGTTTTAAAAAAACTTTCAACGAACGCTTTTTGGTTGGGTGTCCCAGGTGGATTAATTAATATGGTAGTACCAGTGTATTTTGCGAAACTACTCAATGATTCATTAATAAACTCAGAGCCATTATCTATAACGAGTTCGATAGGAAGCCCACCTACTTCACGGGCAGTTGCGTCTGATCCAGCATGTTTCAATGTCCTAAGTGTCTTTTCAGCGCATCCAGGAATAAAAGATAAATCCCACCCAAGTACACATCTTGAGTACACATCGATTATGGGTAGAAGGTAAGGGTGACCAACCACTGCTGAATTTTCATCAAGCACCATGATGTCCAGAGGAGTTGTATCTATTTCAGTACGCAGACACAATTGGCTTTTATAATGAAGCGATCTTCCGTAATCAAATCGTTTTCTGGCGGTTTTTGCTCCATATCTTGCCGTAGCCACTGTCATCGGATGTATCTTTTTAATTTCTCTAAGAAAACTCATCAATGAAGGAATTGAAATCTGTTTGTCTGGGGGAAGTGATAAGTTTTTATAGTGCAGGCTATCTGAGAAAATGACATAGACAGATTGCATTGAAGGCCTTTCTGATACCAAATACTCATTGTTGATAATTTCATGCATTAATTCCAAGACATCATCATCAATACGCCTTTTGCGAGTTACCTTTTTTTTGTCATGAACAGAAAGTTGGCTTGCTGGGTTAAAGTTTGAATCGCGATATGCCACCACCCACCTATTAAGTGTTGAAAATGAAGGTGGATTCTTATCATAGAGTTCTTTTGCGGTGAGCTCAATGAACTGTTTGAAGTATCTTTTGGGGATAATTGATCCAAAAGTCATCCTTACTTTTTCGACGTAACTTAGCCTACGCTGGAAAGTTTCTTTTTTTTGTGGTGTTAATGAAGTGAAATAGACCGCATCCGTAATATCTGAGAGAGCTTTTTTAACAAGCTTTAACTTTCCTTCAGAAAATAGCTTTTCAAAATTTTCAGACTTGAGAGACCGTTGTCTTTTGTACTCTAGACTCCTTAGGAGGTAGTAGTTGTCATCAATGCCCGATAATTCGTATGTGGTAGCACCAAGTTTATAATGTGCCCCAACAATATGATTAAAAGTATTCACTGGGCAGCTCCACTATGGTGTGTTCATTAATTATCTCTTGAGATATATGTTTTGGATTACCTAAGAAGAGTGCTTTTCTGATCGCTAATTCTGATGGACCATCTGCAATTGCCCGAAGATCTTTAACAGTACAATTATTACCTAATTGCAAAATGGTATTTTTCAGTACTGTGAAGGCTTCGTCACTGCATAAGTGCATGCCTTGATAAAGCATTTGGATATTAGTCAATAACGGCTCTTGACGTATCTTTGATTCAGGAACAACGATGAGTTTTTTACCAATGTTATTTAAATTAATCTTGATTTCATGCAGTCTGTCTACCATTTCTTCATCATCAGTCCATACATCAGGCTTGGTATCAACGTATCTTGATGAATTGTCTGCATAGTGCACGAGAAAGTCTGGGGTATAGGTTGTTTTTTTTCCTAGGATGATGAAATTAAAAGTTTCAGGTTGGCACATATATCCAGTTACGTTTCGGTCATACTCCAGACGTAATGCATAGTCTTTCTCTATTGAGCTCTCACAGCTGAATGTCCTTTGATTCTTGTATGACGAAAAGTGGTAAATCGAAAAACCCAATCGACCTTTCTTGTGATGTCTGGCCTGATCAGCATCCCTGATTTCATCCTGAAGATTTTCCATTTTTATTGTTATTTTGCTATCCATTCGCATAATTTCACACATTTTAAATGGTTAAGCAATTTAATAGTGATTATTGTGACCAAATTTACTTTTTAGTTATTAACAAGTCATGCTTGTATCTTCATGGGGAAATTACAGCTCGCCCAAGCCTGTTTTCCCAAGATAATTAAAAGGACATGGTATGAATCAAGTATTTACACAATGGGCACTGTCAGATTTTAGCGGCTGCGATAATGGGGGTATTGAAGCTGGAAACGCTACTAATCCCTCAATTTGGCTAATGGGAATTGAGCACGGAACTTACATTCGTAATAGTCAAACGCGGACCAAACTTCTAATAAGAATTACTCTATCGCCTTACAACGACGCTGGCCATATAATCAAAAAGTATTCAAGCTCTTAGCAGCACTAGGAATGATGCAGTGCCTGCCTTTATTCCATGCATCACGAAAGCTCGGTTTGCTATCGGCTGTTTCAGAATGGGCATTGAAGGTATTGCGTGCAATTTTGGTATCTTTAGCCCAATGAGGAATTAGACCAAAGTTACCCACCAATAACTCGTTATGTGGGACAGCTTCATCACCTACGTCAGCAAACGCATGTTTGCGTATGAAGGGACCGACATAAGTCGGCCAGAGGCTGTTTTTTAAATCTAATGGTAGTTCGGGCTCGACCCCAAAAAAGGTTTCGAGCTTGTTTTTATCAAGTAATGGGACGAAATGGGAACACATGTTTTGATAGTACCAGTAAATTTAGTGCTGCTTAGAACATTCAATGCATAATGCTTTTTTTAATGGAAATAATACTAACCAATGTTTTTTGTTCTAATTTTTATATTTAGCGTTGAAGTATTTGCACAACCTCCGGTAACTTTCTAACAGGCAAAAACTCTTGCTAAAAAGCAAATCTATTTTGATCGCAATGATATAGGAACTACTTATTGTTCCTGCCAATGGAAATGGGTTGGGCAGACTGGTGGTCGAGTAGATTTTAAATCTCGTGGGTATAGCGTGTGAGCCGAAGGGCAGCGAAATCGTGCGAAGCGGATTGAATGGGAGCACATCATAAGTGGACTTAGCAACATGTTATCTATTCATAATTAGCTGCTTTAGTTGAAAATATGAATACATAACACTTTCTGAATTTCTATAGCTCAAGATCCTTCAGCCAATACATTTCTCTCGCTTTAGTATTAGCGAATTATTAAGTGTCTTAGTTTTGTTTATTGATCCGGAAACCCCGAGCATAAGATCTCATACATTATTAAAAATCATTACAAACTTTATGTTTGTTAGATAAAAATAGTGACAGCCTTTCACCAGGCTAAGCAGACAACTTTTAATTTTGCCAATCTTTTGGGAACTAAGTTATTATCATGTAAACTAATAAGTCTGAGTACAGCAATAAAATTTAACGAAATGTCAGTAAAATTCATTATCAACATGCTCATCCTCATGATTGTGATGCAATCAGGCATAGTTGCGGCTGACGTTCATATTTCTGATTCAGCGACACCACATGAACATCAGTTTGTTCTTGATGATTCCAATGCAATTCAACAAGCGAACAATGCGTCTTCGCATGATGCACAAAGTACCGGCGATTGTGACTTTTGTATGCATTGTAAGTGTTCACATTTTATCGCCATCTTCAATATTGATGGAATTGATGTTGCTGCTAATCCAGACAATTATTTCAACCTCCACCCTAGATCGCCAAAACCTGACTTTACAGTCAGTATGTATCGCCCTCCGAGATCTTGAACTGCTGATGTTTTTGCGGACTTAACGTAAGTCCGTTGTTTGCAGTTAAACAGGATCTAATTTCATGAAAATACACTTTGATCGCACTACAAATGTGCGTGCGCCTGCTATCCGTGCATTGCTTTGTTCGATGCTGGTTGCCTTTTCTGTCTCACCGGTTATTGCCGATAACATTCAACAAACGAAAACGTTGAGTTTAAACAAGGCCATGCAACAAACACTGGCGCAACATCCGGCATTACAGGTTTTTCCAATTCGTCAGCAACAACTTGAAGCCCAGAAAAAAACGGCCAATCTCAAACCGGCATATGTTGTTGGTGCTGAGATTGAAAATTTCGCTGGCACCAGCGAACTAAGCGGTATCAAGTCACTGGAAACCACGGTCACTCTCTCCTCTGTCGTTGAACTGGGTGATAAAAGATTGTCCCGTGTTGAACTGGTGGAACAACAAAGCGATGTTGTCCGTGTTGATCGCAAAATAAAAGCGCTGGACTTGCTAGGTCAGGTAACACGACAATTTATTGAAGTGCTCAATAGCCAGGAGCGTGTAAAGCTAGCCGAGACGGGGCTGGAACTGGCGCAAACAACATTAACGGAAGTGAATAAACGTGTAGGTGCTGCCGTCGCGGCTGAAGCAGATTTGGGCCGCGCCGAAGCTTCTGTTAATCAGGCTGAACTGATACTGGCTGCCGAAAAACGTCAGCTGGAAGCCAACAAAGTGGTACTCGCTAATTTGTGGGGGAGTTATCAGCCTAATTTTGAGACCGCCACAGGCTCATTGTTTGCCTTTAGCGAGGCAATGTCATTTGAAGCCCTATTTAATCAGGCCCAGCAAAATCCGCAACTGGAACGTTTCGCTGCAGAAACGCGGGTTCGTGATGCACAAGTACGTCTTGCCAGAACTCAGCAAGTTGCAGATATGACCTGGTCAGTTGGGATCAGGCGCGATGAAGGACTGAATGATTCGGCGTTAGTTGCTGGTGTGTCAATGCCTTTGTTCAGTCGCCAGCGAGCGCAAGGTGATATTGAATCAGCATTGGCCGCGCGTAATGAAGTCAGCTATCGCCGTCAGGATATGCTATTGCAACTTCATGCTCAGCTTTATCGGGCTTATTCCGGGCGTGAACAAGCAATTGCAAGTATTTCCAAGTTGCAACAACAGATTATCCCCAAACTCACTAAAAGTCTGGAGCAAACGCAAACCGGTTATCAACGGGGACTCTACAGTTATCTGGAATTTCTTACCGTCAGGCAAGACCTGCTAGGTGCCAGACGTAGTGTCATTGAGGCTGCAACTGCTGCATTGCTATACCAGACCGAAATCGAACAACTCACCGCCGAACCGCTGACAGCTGCAGAGTAAGCAATATGAATCAGGACAAATCTATGTTTAATAAACCACATTTCGTTTTTTTACCCATACGCAGCCTGCTATCAGTAGCAGCACTAATATTGCTCATCATGTCACCTGCCATAGCTGAAGATGGTCATGCGATTGAGGCTCAGCAATCAGATCAACAAGCGCAAGCCCAGCTAGCAGAATCAAATGAGCAGCATGGTCATGAGTCAACGCAAGATAAAGATAACCATGATGAATTGATGCCAAAAGAGGATGAACATGATCATAGCGCTGAATCAAAACCCGAAGAAGAAGGGCATGCTCACGCTGAGGATGAAGGTAGTGAGCATGTAGAAATGGATGCCGATATGGCTCAAAAACACGGTGTGGTAACTGCAGAAGTTACTGCCGGGCAAATATCTGTCACCTCCAAATTATACGGGAGAGTGGTTTTATCACCTGATGAGATAAGTCAAGTCAGCGCACGTTTTCCGGGTCTAATCACCCGCGTTAATGTGAATTTCGGTGATACGGTCAAAAAAGGTCAGCTATTAGCCAGTGTTGAGTCAAACAACAGCTTACAGAGTTATAACGTCACCGCGCCCATCTCAGGTGTCATTACAGCAAAAGATGCCAATACCGGCGAAGTCGCGGCAGATCAAAATCTTTTTACCATTACCAATACCCAATCACTTTGGGCTGAACTCAAAGTCTTTCCGGGACAGGCCATGAAGATAAAACCTGGTCAGAAAGTGCGTCTGTTACATAACAACACATTTTATGAATCGACGATAAAGCAACTGCTGCCAAGCAAAGATAATGCCCCTTATCGGATTGCCCGCGTCGCACTTGATAATCAGCAGCAAGTCTGGTTTCCGGGGTTGCTCGTTGAGGCTGATGCCATTACCGAGCAAACACAAGTCAATCTCAGAATTCCTAACAGTGCCATACAACAGTTTGAAGGCGCGTCTGTCGCTTTTGTCAAAGTAGGCAAGCAATATCAAGTCAGGCCATTACAACTGGGTCTTAACGATGGTCAATTCAGTGAGGTTATATCCGGACTCCGGCAGGGCGATGACATCGTCGTTGAAAATAGCTATCTGATTAAAGCTGATCTGGAAAAAGCCGGCGCAGCTCACGCTCACTGATTTAGGGAACTGACATGATTAATACTATTTTAAGTCTCTCAATCGAGAGACGGGGCCTAATGTTGTCAATGATATTTCTTATCATTGGTCTTGGAATTTGGAGCTATCAGAAACTGCCGATTGATGCCGTTCCGGACATCACTAATGTTCAAGTTCAGATCAATACCAAGGCGCCCGGATATTCTCCGCTGGAATCTGAACAACGCATCACTTATCCAATCGAGAGAGCGATAGCCGGATTACCGGATCTTGATTACACCCGCTCAATCTCTCGTTATGGATTATCACAAGTCACCGTGGTGTTTGAAGAAGGCACCGATCTGTATTTTGCGCGTAACCTTATTAATAACCGTCTGGCCGTTATAAAAGGCTCACTGCCGCAAGGTATCGAACCGGAAATGGGACCTATCGCGACCGGGCTGGGCGAAATTGTCATGTACACAATTACCGCAAAACCCGATGCAAAACAAACTGATGGCAGCCCCTATGATGCGACTGAACTTCGGGTGCTTCAGGACTGGGTGATTCAACCTCGGCTGGAGCGGGTAAAAGGTGTCACAGAAGTCAATGTTAACGGCGGTTATGAAAAGCAATTTCATGTTCAGCCGGATCCGGCGAAATTACTGAATTTTGGCGTGTCTCTCAGTGATCTGAAACAGGCGTTGATGCAAAACAATGATAATCGGGGCGCCGGTTATATTGAACGATATGGTCAGCAGATCCTAGTTCGATCGCCGGGACAACTTAAATCCATCGATGATATTCGTCAGGTAGTAGTGAAAAATATTGATGACCGACCAGTGTTAGTCAAAGATGTGGCCGACGTTGTGATCGGTAAGCCGCTACGCAGTGGTGCGGGTACCCGTGATGGTAAAGAGACGGTTGTCGGCACCGTCATGATGTTGTTTGGTGAAAACTCACGCGAAGTTGCCTCTTCGGTTACACGTGAAATGGCGGAGATTCAATCTTCATTACCGGAAGGCGTCATATTGGAAGCGGTATATGACCGTACCACCCTAGTCGATAAAGCCGTCGCCACGGTTCAAAAAAATCTGGTTGAAGGGGCTTTGTTGGTTATCGTGGTATTGTTTTTGTTGTTGGGCAATATTCGCGCGGCTTTAATAACTGCTGCAGTTATACCCCTATCAATGCTGGCAACGATTACCGGCATGGTACAGGCCGGTATTTCTGCCAATCTGATGAGTATGGGTGCACTTGATTTTGGCCTGATTGTCGATGGTGCGGTGATTATCGTTGAGAACTCTATCAGACGATTATCAATGGCACAAAAGCAATATGGTGGTGTGCTGCCGGTTAAAGAACGCTTAAACGTAGTCTATGAGGCTACGAATGAAGTGATACGTCCCAGCCTGTTTGGCGTCATGATTATTACCATTGTGTATATCCCGTTATTCACATTGACAGGTGTTGAAGGCAAGATGTTTGACCCCATGGCTGCCACCGTGGTGATCGCTTTACTATCTGCCATGGTCTTTACGCTTACGATAGTACCGGCTGCCGTCGCCATGTTTATGAGTGGACGGGTCACTGAAAAAGAGAGTTTTATCATCAGTGGTGCCAAGTGGATTTACCGGCCAGTTTTGCTGCTCAGTCTAAAGCTGCGCTGGCTGTTGATTCTGTTTGCAGCCTTGCTGGTTGCGCTGTCAATTAACATGGCCAGCAAAATGGGGTCAGAATTTATCCCCCAACTAAATGAAGGCGATATTGCCTTACATGCACTGCGAACCATCGGTACCAGTCTAGAGCAATCCGTCAAAATGCAGGAACAGCTGGAACAACGGCTAAAAACTTTTCCGCAGGTGGATAAGGTTATTGCCAAAATCGGGACGCCGGAGGTAGCAACCGATCCAATGCCACCTAATGTAGCCGATACATTCCTTATACTTAAGCCAAGAAATGAATGGCCGGATCCGGAATTACCCAAGAGCGAACTCCTTGCTGAAATTGAAGCAGCAGTCACGCAATTACCCGGTAACAACTATGAGTTTACTCAACCCATTGAAATGCGCTTTAACGAGTTAATTTCAGGCGTTCGTGCGGACTTGGGTATTAAAGTTTTCGGCGATGATTTGGACTTGATTAAGCAGAACGCTGAGGCAGTTCTGGCTGTGATTCAGGAGATCCCCGGCGCTGCAGATGCCCGGCTGGAGCAAGTCGATGATATGCCCATGCTGACCATTGAACCCAAACGCATGGCCATGTCACGTTATGGACTTAATGTCGATGATTTACAAAACATGTTATCCACCGCCGTTGGCGGTGGCGAAGTTGGCCTGATCTATGATGGCGATCGGCGCTTTGATCTGGTGGTGCGGTTGCCTGAAGAAATTCGACAAGACATACCCGCCTTATCGAATCTGCCCGTGAGTTTGCCTAATGGCGATTACGTCCCTTTATCCGAAGTCGCAACCATCGAATTAACACAAGCGCCGAGTCAGATTTCCAGAGAAAACGCCAAACGGCGCGTGGTGGTCACCAGCAATGTCAGAGGACGTGATCTGGGTTCTTTTGTAGAAGAAGCTCAACAGCGTATTGCTGAGCAAGTGCAATTACCACCCGGTTATTGGATTGAATATGGTGGTACTTACGAGCAACTACAATCAGCCAGTCACCGACTGTCGATTGTGGTGCCGGTTACGTTGTTCATTATCTTGGGCCTGCTGATTACTTTGTTTGGCTCATTTCGAGATGCAGCAATTATCTTCACTGGGGTGCCCCTTGCATTAACTGGTGGTGTTTTGGCGCTCTGGTTGCGAGATATGCCGCTATCTATTTCCGCAGGGGTTGGTTTTATTGCGCTCTCGGGCGTGGCGGTATTAAACGGTCTCGTAATGTTGTCATTTATCAGGGATTACTGGCATCGGCACGGCGATCTGCACAAAGCAATCGTTGATGGTGCAATGACCCGGTTACGGCCTGTATTGATGACGGCTCTGGTAGCAAGTCTCGGTTTTGTGCCGATGGCACTCAATACCGGCACAGGGGCGGAGGTGCAAAGACCGCTGGCAACGGTCGTCATTGGTGGCATTATTTCGTCAACTTTACTCACCCTAGTGGTACTGCCCGCACTTTACCGCATAGTTCATGGCCGTGAAAAATCAAGATAAAACATGGCGGCCTTTTTGGCCGCCAATTTTTCTTGAGTTTATCTATACAACGAATTCAGAAAAGGAATATCTATATGCATACACATCATCAAGAAGGGGGGACTTCTGGTAATCGGATCGCAACGGCTTTTTTTCTAAATGTCAGTTTTACCATAATTGAATTTATCGGTGGCTGGCTGACAAATAGCACGGCAATTATGGCTGATGCTGTTCACGATCTTGGAGATAGTCTGTCTATTGGCAGTGCCTGGTTTTTAAACCGTGCTGGCAATAAGTCTGCTGATTCTGTATTTACCTATGGTTATCGGCGCCTGTCTCTTTTTGGCGCTTTGATTAATGGCTTGGTGTTAATCGCTGGCTCAATATGGGTGTTAACTCAAGCGGTACCACGTTTGGCCGATCCGGTGATGCCGGTTACCGAAGGCATGCTGGCATTGGCTTTATTGGGCGTTACTGTTAATGGTTTTGCGGCTTATCGGCTGAGCAAAGGGACTTCTCTTAATGAAAAAATACTCAACTGGCATTTATTAGAAGATGTATTAGGTTGGCTGGCTGTTTTGATCATTTCTATCATTCTGCAGTTTGCCGACTGGCCGATTTTAGATCCGCTTTTATCCATTGGTTTTACACTATTCATCTTATTTAATGTTGTTCGCAATTTGTGGGTGACCGGTAAATTGTTTTTTCAGGCAGTGCCCGATAAAGCGCTGCATGATGAGATCAAAAAATCTCTTGTCAGCATTGAGGGTGTCAATGAGGTACATCATTTACATCTCTGGTCACTTGATGGTGAACACCATGTCCTTACTGCACATCTGACACTTGATAACGATATTGTCTCTTCTGAAAATTACATGGCTATGAAACAAACGGTTGCCGAGATTTTATCTCAATATGATCTTGAGCACACTACGATAGAGCTTGAACTGAATCAGGAGCGTTGCAGAGATTTTAGTGACCCTGAAACAACATCTCAATAACATTTTACGCAAATAAAAAAATGACAATTATTAATATCCAACCAAAAAAGTTCACTGGTTTCAAACGTGTGCTCTGGGCGACTTTTTATTCATATAAAGGGTTTCATTCTGCGCTGCGTCATGAAGTTGCTTTTCGTCAGGAATTTATTGCATTCGTCTTATTATTGCCGGTTGTGTTCTGGGTAGACTTTACTGCTATAGAGCGGTTTATGTTGATAGTCAGCATGGTTGCTGTGATGGTCGTCGAGTTGATCAATTCAGCAATTGAATCGACGCTGGATAGAATCAGCTTAGAACATCACTTATTAACTGGGCGGGCCAAAGATTATGGATCACTGGCTGTTTTACTTACCCTTATTATGTCAATCGCAGCATGGACATTATTACTATGGCCCAGATTATTTTGAATTCAAACGAAAAAAATATGATCACAAAATCAACCTCAATGCTAGGACCTTACCGCATTTTATTTCAGGTTCTGTTTATTGGGCTTCTTATTCTCTCGCTATCAAGATTAGGGCTTGTTCTATGGCAGTGGGATCGGGTATCGGCAGCAATTGGTCTGACATCTATATTTATTCAGGGCTTCAGAGCCGACCTCATTATTATGGGCATGCTTATTGCACCACTGATGTTATTGATGCCGCTACTGGTTAATAAACTTACTTGGCAATTATGGCAAAAGCTAGTGTGGCTCTGGAGTTTAATGATCATTATGTTGATCGTTTTTATGGAGTCTGCCACACCGGCATTTATTGTTCAGTATGATTTGCGTCCGAACAGACTATTTGTCGAATACCTGCAATATCCAAAAGAAGTTTTCTCAACCTTGTGGGAAGGTTTTCGTCTTCCACTCATTCTCGGCGTTGTTTTCACTATATTAGCTGGTTGGTTCACAAATCGATTGTTACAGTATTGGTTAAAACAATATCAATTGGATTGGCCAATTTGGCGTATATGGCTAACTTGGCCGCTGATGGTTCTCATCTTCGTAGTCATGATCCGATCTACTTTATCCCATCGACCAGCTAATCCGGCCATGTTTGCAATCAGCTCGGATGCTATGGTCAATAGCCTAATCATTAACTCAACTTGGTCAGTGTATTTTGCTATCTACAATATGAAGCATGAAGCAGAAGCCGGAGAAGTCTATGGTTCGCTGACTGATGCACAAATCATGCAGGAAATGAGCGAGAACTATCCCTGGCTTGATAATGATCCAGATGCACCATTTCCTACTCTCAATAAACGGCCAGCGACAGTTGAAAGAGATAAACCACTTAATCTGGTTATCATTCTTGAAGAAAGCTTGGGTGCCACTTTTGTCAAGTCTTTGGGTGGGGAGTATTCCGTAACACCAGAACTGGAAAAACTGAAAAATGCGGGTTGGTGGTTTGAACAACTTTACGCAACCGGTACGCGTTCAGTAAGAGGAATTGAAGCCACGATAACGGGTTTTTTGCCCTCGCCCGCAAGAAGCGTAGTAAAGCTTTCTTTATCACAACAGAATTTTTTCACTGTTGCAGATTTATTGGGTCAACGTGGCTACAAAACGGAATTTATTTATGGCGGGCAATCTCACTTCGATAACATGGCTAACTTCTTTATTGGCAATGGCTTTCAATCTATCATTGACCAAAATGATTACGTTGATCCACTCTTCGTTGGCAGTTGGGGGGTCTCAGATGAAGATCTATTCAATATGGCGCATCAACGGATCGTTCAAGCGAACCTGAGTAATCAACCGTACTTTAGTTTAGTTTTCACCTCCAGCAACCATTCGCCATACGAATTCCCCGATGGCAAGATCGATCTGCATTCGGCCGAGAAACAAACTGATTTGAATGCTGTTAAATATGCAGATTATGCTTTGGGGCAGTTCTTTAACACAGCTATGAAAAGCGATTATTGGGACAATACACTCTTTTTGGTGATTGCCGATCATGATTTAAATGTTTATGGAAATGCACTTGTGCCGATAGAACGTTTTCAAATCCCAGGCCTCATTTTAGGGGCTGATATAAAACCAAAACGTATTAAGACGGTGGCGAGCCAGATTGATATGGCGCCTACTTTACTGTCACTGATGGGTATTAGCGCTGAGACACCAATGATAGGCAGAGACTTAAGCCGCCCAGAGGAGCAGCAATCACCCGGCAGGGCATTGATGCAATTTGCCGATTATTTTGCCCTGCTGCAAGGGCAGAAGGTGACCGTGTTACGCCCTCAAAAAGACGCTCTAGCTGGGCAGTATATTCTCAACAAGCGTCAATTAGAGCTTACAGGGCCAGCAGATAAAGAGGATGCTCATGAAGCATTGGCACATGTATTACTACCTTCTTGGCTATACCGTCAGCAACGTTACGATATGCCTGTCGGGCATCCGTCAAACAAAAATTAGCATTTCTCATCCTATTATGCAGTTTTTGATTGGTCGCATTAAAGATAAGAAATGTTATGTTGGTCAAAAATTCTATGTTAAATAATTTATTCACAACTATTTATAAAGTTTGGAAAATCAAAAACCATGGGTAGATTAATTTATTTCATAGAATCAAATCTCGTTTGGTTTGTCATTATTGTGGCTGGGATTGGCCTAGTATTACCTGAGACAGGTAATTATCTCCAACCACTAATTGGGCTATTACTCGCTGCATTAATGTTTATTATTAGTCTGACTTTTGATGCCCATGACGTGAGATTAGTACTTAGAAAACCTTCAAGGCAATTTTTAGCGCTGGTTCTAGTTTATGGCCCCATGTCACTTGCCGGGCTGCTGACCGGCCGCTTATTCTTTGGCAGTGGTCCGTTGGCTATGGGCCAAACTTTGCTTGGCACTTTACCCACAGATGTATCATCTCCGTTGTTAGTGTTGATGGCGCGAGGCAATGTTGCATTGGCTGCCGTTTTTAATGCGGTAAATACTGCTTTATCCCCATTCATTGTTCCTCTGCTTTTTTTATGGCTGACGGGCATTCAACTGGAAGTACCGCTTGACAAAATTATTTTCGAATTAGTGTTGATTGTTCTCGTTCCCACCATTTTGGGCGTGAGTTTACGAACAAAGTTTTCAACATTTTTTTCACGGCATGATTCAGCTTATGCAGGAATTGGCTCGTTTCTTTACCTTCTGATATTGCTCGCTGTGATAGGGCCTAATGCAGAAACGATTATTGGCTATGGTTGGTACGCTTTTGTTATTGCTGCTGCAGCTTTATCTCTGAATTTGATTGGTTATCTGGTAGGAATGACCTCACGTCTGATAACCAACGACCGAAAAGAGGTCATCACATATCTTTTCACGGTAAGTAAGAAGGAATTCAGTATAGCTGCTGCTTTTGTAGCGGCATCCGGGCTACCTTCAGAAATTGCTATTCCTGCCGCATTTTTCGCCGTAATTCAAATGATCACTTCTCCGATTGTAGCCAAAATTCTCTCTCGAACTGTATAGCATCAGAGAGATGACTAAAAATCATGTCAGTTGGGGTAAACCTTCAGCTGACAAGTAACAATGGTTAAATATCTATTTGAATGCAGAATTATCAGGGTTAAAAAACGGTGATAACTCATGCTAAATAAATACTAACTCAGTCAAGGATAACAATATGCCAACTTCGTCTGTAATTAAAGGTAAATGGATAAGTGTTTTTAACATACAAAAGATGGATTGTCCGTCAGAAGAGCGGATGATCCGTATGGCATTGAACAGTTTAGGTGGGATTAAAGCACTATCGTTTGACTTGCCGAATCGTCGGTTAGAAGTGCTACATGACGGAGCGGTTGAGCCAATTACCACGAAACTTGCAAGCTTGGGGCTAGGTGCGTCGCTTGAGAAGACACAAGCCGCCGCCACCGATAGCGTCTCGGCTATTGAAAAATTTGCTGGCTCTGCCGATCAGGAGTCACACATCCTACTTGTGCTACTTGGCATCAATGCTCTGATGTTCATAGTGGAATTGACTGCTGGCTTGCTTGCCCAATCTGCAGGGCTGATAGGTGAGTCGTTAGACAATTTCGCCGATGCCGCTGTTTATGGTATTGCTCTCTATGCAGTGGGCCATAGTATCAAAATGCAGGTCCGCGCCGCTCAATTTGCAGGTGTACTTCAATTGATTCTTGCCTTAGGTGTTCTAGCGGAGGTATTACGTCGTTTCGTATTCGGAAGCGAACCTGAATCTGTAACGATGATGGCCGTTGCCTTCGTTGCTATGATTGCCAATATCATCTGTATGTTGTTGATTTCGAGGCATCGTGATAATGGTGCACACATGAAGGCAAGCTGGATATTCTCAGCCAATGACGTCGTGATCAATGTGGGCGTTATCTGCTCTGGTGCCTTAGTACTCTGGACAGGATCCAACTATCCGGATTTGATTATTGGCACCGTAGCAGGCCTGATTGTCCTCAATGGAGCGCGCCGAATTCTGGCTCTTCGAGCTTGATAGTTTTAAAGGTTTAAGTTAGGGGTTTTATTAGAAATCTTTATTTAGCCTTAGTTATTTATGATAATTAAATATATGTAAATTTAAATGCATTATTTAAAAATTTTTAAAAACCCAACAAGCAAATAAATTAAGGGACTGATCCAGATAACTAGCCCATACCCGCCTTAACCCATTGAGCTAATTGCTTTAATTGGCTCTTTGGGTCACTGTTATTAAATCGCCACTCACACTCTTTCAAAAACAAGTGAAAATGCGCTTTTGGAATACCGTTAAATCGGCGTAAATGACGCTTGGTTTGATTCCAAAAATTCTCAATACCATTGATATGTAGTGGTTTACTGATCCCGGACACCAATTAAGGAGGTAATATGACCTCCGAAGAGGTGTTCAATGACAAAACAAAGAAGAAGTTTTACTCCTGAGTTCAAGCTGGAAGCAGCGAGTCTGGTGGTGGACCAGAACTACAGTGCTCCAGAAGCCTGCCAAGCCCTCGGTGTGTGTGAGTCAGCCCTGCGTCGCTGGGTTAAACAGTTACAAGCTGAACGAGGTGGGCATACGCCTGCTTCCAAAGCGTTGACGCCAGAACAGCAGCGTATTCAGGAGTTGGAAGCGCGGGTGAAGCGCCTGGAGCAGGAAAAAACCATATTAAAAAAGGCTACTGTAGATTCAAACGATCATTGCAACACCGTTATCAATCATGTGTGATGGTGTTTTAAATTTCAATGTTTTCCTCGGACGTTCGTTTAATTGAGTTGCAACAGCATTCAGCCGTTCTTGTGAGTGTGGTGATAGATCTGTTTTTTTAGGGAAGTATTGACGAATTAGGCTGTTGGTATTTTCGTTTGTGCCCCTTTGCCAAGGGCACTGCGGATCACAGAAGTACACAGGAATGCCAATTTCCTTTGTTAAGTCAGCATGTTTAGCCAACTCCATGCCTCTATCCCAAGTCAAAGATTTACGATATTCAGCTGGCATCTTTGTAAATGTTGCTAACAAGGCTTTATGTACAGATTCAGCATCCTTCCCTGCCAGTTTGAGGATGATGGTAAAGCGTGACTTCCTGTCGACTAGCGTAGCAATGTGTGTGTTTTTCGAACCTGATACCAGAGCACCTTCCCAATGACCAAGAGACTTACGGTTATCAATGTTTTTAGAACGTTCATGGATCGACAAACCACTAACAATTTTAGTGAAGCTCCTATCGCCACTTCGACGATGATATTGGCTATGGCGCATCGGTCTGTTTCGCCGCAGATGTTGCGTGAAAGAGTGATGGATCACACCTTTGGCACGCACGTACATTGATTTATAAATGGTCTCATGTGAAACCTGCATTTGTTTGTTTCGTGAGAATTCAACACTTAGCCAGCCAGATATTTGCTCAGGGGACCACTTCAGCTCAAGCTTTGACATGACGAGTTGCCGTAAATCTGAATTAAGCTCTAGTATTCCAAGTTTTGGCCGCTTGGCCATGCGCCTTGCACGATTGTCTGCATCAACCGCTTTGTAGAAGCGTCTTCCTCGGTTACGGGCAATTTTCCGAGAAATGGTTGAAGGTGAGCGATTCAGCATCCTGGCGATAGCTCTGAGTGACATCTTCGCCGATAATGCGACTCTTATTTCCTCACGCTCAGCAATTGTCAGATGTTTGGCATTTCTGGTTCTGGTTCTGGGTTTGATGCCACCGGTTTCACGTAATGCTGTGAAAACTGTACCGGGTGCTGCGTCCAATACTCTTCCAATATCACTGAAACCGGTGCCTTGTTTCCATAAATTAAATACCAGTTCTTTCTCATCTTGAGTAAATGTTCGTTTTGCTCGTTTCATCAAATGTGCCCATGCAAATCAGTATTTTAGTAAAACTGTTGCTTTGACCATTTGAATCTACAAGCGCTTTTTTTATAATGTCACGCTCTGTTTTTAATTTGGCATTTTCCCGACGAAGCCTGACAAGCTCTTTATTCAGCTCAGCGTCAGCCATATTTTTTTGAGTGCTTGGCACGCCATTGGCCGTCTTTATCCAGCGTCGCAGCATGCCAGAGTTGATTCCCAGATCGTCCGCTATTCCCTGAATCGAGCTGTCCTGTTGACTCGCAAGCCTGATGGCCTCTGCTTTAAATTCATCGGTGTATTTTCTGCGTGTTCCCATTTGATTCATCTTCTACTTTTCCTTTCATGTTAAAACATGCTTATGAAAAGTGTCCGTTAAATTGTGGGAAACCCAATAGGATAACACTTCGTTATTGGTATAAGTGGGAAACTATGACAAGAAACGGTTTTTAAATAAACGAGAAGTATGGGTAGTAAACCTAGCACGAATCGATTAAAAGAATTATTTTTGAACGTTTAAATATAAAGCGATAGGTCCGAATTTTAAGCAAATTAATCATATGTTTATTAAATATCTCAGTAAAAATCTCTTCATCGTTATCAGTGTGTTGCTTAGTTCCGCATCAGCCACACCTACCACTTTCGAACAATCAAAAATAATTGCGAAAGAACAAATCTATTTTGATCGAAATGATGATGGCTCTACATATTGTTCCTGCCAATGGAAATGGGTTGGAAAATCCGGTGGTCGAGTCGACTTTAAATCTTGTGGTTATAAAATCAGAGCAGAAGGACAGCGTAATCGGGCGCAACGTATTGAATGGGAACACATCGTTCCTGCCTCAAACTTTGGCCGTGCACGGCAATGTTGGCAAAAAGGTGGTCGTTCGAACTGTAAACAAACCGATCCAGTATTCAATTTGATGGAAGCTGATTTACATAATCTCACACCAACAGTGGGTGAGCTTAATTCAGATAGACAGAACTTCAACTATGGCGTCTTACCATCGGCTACTAAACGACATGGTGCTTGTGAATACAGAGTTGACTTTAAAACAAGAGTGGTTGAGCCACGAAATGAAATTAAAGGGTTTTTAGCAAGAGTGTATTTTTACATGCATGACCGATACGGTATGAATATGTCTGAGCAACAACAACGCTTATTGATGTCCTGGCATAACATTTATCCTGTTTCAGCTTGGGAATTGGAAAGGGACCGCCGTATATCAACTATAACAGGCCATTCAAATCCATTTGTGACTGGTGAAAAGAATTGGAAGATTGGACAGAAAAGTTCAGCAAAAGTAGCAATCACTGCCAATAAAGCACCAGTTGTCCAAAAGATAATTAGGGGCAACCGTAACAGTAATGTTTTTCATTTACCCAATGGGTGCCCGTCATATGACAAAGTCAGCCCCAAAAATATTGTCGAATTTGTCTCCGAAACTGAAGCACATGATGCAGGATATAAAAAAGCAGGGAATTGTAATTAGGATAATACTTGAAATCTTTTCGCTTAAACTATCTGTTTGAAATAGTAAAAAATTAGGACTGGAAACCACATGATGTTAGTTGTCGATCTGGAAGCAACTTGTTGGGAAGATAAGGTGGATGGAACCGATCTTCGGCAGACGGTAGATGATATGGAAGTGATTGAATTTGGTTGTGTCGTCTGTGAAACAAATGGAACGGTTATCGATTCAAAATCTTTTTTTGCACGTCCCAAGTTACATCCTGTTTTAACTGAATTCTGTACGAAGCTAACGTCGATCAAGCAATCAGATGTTGATAATGCCCCATATTATGCTGATGCCACGAAAACATTGAACGAATGGCTTGGACAATACGAATTATCACAATGGGTGTCATGGGGAAACTATGATAAGCATCAACTTTTAAAAGAGTATGAGAGACACGGCGTATGTCCAAGCTTTCTTGATTTACCTCATGAAAATTTAAAAAAGCGTTGGAGTAAAGGTAAAAAAGCTTTTCGTAACGCAGGTCCTAAAGTTGCCTTGGAGTATCACGGCCTAGAATTTGAAGGCAAATATCATCGTGCAATTGATGATGCATTAAATATCGCACGACTATTACCATTTATTTATAACGAGACCGTGGAAAAATAATTTGTTGCTACAGAAATGGTTTTTTTTATTACTTACATTAGTTCACGAAAGTATTGTAAAAATTCAAATAGATTGTTAATTTACGACTGTGTTTCGTTATAACGAGCGCGTTTTGCCAGTTGGATGATCCACTGGTTCCTTAGTTTCTGCTGAGCAGGGCGAGGTAACCAATAATTGTGGAGAACTTCATGGCAAAAAACCGACCTTCCCTCCGTGCACCTCGCACTAAAGCTTTCAAAAAACAAAATGGCCGTTGCTACTATTGTGATCTACCGATGTGGAACTCAGATGCAAAGATCTTTTCTCAGCGTTATAAATTAACTCTAAAACAAGCTGAACAGTTCAAATGTACAGGTGAGCATCTCACTGCGTTTCACGCCGGAGGTGCTTCTAATCAATCAAATATTGTCGCGGCTTGTCATTACTGCAATGCTAAAAGGCACACTCGTAAAGAGGAGCTATCACCCGAGACATACAAAAATAAAGTGCAGAAGCGCGTGCGAGCAGGGAAATGGAATGCAGGGCTTCTGTTAAGCGCTCACTGATTCCCTGAGAGTTTTTCCTGAATTCTTAAATAGATTTCTTCCCGATTCACTGCCACCTCTCTGGGGGCAGTGATTCCTATTCGAACCTGGCTTTTTTTCCCATAACCAGATACGCCTAACACTTCAATCATGACTCCTTGTCCAATATAAAGTTTTTGGCCAACCTGTCTCTTTAAAATCAACATCCTTGTCTCCTTATTTTTCCGCTATTGCGAGCTTACAAAAATTATTGGCTGATCTCACATGGCTTCAGAGAGTCTTTTACAAAATTCTTATTGATCCAATATCAATGATTCCCTATATTTTCTCTTCTCTGTATTTTCTCATTTGGCCATACATTTAATTGAAGGTGATTATGCCTGCTGTAAGTAATGAATTCTGGGACAGGGTTATTATATTGGTCGATATGAACTGCTTCTTCGCTCAGGTAGAGCAACAAGATAATCCGTTTTGGCGCAATAGGCCTGTGGCCATTACGAATGGAAAATTAGGTAGCACGATTATCACATCTTCTTATGAAGCCCGGGCGTATGGAGTAAAGACGGGCATGCGTCTGAAAGAGGCGAGAGGACTGTGTCCCGAGCTTATCCAGGCTCCGAGCCGACCGCATCGATATGTGGAAAAATCCACTCAAATTATGCAAGCGCTGGAAAAAATAACCCCCGACCTTGAAATATATTCTGTCGATGAAGCTTTTCTGGATGTTACCCATTGTCAGAGCCTTTTAGGAAATCCGGAAACCATCGCGAAACTAGTAAAAAAAGCGGTGAGCGATGCTTCTGGCCTGACGTGTAGTGTTGGTGTGAGTGGTGACAAAACTACTGCCAAGTTTGCAGCCAAATTGAATAAGCCAGATGGTTTAACTGTTATCAAGCCTTGGGAAGCTGAAGCTAGACTGGCCGATGAACCTGTCACTGAGCTGAGTGGTATTGCTAAAGGCATTGGCACGTTTCTGAATAAGTACGGCGTATATAAATGTGGCGATATGAAGAAGTTACCGATCGGCATCTTAGCCAAACGCTTTGGTAATCCCGGCAGACGAATCTGGTTAATGGCTCAAGGCAAAGATCCCGAGCCCGTAACAACAATCGTAAAACCGCCTAAAACCATTGGGCATGGCAAAGTCATGCCGCCTGGTACCCGTGATTTACGAACCGTTTTACTTTACTTGCAGCATATGGCTGAAAAGGTCGGAACAAGACTGCGTCGTCATAACTTTCAATCGAATCATTTTTTCATCGGTATCAAAACCGAAGCGGGCTGGCTTGGTATGAAAACAAAGATTGATTTCACCACGGACGATGGTCAGGTTATTTATGAACTGGGTCGGCAGTTTATGCAAAAGTATTGGGTTGGCCAAGATGCTCGACAGGTACAAATCACAGCATTAAATCCCACAGAGTCTCGGCAGCAGGATTTATTTTTGGATAACACCCATCAAATCAAACGTGAAAAGATTAATCAGGCGGTAGATAAGATTAACCAACGCTACGGCGAATTTACCGTGGCACCAATGCCTGTGATCGGACGTAGTGAGATGCCAAATGTAATAGCCCCCGCATGGAAGCCCACAGGCCATAGGAAGACGATCTGATGTGCGGTGGAGCCTATTTTCAATATGGTGATGAATTCATGCGGATGTATTTCCCCAACCCCAAAGCCATGCTGCCAGTGTTAAAAAAAGATGGCTCGATTGAGTTGTTACCCTGGGGACGTCGACAAAAGCAACCTGGATTTTTACCTATAACTGGATGGGCAAAGATTGAATCCATTTATGGCGGCGTATGGGAGCGTTATTTTCCCAAGCCGGTAAAGATCCCAGTGTTAGCGTTTATGGAAAAAGATTTTGAAGGTCAGAGTCACTGGTATGACTTGCAGAAGGGGCAATACATTCAAGGTTTAGTGGCGAAAGAGGGTAATGAGCGTCGAGTATATGTGGTGACATTGGAACCCGAGCCCGAGGATGCACAAATACATAGTCGTTGGCCACGAGTCATTCAATCAGGCGAAAGAGGATATAGGACTTACTGACTACCAAGCTATAAGTAATAACGTCGAAAAAGTGTAATATATACTTAATAAGTTACCTTATAAATATATCCTAACTAAATGTTAATATTGATTATATGTAAAAAATAATTTCTTGTGATACAAAACAAAAGCTATTAATCTTGCCCTCAGGTTTATTGGAGGAGGGCCAGAAGTTGGCTGCTAAAGTTAGAGAAGAAAGTGAAGAAAGGCTGCTCGTCTTTTGGGATGTCGTCGAACTCGGGATGGATAAACATATCATTGGTTTTGACATCGGGCGAAAACAGGCAAGATTCAGCACGCCCATCATTAAATTGGATTTACATTCCAATACGGCGATAACTAGATCTGGCACACGCTATAGATTTTTGAGCGCGCCTGGTCGACTTCATCCCTATGCTAAACGGCTATTAAAAAAGCTCTTTAATAATAGTCCGCTTCGCTACACGTTGAAGTATTCCCATCCTGAAGATAAAAGAAATTCGCTGGATAACATTGAGGAATGGGTCAAGCATTCGCGGGTCACAAAGCCCCGTAAAGACCCATATGATCGCTATAAAGGCAAACTGATCGCTTGTTTAAAATCAGAGTTTGAAGATATAGCAGAGTTTTATCATCACTTGGCGTGGATCGATGAGAGAAGTATTTATATCGGCAATACCAATGATGAATTCACCTTGTGGAATGAGTTTGCTTTGCGTCATGGAAAAAGCGAGGACATTCAAAAGATTTTCTTGGAGCAAACATCTACATGCCATTTGGCCACGCAAAAAGCCAGCGCTCTGCTCGAACGTGGCGCGCTGTCTCAAGTTGTTATTGATCCGAAGATACCCATTATTTTTTCCAGAGATCTGTGGGATAAAGCTTCCTGCTTATTTTCTGACATGGTGTCCAAGCTCGCAGAGCTTAATCCAAACGCCGACGTTACGTCACTGCGATTAGTCCCGCCGTCTGAAGAGGGCATGATTGAGTGGGCTGTGAAGTCAGTTCCTCGTGCCCGGAATATACAAGCCACTACCAAACCCCCGAAGAGTTTTGATACCCAGCACTACCTCTATGAAATTTTGGATGGCCACTCTCGGGCTATTCAAGATTTTAGACGCTCACATGAGATCCTCAGTCATGACTAAGTTAACGCAATTCATCAAATTATTTGATCCAGTCGCCCTGTCGGACCGCCGGGAGACGCTGTCAAAAGATGTTCTCAATCAAAGTGCAAACCTCTTTAAAAAGCTACCTGATGTCAGGATCCGAGTCAAATTGACCCGTGAACGTTTAGCTGAAATTGAGGCACATTTACGCCAAAAATTTCCGAGCTTTAACGAGGCAACAGATGCCATATTTAATGAGTTGATGATTTCCTTGCACAGTTCTTCAAAGGGTGTTTATTTCTGGCCTATCTTACTACTGGGACCGCCAGGCACAGGAAAAACACACTATGCCAGGGAGCTTTCTGAATTGCTTGGTCTGGGCTTTGAAAAAGTCGATCTTGCCGCCACGACGGCGGGAATGGTCTTGGTGGGTACGAGTTCACAGTGGGGTAATTCCAAACCTGGCCTCGTAGCATCACATCTTTTGCAGAACCGTATTGCTAACTTTGTGTTGTTTCTGGATGAAATCGATAAAGCTGACAATAAATTCATCAATGGTGGAAACGTCAATAATTCTTTACTGACGTTGCTTGAACCTGAGACCGCCAAAGAGTTTCAGGATGAGTTTGTTCAGGTTCCCATGGATGCTTCGAATATCTGCATTATTCTCACCGCGAACGAAGAAAAAAATATAGATGAGCCCATTTTAAGTCGGCTGAAGAAAGTAAGGGTAAGTGAGCCAACCCTTGAGCAGTTACGACAGATTGCGCCGTTCGCCCTTGAGAACATTATCAAGCACCTTGAAGTGGATAACCTGATGATCTCGACATTGGATAGTGAAGCACTCGACGCGCTACAAATGAATAAAGTCAATGTACGTCAGTTAAACGAAGTCCTGAGAGAGGCTATAGGCCTGTGCCTGAAGGAGAAGTCGACGCAGCTCTCCGCTTCCCATATCAGAATTTCCATTGAACGTACGCTGGGCATCACAGTACCCCCTGAGGCTAAGCCCAAATCAACTAAGAAACTTCACTAACGCACCTTATAACGCAAAGGAGAACGATATGGATATTTATGTGCCCCCCGGTGAAATCATCATGAAGGACTGGAATATTCTGATGATTGAGTATGAGCATGTTATGACGGAGAAGTTTCTGGGATACAGCATGAACGAGCAACACTATCGATTAAGCTCTGTCATTCGAGAATACGACCGAGAAACCAATACAGGGATAACCGAATCGGGTTCACGCTATACGTTTCTGACACCACCTGGAAAGCTCCATCCGCGTGCTCAGACAATGTATGAGAATTTCTGCAAAGTAAAAGAAGTCTCCATCAAATTGAAATACGAGTTTTAGTCATGCGTGAGACGTTAACGAAGGCACTGTATTCAAGCTGTCCTATCATCTACCGCAATCGAGATGCAGCAGACGCAGAAAACCGAACACAGATGGTCTGGGGCTTCCAATGCGGCTCAGGCTGGTTCGAGTTACTGCTCAATCTATCACAAGCGATTGAGGCGATAGCAGAAGATAGAAAACGTCAGGGTATTTCGGAGCATGAACTGCCGCTGGTCAATCAAGTGAAAGAAAAATTTGGTGAACTGCGTGTTTATATGGAAATTAGCGGTCCAGGCATAACTGAACTGATTAATGAAGCTCAATTAGATTCAACCGAAATATGTGACTGCTGTGGGAAGCCCGGGGAGCCGGTAAGCGTATATGGCTATGTGTTGACCCGTTGCCAACAGCATATTGATGAGCCGGTCACTTAATATTAACTTCAAAAGGTTTTTATGAAATTCCAACTTTTCTCTGACTTGCATCTTGAAATGGGAGACTACTTCATCCCGCCTGAATCAGATGCAGATCTTATTATTCTGGCAGGAGACATTAACACCGGACTGAAAGGGCTTCAGTTTGCCGTAAAGCTCATTAAACGTTTTGATAAAGATGTCATTTATGTTCCGGGTAATCATGAGTTTTACCGACATGACATCAGATTACTAAGAGAAGAAATGCGGTTATTCGCAAAACCCTATCCAAGGCTGCACCTGTTGGATAATGACGAGATTACACTGAATGGTGCTCGGTTTATCGGTTCTACGTTATGGACGGACTATGCACTTGATGGGCGTTTCGATAAACAGAAAACGATGGACTTTATTTCGTTTTATTTAAACGACCATAGATTTATCAAATACGGTGATAACCGTTTTACTGCACAAGATGCGTTGTTACTTCATCAGAAAGCCAAGTTATACCTGCATGAAAAGCTCAAAGAACCATTTGAGGGTAAGACGGTTGTTGTGACGCATCATGCGCCGAGCTTGATCTGCCACCATCCTGACTTTGAGATGGACCAGATGGCTGCGGCGTTTATTTCAGATTGTGATGATTTACTTCAATATGCCGATGTATGGTGTTTTGGCCATACGCATGCAAATGTTGATATGCATATTAATGGATGTAGAGTGATGAGCAATCAAAAAGGGTACTCTTGTGAGAGGATGCCACATTCTTTCAATCCAAGGTTAGTGATTAAAATATAGAACATTCTTAATCCTATTTTAAATATAGACTACTAATAACTTACTAATTGAGACAAATGCCAAGCCGGAGAAATAAGTTTTTGAATGTCCTAAGTAACACTAATAATTAAAAGAATGCCTGGATAATATATTAAAGCTACATAAGCAAAACTTTTCATTTACACATACTATAAATTTGGCAAATTTTTCGTTCAATATGCCTGAAATTACTAAAAATGGTATTGTCATCGAATAGTAGTGGACTACTCAGTTATCGAAAGCTTTTAAAATTCAAATGCTCTCTTGTGAGATACTTGTTGTGAGTAAATAAATGTTTGATTTGAGGGTATATCTCGCACAAGCAATTATTAAATATAATTCGTATCATGCTGAACTATTAAAGAGTTATATAAAGCTTTATGAGAGCTGGTTATCCATATAGACGAAAAGGAATAGGAATAAGTTATGGCTTTTGATTTCGGAAAAATAAAGGCTAAGAAAACTGATGCTGGACCTTTAGACCCAATTGAACTTTTCCAAAAAAATAAATCCAAAATAACTGATGTTGGAATTAATGACCTCTGGCTTGGCCAAGGTGATGCTCTTCGGGATTGGCATGAACATCGTGATAAAAATGATGTTGCTATTGTATTAAACACTGGTGCTGGAAAGACGCTTATAGGCTTACTTGTTGCTCAATCATTAGTTAATGAAACTAAAGGAAGGGTAGTTTACGCTTGTGCATCCATACAGCTAATTGAACAAACTAAAGAAAAAGCTGAGAGCTATGGTTTAAAAGTTTCAACTTATTACAAAGGTCAATATAGCAATGATCTGTACCATAGAGGAGAGGCTCCGTGTCTTACTACCTACCAAGCACTTTTCAATGGCAAATCTAAATTCAAACGTGAAGATATTTCTGCAATTATTTTTGATGATGCCCATGCTGCGGAGGGAATGATTAAAGATAACTTTTCGATCAATATCAAACAAAATGAAAATATTAACCTTTTTCATTCTTTAATTGAGCTATTCCGGCCCTATTATCATGCTGTTGGTCGAATCGGAAGTTTTGATGAAATAATTTCCGGGGAATTTAACAAAGTAGAGCTTCTTCCACCTTTTGAGGTAATTAAGAATCAAGCTGAGATTCATCGGCTACTATTTAATAGTGATGTCCCAGCTAATTCGAACACTACATTCGCATGGGAACATCTTAAAGATCATTTGAATTTATGTGCGTATTTAGTATCTAGTAGAAGCATACAAATCATTCCACCCATTATCCCTATTTCTAATCTAACTTATTTTCAAGAGAGTATTCGGAGGGTATATCTAAGTGCCACCATGCTTACATCGGATTCATTCATTAGAACATTTGGTCAAGAGCTGGATTATGTAGTTGAACCAGCTACATCTGCAGGTCAATGTGAAAGATTGATCCTCTTCCCTGAACAAGTTTACGGTGTTGATGATGATAGATACACCACCAAAGAATTTATTTCAGATCGCAAAACACTAATTCTAGTTCCTAGTTATCATTTGGCTGAGAGTTGGAATGATGTAGGTCACGTATCCAATAACACTTCGATGATAGAAGATTTGGTTTCCTTTAAAGGATCAACTGCACCCAATACTTTAGTGTTGACAGCCAGGTACGACGGAATTGATTTACCTGGAGACACTTGCCGACATCTAGTTATGGATGGTCTACCAACCGGAACAGGTTTATTAGACAGGTATATGTGGGAATCGTTAAGGTTATCAAATATTCTACGCTCAACTATAGCTTGCAGAATTATTCAAAGCCTTGGGAGAATTTCAAGAGGAATGAGCGATCATGGGGTAGTTATAGTTATAGGCAGAGAATATGTGAAATGGTTATTAACGCCTAGAAACCAAGCTTATTTACCCCCTTTTGTTCAGAAGCAAATTAAACTTGGTTTGGAAGTATCAGAGAATTGTAATTCAGCGGATGATATTTCTCCAGCAGCTAATGCTTGCCTCAATCGAGACATTAACTGGATAAATGCTTATGAACAATTTATGGATGATTGTGATACTGAAGCCATTATTGAAACAGATGAAATACTAAAGAAATTAGCGTTAGCTGAAACGAGTTTTATAAAAAAATATTGGGACAGAGACTATTCCGGGGCTATTAAGATATTAGATAAAATATTAGTAGAGGCATTTTCATATAGCTCTGGAATAGGTTCATGGTATGCATTGTGGATAGGAAGTTGTTTTGATTTACTTGGTGATCGTGATAGGGCTAATCACTATTACAAAAGGGCACATGGAGTAACAAAAGAACTTCCCAGGGTTATTGGTGAGGGACCCGCCTTAACTTCGGCTCAAGTTTCAAAACAAGTTGAAAATATTGTTAATGAATTCTCCATTACTAAAAGTGCATCAGTCTCAGTACCAAAATATTTATATTCAAATCTAGAAAAATTGGACAATACAGGAACTGTAAATCAAACCGAAGAGGCTATTAGATGGCTTGGTCAATATTTAGGTTTGAATTCAACTCGACCAGATAATGAGCATGGTACAGGTCCTGACAATCTTTGGATAAATGATGGTATTGCTCTAGTTATTGAAGCCAAAACCAATAAAGTGGGGCAGTACACCAAAGATGATATTGGCCAATTAACCGATCATTTACAGTGGGTAGAAAATAATTACCCAGGTAATAAAAAATTACCTTTCTTCGTTGGACCATTGATCTGCTCTACAAAAGATGCCAATCCATCATCTGATTTTTCTGTCTCCGAATTGACAGAATTTAAAGCTCTTGCTGATAAGTTGATAGCTGCTTATGAGGACATAGCACGAAGGTCTATGCCGATCGCATTAAATCAAGAAGTCGCTGCAATCTTAAATGAGCGTGGCCTTGTTTGGCCCAAATTATTAGATGATTTAAGCAAGTATCAGTTAACTGAATTGGGACATTGAGTTTCACATCAAAATTCTGAAGTTGATTAGATTTAATTAATTTTTCATGGTGATAAGAGCGTGGTAAATGAAGCCTATTAGAGTCTTAGATTTAGATTTGATAAATTCAGTAACAAGAATAGCTCCAGAAAAAATTTATGAACTAGAAACACTTATTTTTAATTATGACCCTAGCATCATATTCACCAACGATAAAGAGTTCAGTTTTAGGGTAGATACTGAGAAGAAAGAAGTTAAGTTACCAACTGTGGCATTAGAATACCTGTGGTGTGCATGTTATGCGTTTTATGTGTTTTATCAAGAATACTTTGCATTAAACCAAGAAGATAGAAATCCCTTAGATATATATTCTAGTGACAGGTCACAAAAAGCTATATCTTTATATAACTGGGGAATAGGGCAATTAAGTCAAAATCCCAGTATTGAGTGGCCATCTGATTTACCTATGCCCACAAAATATTTAACCCACACGGACGAAGATGTTCAAGTTGCGAATGAACTATATTTGTGTTCAGTATCATGGATTATTCATCATGAACTAGCACATATTTATTGCGGGCATAAGAATATGCCTGTTAATGATGAAGAGTCACGTGCTGAAGAAAGTGAGGCAGATTTTTTCGCCACAAATTTGATTCTTGAAGGGGTGGCTGATGAAAGTATTTTATTAAAACGGGGGCTTGGAGTTGTAATTGCAGCCCTCGTTATAACAACTCAAGATATATTAGCAGGAGAATTTAAGGAAACCACACATCCCAAGTCCTTTAAAAGGCTTTATAAAGTTCTCGATAGTCATTTTCAAGATCCCGACCATCTCGTTTATGCGTTTAGTGTCGTGATTTGCCACTTAAACATGGCAGCAGGAGGCATGTATATTAAGGGGAATGGTAGCGAAACTTGGAAAGAAAATCTTGAAACATGTTTGGTGCAATTCAGTCGCCTAACTAAATTATAAAATCAAATGCATTAATTGATTTGATCTTCTTAAACACATCAGTGTTTAAAGTGACCTTAAAAGAATTTACACAAAACCATCAATTGTATGAAGGGCGTTTAGCTTTGAGAATGATATTTTCTCAGTGAACATACATTGAGTAAGCTCACCATGAGATAATGCCGTGATTTGACAAAATTTAAGAATGAATCAAGGCAGGTAGATGTTAAAGAATAAGCAGCTCACATACATATCACTATTTAGCTCGGCGGGAGTTGGTTGTTACGGATTCAAAATGGAAAATTTTCAATGTGTTGCGACTAATGAACTTCTTCCCAGAAGAATGAGTATACAAAAAGTGAATAACATTTGTGAGTTCGATTCTGGATATATAGTTGGTGATATAGCTGATAAAGAGGTTAAAGAACGCATCTACTCTGAAATCAAAAAATGGAGCCACAAAAGAATGAATTTCCTAAATTGGTTGATTTCTATGAAAATCTTATTGCTTTGACCAGTGGACAACACCTCCAAGCGGCTCATCCCAACGGTAATACATCACTTATAGATAAACAATATCAATATACATGTTTGATAGCAAAAACGGCCAGTATTAGCCAAAATTTGCTTGAAAATAACGGTGAACCGACTTTGTACAATTTTCAAGATTTTATGCAAGTTCTAGATATTGGACTAAGTACGGATTATTTTGGTTATCTTGACGAAAATGACTTCAGTAATGTTATAAGTGGAATTGAATTTAATTTTGAACGAGAACGCGAATAAAGATTAGTAGCTTGGTATGTATATCTACTTGATTCGAAATCATGTTTACAACATCATACAAATAAAAAGCCCTCTGATTCGAGGGCTTTTTAACATTTGAAGAGATGGTTTCTCAGAACCCTTTTTGAATATCCATATTCGTAAAATAACTCAAAAATGGCGATTTAAATTCGTATTTTTAATGTTATTTTGCCTCATGATTAATGTTAATAACTCAAACTTAATGTTAAGGACAGTTTAAATCAATCAATCCCATTTCAAACCGCCACCGGTTTGATATTCGGTGACCTTGGTTTCGAAGAAGTTTTTCTCCTTCCTCATATTGGCTTGTTCATCAAGCCAGGGCAGGGTGGCTTCGGCACCTGGGAAGGGTTCTTCAAAGCCTAATTGTTTAGCACGGCGGTTGGCGGTGTAGCGGAATTGGCCGTGGTGGGCTTCTTTTGAATAACCCAAGATTGGATCACGCAGGATATAACCACCATAGGTTGCTTCAGCTGCATCGGCTTCTTCGAACATTTCCTGGATTTTCTTGGGATCCAGTTTGACGTTTTCTTCTTTGATGATCTGTTTGCAAACACGAATACCGAACGAGGCGTGCATGACTTCATCACGCATGATGTATTGCAGCTGTTCGCCTGTGCCTTTCATCAAGCCGCGACGTTGCAAAGCAAAGATTGGTGAGAAGCCGTTGTAGAACCAGCTGCCTTCGAAGATGCCAGCGAAAAACGCATAGGACATAACGAAGTTTTCCAGTTCGTCTTTATCACGCAGGTCGATATCGCTACGCATAACGGTATCAAGACGCTTATTGGCGAGTTGGATCTTTTGGTAAATCTCCGGTACTACGCGGTAGCGGTTGTAAATTTCACTTTGATCCAGACCAATGGTTTCGATGCAGTGCTGGTAGGTCCAGGTATGCAATGCTTCTTCATAAACCTGACGAGCTTGATAAATCTGCAGTTCCGGTGCGGTCATTTTTTCCATAACCGCCAGACCGATATTACGCATAGCAAGAATATCGGAGGTGGTCAGGTATGACAGCACGTTTTCATAGACATGACGTTCTTCCAACGTCAGTTTATGACGATAGTCATGAACGTCCTGTGCCATGTTGATATCGAGTGGCGTCCAGTGGTTTTTGTTGGCGTTTAAAAAGTAGTTCCACGCCCACGGATATTTGAATGGCGCAAGCTGATTGATATCAGCTTGTCCATTGACCACACGTTTGTCATCAGCATTAACGGCTTTCGCATTGGACGGCGGCAATTCACTGACACTGGCCGTGGTTGGCTCAGGTGTGTCGAGTTCATTGGCCGCTTGTTGCATAGGCGGAAGCAGTTCATTGTCGACTTTGTCAGTTGCCGGTTTTTCGGCAAGTGGATCATCCCAGTTAAACATTATTGGCAAGCCTCGCAGTCTGGTTCCAAGATTGAACAGGCTTTCGGTGCGTCGATACCTTCGCCTGAAATAAAGTCATCTTCTTGTTTGGCAACCGGCTTTAACACGGGTGGTGCAGACGGTTTTGCAGTTGTTGCTGTGGTGGGCGCGGTGCTGGTTTTCTCGGCACCGGTTGCGCCCATTGAACGCAGGTAATAAGTGGTTTTGAGGCCACGTACCCACGCCAGTTTGTAGAGATTGTCCATTTTCTTACCGGATGGTTCTGCCATGTACAGGTTCAGACTTTGTGCCTGATCCAGCCATTTCTGACGGCGTGATGCCGCTTCAATCAACCAGCGTGCATCCATTTCAAAGGCGGTGGTGTACAGCGCTTTCAGTTCAGCCGGTACACGGTCAATCGCCAGCAGGCTGCCATCGTAGTATTTGAGGTCATTGATCATGACATCATCCCACAGGCCACGTGCTTTCAAATCTTCAACCATGTACGGGTTGATGACTGTGAACTCGCCGGACAGGTTCGATTTCACGAACAGGTTCTGGTAGGTCGGTTCAATCGACTGGCTGACACCGCAGATGTTTGAAATCGTTGCTGTCGGCGCAATCGCCATGGTGTTGGAGTTACGCATACCCTGGCGCTTGACTTTGTCACGCAGTGCATCCCAGTCCATGGTTTTGCTTTCATCCTGTTGCAGATACTCGCCACGGGCTTCTTTAAGGATCTTGATGGAATCAATCGGCAGAATGCCTTTGCTCCACAAGCTGCCTTCATAAGATTTGTATTTGCCACGTTCTGCCGCCAAATCAGAAGACGCATCAATCGCGTAGTAGCTGACGGCTTCCATTGATTCATCCGCGAATTTCACCGCTTCTTCGGTGCTGTAAGGAATACGCAGTTTATACAATGCATCCTGGAAGCCCATGATGCCCAGACCAACAGGGCGGTGCAGCAGGTTGGAATGACGCGCTTGCGGCACACTGTAATAGTTGTACTCAATAACGTTATCCAGCATACGCATGGCGGTTTTCACGGTGCGGTTGAGTTTTTCTTTATCCAGTTTGCCGTTTTCGTCGATGTGCTGAACCATGTTGATCGAACCGAGGTTACAAACCGCGATTTCCTGATCAGAGGTGTTCAGGGTAATTTCAGTACACAGGTTTGAGCTGTGAACCACACCAACATGTTGTTGCGGGCTGCGCAGGTTACAAGGATCTTTGAACGTAATCCAGGGATGGCCGGTTTCAAACAGCATGCCGAGCATTTTGCGCCACAGGTCAGTAGCCGGCATTTGTTTGAAATTACGGATTTCACCGCGTGCCGCTTTCTCTTCGTATTCGTTGTAGGCTTTTTCAAACGCCAGACCGGTCAGATCATGCAGATCCGGCACTTCTTCTGGTGAGAACAACGTCCATTGACCTTCTTCGGCCACACGTTTCATGAACAGGTCGGGGATCCAGTTGGCGGTGTTCATATCGTGGGTACGACGACGATCATCACCGGTGTTTTTACGCATATCGAGGAATTCTTCCACATCGATATGCCATGTTTCCAGATACGCACAGACCGCGCCTTTACGTTTACCACCCTGATTGACCGCAACAGCCGTGTCGTTAGCGACTTTCAGGAACGGCACAACACCTTGTGATTTACCGTTGGTGCCTTTGATATGTGCACCCAGACCACGAACACGGGTCCAGTCATTACCCAGACCGCCAGCATATTTGGACAGCAGGGCGTTATCACGCATGGCGTTATAAATGCCGCTCAGGTCATCCGGTACGGTGGTCAGATAGCAAGACGATAATTGTGGACGCAATGTGCCTGAGTTAAACAGGGTCGGCGTTGAGCTCATAAAGTCGAAAGAAGACAGCAGGTTATAGAACTCAATGGCGCGGGCTTCACGATCGATTTCATTAATCGCCAGACCCATTGCCACACGCATATAAAAGGCTTGTGGTAATTCAAAACGGGTGCCATCGCAGTGAATGAAATAACGGTCATACAGGGTTTGCAGACCAAGGTAAGTGAAGCTGAAATCATTTTCCGGTTTGAGTGCTGCGCCCATACGCTCCAGATCATATAAGCCGAGTTCTGAGTCAATCAGTTCGTTTTCAATCGCCGTGTGGACGTAGGTTTTGAAGTAGTCTTTATATTGTTCGGCCATTTCGCTTTGCGATGCCTGACGAGGGGCTTTGTAGACAAAACTCAATGCTTCACGGCGGATACTGTCCATCAGCAGGCGAGCAGCCAGGGTGCTGTAGGCAGGATCTTTTTCGATAAAGGTACGGGCTGACATGACCAGTGCTTTTTCGACGTCTTTTTCAGACACACCATCAAAAATATTGCGTTGGGTATCACGCAGAATGGCGGCATTATCAACCTGAGCAAGACCCGTACAGGCTTCATCAATCAGGTTACGCAGGCGGTCGATATCTAACGGCTGGCGAGTGCCGTCATTCAACGTGACGTGCAATGTGCTTTCATTGGCAGGTTGCGGGTGTTTGCGTTCTTCTTCCGCACGCTTTTGCGATTGCTGTTCACGGTAAACCACATACGAGCGGGCAACTTTGTATTCACCGGCACGCATCAGAGCGAGTTCAACCTGATCCTGAATATCCTCGATATGTACGGTGCCACCTTCATCCAGACGACGCAGCAGATTATCGCTGACTTGTCGGGTGAGTTCGGCAACCGTTTCGTGAATACGTCGGCTGTCTTTTGCGGCTTCGCCTTCAACGGCCAGGAAAGCTTTGGTCAAAGCAACGGCAATTTTGCTGCTGTTGAACTCAGTAACCTTGCCGTTACGACGGATAACCTTGTAACCGGATTCGGAGGAGGGTTGGATGTAGTTTTCTGCTTCGCTCGCCATAGTGATTTTCCCTGCTTTGTGTGGTAAGACTTTAAAAACGGCAAACCACAACAAATTGTGGTCGCAACATGATTGAACCACAAGATAATGTGTTTTTGAAGTCTTAGCAAGGGGATAAGTTGCACATAAATTGTGCATTAGATGTGGATAACTTCAGAGCGATCAGGCGGTAACTGAGCCGCCATGCGCGATCACCGAATTTGCCCCAATATGGTGAAGAAAAAAATATTTTTTTGTTTGAATGGGTGCCGGTGAATATCTTGTGGTCATTCTTCCCAACGAGCCGGAAAAGATCGACTCGCCGGGATATCAAATCGTCAAAATGCTCAGAATGTTTCACTCATTGAAATAGCCGAATCTTCAAGCAGTTTTTTGATTAGATCAATTTCATCATGCTCATCGGTTTGTACAACCACCGTCCAGTTTTGTTCATGACTGGCTTCAACGGTTTTGGTGATTAAGGGATCGTGATCAGGACGAATTGAAATCGCGCCCGCCAACATCATGCCAAAAACCAACCCGAAAAAGATAAACACAAGATACGTGAACATGGGGCTGGACTGAGTCATTTCAGGACCGCTGGACACTAAAAATGTTGCGATGACAATACCGACAATCATACCTATCAATCCAAGCCAGCCATGGGATTTAACGATGGTTTTGGCTATGCCATGGCTTTCAGGTTCGATTTTTCGGCTAATGGCGCTGTCATCCGGTTTAACAATACTGATTACGGCGGGTGAAAGGCCATTATTAATGAGTTTTTGCCTGGCGGCATTGGCGGAAACTTCATCACCATAGATAGCTGCAACACGACCAGTGTGTTTTTCATCTTGAATTTCTACTTCCATATTCGTTCCTCCTGATACACATAAAAACGTTTATTCATTCGGTGAATTAAATTCAGGTTAACGCTGTTATCTGAATTAATAAAGTTTCACAATGGGGATAACGACAGATGCTGTTCATAACGACATCTTATATAAACATGACAGCTTATAGCTTAAACAATTCATCAGCGATGGGGTTTAACCTATGTTGAATTGCAGTGAATTTGTAAAACTGAAAAAAAATTGATCCCTATCATTTTTACTAAGCACTTCTTGTGCTATTTATAGTCTGAAAGCTGGGCAATTAATGTATGTTAACCCCCCAGTGATGTTGGGCCTGTAAATAGTACTGACCAAATTGGAGTCACCATGGAACTCGATCCGCTTTTACTGTCACGAATTCAGTTTGCGTTCGTGGTATGTTTTCACGCCATTTTCCCGGTCTTTACGATTGGTCTGGCAAGTTTTATCGCCGTATTGGAAGCCCTGTCATTAAAAACCGGCAACCCGCTCTGGCAGCGACTTTCGAAGTTCTGGATTCAGGTATTTGCTGTGGTGTTCGGCATGGGGGTGGTGTCGGGGATTGTCATGTCATTTCAGTTCGGCACCAACTGGAGTAATTTTTCTTACGCGACGGCCAACTTTCTGGGGCCGGTACTCAGTTATGAAGTGATCACCGCCTTCTTTTTAGAAGCGGCTTTTCTTGGTGTGCTGCTATTTGGCCGCGATAAAGTCCCGCAAGGTGTGCATTTATTTGCTGCAATCATGGTGGCGTTAGGCACGTTTATTTCCTCTTTCTGGATATTGGCCGCCAACTCGTTAATGCATACACCAGATGGATTGGTATTGCGCGATGGACTGTATTACGTCGTTTCCTGGCGGGATGCGATTTTCAATCCGTCATTTGGTTATCGCTTCCTGCACATGGCACTGGCATCCTTTTTGACAGCCTCATTCGTGGTCGCGGGGGTGACGGCCTGGTTTATCATGCAAAAACGGGAAATGGAGGCCAATAAAAAGGCACTTTCCATTTCATTGTGGTTGATTCTGATTCTGGCACCTGCACAAGTGTTGGTTGGCGATTTTCATGGCCTGAATACCCTTAAACATCAACCAATGAAAGTGGCGGCGATGGAAGGTAACTGGGAGACAGGAACCGGTGTGCCATTATTACTGTTTGCCTTGCCGGATCAGGAAAACCAGCAGAATCATTTTGAAATCAAAATTCCTAAACTGGCGAGTTTTATCCTGACACATGAATGGGATGGTGAAGTGCCGGGATTAAATGAAGTGGCACCTGAAGAGCAGCCGCCGGTATTTATTGTGTTCTGGGCCTTCCGGGTGATGGTGGCAATGGGCATGCTGATGGTGCTGTTTGGGCTGGCAGGACTCTGGCTACGCAAACGTGATCGCTATCTTGAGAGTAAACCTTTCCTGAACGGGTTAAGAGTGATGAGTCTGTCACCGTTTATCGCGGTGTTAGCAGGATGGATTGTCACCGAAACCGGTAGGGCACCTTGGTTAATATATGAACAGATGACGCATGCGCAGGGGTTAACACCTTCGTTAACAGGCGGTATGGCGTTATTTACCTTGATTGGTTATGTCGCTGTGTATGCCATGGTATTCAGTGCCGGAGTGTTTTATCTGATGAGTGTCTTCCGGGGTGGCCTGGAAACTGCCAATGCCGATCAGCTGGATGACGATAAGGAAAAAGCCCAACGGCCAATATCAGCCGCCAATGCCAGTTTAGACGGAGGTCTGTAATGGAACAGCCATTTGATTTAGTGATTATCTGGGCCGGTATTATTGGCTTTTCGGTGATGATGTATGTGTTGATGGATGGTTTTGATCTGGGGCAGGGCATTTTGTATCCCTTTGCGCCGGATGATCATTCAAGAGACATTATGATGAACTCGGTTGCACCGGTCTGGGATGGTAATGAAACCTGGCTGGTGATGGGCGGTGCAGGGTTGTTAGGAGCTTTCCCGTTGGTGTATTCGGTCTTTCTGCCTGCTTTATATATAGGTGTGTTTCTGATGCTGGCCGGTTTGATTTTTCGCGGCGTGGCATTTGAATTTCGCTTTAAGGCAAATACCACCCGATACATCTGGGACTGGGCGTTTGCCGGAGGCTCTTTTGTCGCCGCGTTTGCTCAGGGCGCTGTTGTGGGTGCGTATGTTCAGGGCTTTGAAACCAGTAACTTTGTCTATGTCGGTGGCGCATTCGATTGGTTGACACCTTTCACCATTATTACCGGTCTGGGACTGGTAGCTGGCTATGCCTTGTTGGGTAGTACCTGGTTAATCATGAAAACCGAAGGCGAACTGCAGCAGTGGGCCTATCGTGTGACACTTCGCCTGCTGGTGTTGGTGTTGTTAGTGTTTGCCATTGTCAGCATCTATACGCCATTTGTTGATGCGGGTGTGATGGAGCGCTGGTTCCATGGTTTCTCTCTCATTTGGTTCTTACCGCTTTTGGCCCTTTACAGTGCGTATCTCATTTATAGCTCAGTGAAAAAACAGCAGGAAGGCTTGCCGTTTGTGGCCACCATGGGATTGTTTCTGTTCACCTATCTGGGATTACTGGCCAGTAAATGGCCCTATCTGGTACCACCGGATTACACATTATGGGATGCTGCTTCGGCCTATGAATCGCAACTGTTCCTGTTGCTGGGCTTCCTGTTTGTCATTCCGTTTGTCCTGGGCTATATCGCCTGGTCTTATTGGATCTTCCGCGGCAAAGTGAAAGGTGGTTATCACTAGCTAATGCCTGATGACTCGATAAGCAAAGAGATAGCCCAAACTGGTCGTTTACTGTTAAAAGACCTCTCACAGAAACAGCGAAGCCGATTACTTTTAGCTGTTTTTGTGGGGGTGTTGGCAACGATCGCGATGATTGTTCAGTGGTTTGCTCTGGCAAAACTGACTTATGCATTAATCATTGAGCAGCAACCACTTACAGAACAGTTCATGCTGATTGCTTTGATGCTGCTGAGTCTGCTTTTACGCGCATTTTTTGTCAGAGTGCAGGAGCATTACAGTCAATGGGCCAGTATGACTGCGCGGGAGGATTTGCGAGAGCAGATTCTTTACGCCTGGCGGCAAACCAGTGCATTGCAGCATAGTCAACATTCTCCCGGCGCGGCTGCCAGCCAATTGATTGAAGATGTCGAAGCGATGGATGGTTATTTCGCCCGATTCTGGCCACAGCAATTATTGGCAGTACTCACACCACTATTAATCGTATTGATTGTGTTTTATTACAACTGGCTGGCCGCCTTATTTTTATTGTTGGCAGCGCCGTTGATTCCCTTGTTTATGGTATTAGTCGGGATGGGAGCTGAAAGCATCAATCAGCGTTTTTTCAACCAACGCCAGCGCCTGGCTGGTCATTTTCTGGATCGGGTTAAACATCTCACCACGCTAAAACTGTTTGCTGCCGAATCTGCCGCATTACATGAAGTGAATTTGCGCAGTGAGGATTATCGGCAAGTGGTGATGAAAACACTGAAGCTGGCGTTTTTATCGTCAGCCGTATTGGAGTTTTTTACCAGTGTGGCCATTGCCACTATCGCTATATATATTGGTTTTGCGTTGTTTGGCGCGATTAGTTGGGGGCCGGCGGCTGATATCACGTTATTCAGTGGTTTATTTATTTTGCTGCTGGCACCGGAGTTTTTTCAGCCACTACGAAATCTTTCCCAGTTCTATCATGATCGGGCTGCTGCTTTGGGTGCTGCTACGCAAATTGCTACCTATCTGGATCCGTCAGATACAACTAAAAACCTTTCTGCAGTTGTCATATCAGAACAACAATCTAATTCGGCGTTATCAAAGTTGGTCACAACTGATCTTTCAATTGGTTATAACGCCAGTGAAAAATTACAGGGACCTTTAAATATTAAGTTAACAACGGGGCAATGTCTGGTGATTAGTGGCCCTTCTGGCAGTGGCAAAACCACCTTGTTACATACCTTGGCTGGTTATCTGCCACCAGTGTCCGGTGAGCTGCTTTTGAATAACCAGCCAATCACTAAAACAGCGATTCGTTATCTGCCACAAAAACCCTGGATCATTAACGGCAGCTGGGCCGATAACCTATCTGTGCTAGCCCCACAAGCCACTAAACAATCAATGCAAAAGGCATTGATTGAGTTAGGCTTGGAAATGTTAATTTCAAATAGAGACAATGGTTTAGACAGTCAACTTAATGAACATGGTGAAGGGCTTTCCGGTGGACAATTACAGCGACTGGCGTTGGCGAGAGTAATACTTTCGCCAGCCCCATTAGTGTTGCTGGATGAACCGACGGCCAGTCTTGATGCCGAGAGTCGGCAGTATGTTTTGGCGGCACTGGCGGAGTTAAAACCTCAGTGTATTTTAGTGATATCAAGCCATGATCCTGAGGTATTAGCGCTTGCCGATCAGCAGCTCCATTTTAAGTTTAAAGGGGATGACTGATCATGTTGAATCCTCGACCAAATACAATTTCACCGATTAGATTCTGGCTTGGAAAAGTATTGGAACATCAGAAAAAACGCTTAATAGTTGGTTTACTGCTGGCGTTATTAACGGTTGTTTCAGCAATGGGATTGTTAGCTTTGTCCGGCTGGTTGATAACCGCTACGGCGATAACGGGTCTGGCAATTACGGCGGGCAGTGCGGTGATGCTGGATATTTATCGGCCGGGTGGCGGGATCCGGTTTTTTGCCTTAAGCCGCACGGTAGGACGCTATTTTGAGCGGCTGCATAACCACGATATGGTGCTGCGGGTCATTGCCGGTTTCAGAAGCACGCTATTTTCCGGATTACTGGATTTACCAGTTCAAGAACTGCGAAACACACAAGATAGCGAATGGTTAAGCCGTTTAACCGCCGATCTGGATAATCTTGATAGTCTTGTGCTACGACTGTTATTACCTCCAATGACAGCAATAGGCAGTGTGTTATTGCTGGCCTTATTTATGAGTTTTTTCTCACTCACACTCGGAATGATATTCGGTTTTATCACACTGATGTCCGGCATTTTCTATTTCAGCCTGTTAACCCATAAAACAACCCAAATCAGTCGCTTGTATGCAGAGCTAATTAACGAGGCGCGATTGCTGACGATTGAACATTTACAAGGCCAGCTGGAGCTACAGGCCGCGCGTTTAAATGAAGCACATCAAACGCGACTGGTGCAGTCGCTTGCTGAGATTGGCAGGGCACAATTAAAACTGAATCAACAGATTGCCAATGCACAGTTAATGGTCAGTATCTGCCATGGGTTGTTGGTGATAGGTGTGGCGCTGGCAGCAATGTGGGCATACCAGAATGCTATTTTCAGTGGACCGGTTGCGGTTATGTTAGTTTTGGCAGTATTTGGTTTGGGCGAGTTATTGCAAAACCTGCCGGGACAGGTAGGGCAGTGGGGCAGAACCCACTATGCAGCAGAACGTCTGCAACCATTAGCCGAACATAAGGCCTCAGAAAAAATGGCGATAGAAGAGCTTGAACGTCTGTCGATGATGCTGGCTGATCATCCCAAAGTTATCAGCACTATCGATACGGCTATGGCATTTGAATTAACGCCCGGACAATGTTTGCTGGTGACTGGTCGATCCGGAACTGGAAAATCCACAGTCGCCAACATCCTGGCGGGACTGGAAATACCGGATTCATTTATAACGCCTTATCAGTTGTTGATAAATGGCATTCCACTGCGTACAGATCAAACACAAGCCTGGCATAAGCAGATTGGCTATCTGACGCAGCAAAACAGCATCATCGCCGCGACGTTATATAGCAATTTGACCTTAGGGCTTTATGAAGTCGATGAGCAACAGCTTTGGCAGGCACTGACTTTAGTTGAGCTGGATGAGTGGGCCAAACAGCTACCAGCCGGGTTACACAGCTGGCTGGGCGATACCGGCAGCCAATTATCCGGTGGTCAGGCCAGAAGGGTCTGTCTGGCAAGACTGTTATTAAAAGAATCAAAACTGATCTTGCTGGATGAGCCTTTCAACGGCATTGATACAGAAATGGCACAACGCATCTGGCAGCGTTTGTATCCGCAGTGGCAGGATAAAATGCTTATCATGCTGATGCATGAACGGCCAGACTTTTACCCCAATGTAGATAATCAGCAGATTTTTGAAATCAAACTAGATCAAAACTAATGGTTAAAAAGTCTGAAATTTATTTGAAGTAGCGCACATTTTTCCCATACGGTTCGGCATGAGCGTTGCCTGTATCTTTATTCTTGAATTACTATTTTTCGTAATTGAAAGGAATTCAAGAAGAAAAAAATGGATAATCGTCACGGAAGACGAGCGCCCTATCTTCTGGTATGGGTGTTTGTTATATGGAATTTATTTTCTGTAGCAGCATATGCTGGTGCTGCAGTTATTGATCGCGCTGCACAAGAGCTGCTTCTGCAGCAGGAGCGCGAGCGTCAGCTTCGCGAGCAACAGGAAATCTCTCCTGATGTACGAATACCAAATCCAACTTCTCCGCCAGAAATCCTCGTTTATCCAGACAGTGAATCTCCCTGTTTCACTATCTCCAGCGTTTCACTGATTGGCGAAAGCGCTGCAGAATTTAAGTTTGCTTTATCCGCCGTAACGGATGGCAATGATTCCGCCATAGGACGTTGTCTTGGGGCACAAGGCATTAATGTCGCAATGAGTCGTATTCAAAATGCCATTATTGCCCGGGGCTTTGTAACTACCCGGGTGCTAGCAGCTCCACAGGATCTTAATTCCGGTTTATTACAACTTACGGTGATACCAGGCAGAGTCAGAAAGGTTCAGTTTGCTGAAGGCGTATCTGCAAGAGCGACCAAATGGAATGCGATCCCTGTGCATCGGGGTGACATTCTGAATCTGCGCGATATTGAGCAAGGTCTGGAGAATTTTAAACGAGTACCCACTACAGAAGTCGATATCCAGATAGAGCCGGCAGAAGGGCCAGATGCCCTGCCTGGTGAAAGCGATGTGATCATTCATTACCAACAGCGTTTCCCGTTTCGACTGACTATCAGCGCCGATGATGCCGGGTTCGATTCCACCGGTAAATATCAGGCTGGCATTACCTTATCCGGCGACAATCTGCTGATGCTCAATGACTTGTTCTACGTTAATTACAACCATGATCTGGGTGGAGGCGAATCAGGGAAGCGCGGATCTGATGGTCAGACGGTCCATTATTCGTTTCCCGTTGGTTACTGGTTATTTGGGTTTACCACTTCCAACTATGACTACCACCAAATGGTTTCAGGTCTTAATCAATCCTATACCTACAGTGGTCGCAGCCAAAACTCAGATATCAAGGCCAGCCGACTCGTTTATCGTAATGCCATCAATAAAACCTATCTTTCATTTCGAGGTTTTTTCAGAAAATCCTCTAGCTATATAAACGACACAGAGATTGAAGTGCAAAGACGGCGTACCGCGGGTTGGGAGTTCGGTTTCAGCCAAACCTGGTATTTAGGACAGACACTGCTGGATTACACCATCGCATATAAACGGGGGACAGGGGCATGGAATGCTCTCAAAGCGCCTGAAGAGGCCTTTGATGAAGGAACATCACGTATGGAAATAGTCACGGCTGATCTTGGTTTCAACCTGCCATTTTCCGTTAAAGCCCCATGGGGTGAGCAGGCTCTGCGTTACTCAACCCAACTTCGTGGGCAATACAATTTCACACCATTAACACCACAGGATCGCCTGTCTATTGGTAATCGTTACACCGTTCGCGGCTTTGACGGGCAATGGTCTTTAAGTGCGGATAACGGCTGGTTCTTACGTAATGAAATGAGTGCATTACTCGCAAACACGGGGCAGGCCGTTTATTGGGGGCTAGATTATGGCGAAGTCGGCGGTCAATCCAGTGATCTTTTATTAGGCAGGCAGCTGGCAGGAATTGTAATGGGGTTAAGAGGGGGCTTTGGCGGATTTAGTTATGACGTGTTTATGGGAAAAGCACTTAAAAAGCCCAGAGGGTTTGAAACAGCCAGTACGGCAACAGGGTTTAATTTGAACCTGACCTTTTGATTTATGTTTCGTTGAATCATCTGAGATAAGGGATTAAAAAGATGAACAAAAATAAATTCAAGGTGGTGTTTAACAGAGCACGCGGTTTGATGATGGTGGTTGCAGAAAACGTCGGATGTCACTCTTCGGGAAGTAACTCAATCGTAACAACAAAACCTTGCCCTATGGTCCTCGCGACTCTGCGTCCGTTGATTTTCTCAATGCTTGTCATGAGTAGTCTGGTAATAATGACCAGCCCAACCTATGCAGACATCATTGCCGATCCTAATGCTCCAGCCACTCAGCAACCGATTATTAATGAAACAGCAAATGGTTTGCCATTGGTCAATATTCAGTCCCCCAGCGCTGAGGGTGTCTCACGTAACTCCTATCGCCAGTTCGATGTAAAGTCGAAAGGCGCTATCCTCAATAACAGCAATAAAAATACCCAAACCCAACTTGGCGGCTGGGTTCAAGGCAATCCCTACCTTGCCGGGGGCACAGCTAAAGTAATATTGAATGAGGTTAACAGTCAAAATCCGAGTTTGCTGAACGGCTATATTGAAGTGGCCGGTAGTCGCGCTCAGGTTGTTATTGCCAATCCGGCAGGTATCAGCTGCAGTGGTTGTGGCTTTATCAATGCGAATCGCGCCACGCTGACGACGGGGAAACCCATCCTGAATAATGGCAACCTGCTAGGTTATCGCGTCGGGGGCGGGAAGATTAACTTTTTAGGGAATGGACTCGATACTTCACAAACTAACTTCACCGATGTGATTGCACGCGCAGTCAATGTAAACGCTGGTATTTGGGCGAATACGCTTAATATTACCACCGGTACCAACCAGATCAGTATCGATAAAAAAGGTAATCAGACCAACGTAAGACCTATTGCCCCTGATGCAGGAGCTGCTACCCCAGCCTTTGCCATTGACGTTGCTGCACTAGGAGGCATGTACGCGGGCAAAATTCACATGGTTGGAACAGAATTTGGTTTGGGTGTAAGGAATGCTGGTGATATCGGAGCAAGCGTTGGCAGTGTCAGTATTACTGCCGATGGGGTGCTGCAAAATATCGGCGTTATCAGTGCTAAATGCAATATCCAGTTGGATGTTGCAGGTCTGGAAAGTGATGGCAGTGTTAGAGCAGATGGTGACATTAGCATCAAGCTGGCTTCTGATTATATTCACACCAGTAAGCTGCAAGCAGGCGCTAATCTTAACTTACATACCAGTGGTGACATTACTAATCAATCGACCATACTTGCAAGTCAATCGCTACACCTTAGCGCCAACAACATTGACAATATGTTGAATGGGGAAATAGTCGGCCTTGATACTCATATTACCGCCGTGGACAAGATTGCAAACCAGGGCCTGATTGATGGCGTAAATACGCTCATCAACGCAGATAATCTGCTCAATAGTGAAGCCGGCAGTATCTTTGCTGATCAAGTCGCTATTCAGGTTGCTAACCTTGGCAATGATGCAGGTGCTGTAATCGCTGCTCGTAACCGGCTTGATATGGGCGCAACGACTATTGAAAATAGTGATGATAGCTTGATATTCAGCGCAGGCGATTTGGCGATAGCCGGCAGTCTCGATGGTGCTAATCAATCCATTGGAACTGCAGATTCACTTATTAATGATGGCGCGACTATTGAGGCATTGGGTGAGGCAACTTTTACTATCACCGATTTACAAAACTTAAATTCCAATCTGGTCACACAACTGGTGCAGACTGGTTCCGGCAGCTTTGATCGATTTAATCCTGCAGGGACTGGCGCTATACTTGAAAGCTCTGATTATCCGGGTGCCCATATCGGTAACGTTAATGTGGAATGGCGTTCAGCAGGGCCATACACATTCCGCGAATACACACGCTTTTTAGGAACCAGACGGTTCTACGAAACACAAATCGTCTCATCTGATCCCGGTCAGATTCTCTCGGGTGGCGATATGTCTTTCCGCGGTTCTGTTATCAATAGCGACAGTCAGATCATCGCCGGAGGCAACCTTGATGTTACTGGCGCCTCCGTACAAAACCTGAATTCAGAGGGGCGAATTGTTACAAGCTATAGTGGTACCGCCTACTATTATGATTGGGATGGCCACGACAATGATTACGATATTGATGTTATCGGTCCCTATAAACCCGCCAATCATGTCGTTACGTATAACCTCTCTACTACACAGCTGGATGGTAATACGACTCCAGCGGGCAGCGAAACCAGTGTTAACTCAGCAACTGTTCCTGTTGTTGCAAGCAGCCTGTTTCAACCCAATCCTGATGTCGCAGCAGATTATCTGATTGAAACCAATCCACGCTTTGCCAATTATCGCTCTTGGTTAAGTTCTGATTACATGCTGCAGCAACTGGCATTTGATCCCGCGACTACGCAAAAGCGTTTGGGGGATGGCTTCTATGAGCAACGGTTGGTGCGTGAACAAGTTGCCCAATTAACCGGACGTCGTTTCCTTGATGGACACGCTAATGATGAAGCGCAATATCAGGCTTTGATGACGTCGGCCCTTACACAAGTCAGTGGCTTACAGCTCATCCCGGGGGTAGCACTTTCAGCCGAGCAGATGGCACAACTCACCAGCGATATTGTCTGGCTGGTTGAACAAACGGTTACGCTGCCTGATGGCTCAGTCACCCAGGCATTGGTTCCTAAAGTTTATATCAGACCTCAGACAGAGGATATGCAGCCGACCACCGGTTTGATGGCAGGCAACACGGTCACCATGAACCTCACTGCGGATGTGACCAATGAGGGGACGATTGCCGGTCGCGAGATCGTGGAATTGAATGCTGACAATATCAATAATCTGGGCGGTCAGATTGTGGCTGATTCGACGTTATTAAAAGCCAAAGATGATATCAACAACATTGGCGGTAAAGTCAGAGCAGGAGATGCCATGCTGTTGGAGGCCGATAATGACATTAACCTTCGAAGTACAACACAAAGCAGCAAACAAAGAGAAGGCGCCAACAGTTTTAGTCGGACGAATATAGATCGTGTTGCCGGACTGTATCTCAGCAACCCCGATGCGATTCTCATTGCCTCAGCAGGTAATGACGTTAACTTTATGGCTGCCAGTATCGTCAATCGTGGTGAAGGTGGCATCACGCAAATCACTGCTGAAAAAAATATCAACCTTGGCACAGTGCAGATTGCCGAACAGAACAGCAGCATTCGTAACGCTAAAAACTATGTCAAACATGGTGGCACACAAGAGATTGGCAGCATCATCGAAACAACTGGCGATATTGCATTAAATGCAGGCAACGACTTTAATGCAACAGCCGCTAGCATCACCAGTGAAGCTGGCGCAATCAATGTCACCGCTACGCAAGATATCAACATCATTGAAGGCCGTGAAACTAGCAACTTCGATACGGCACGTAAGGTAAAACGAAGCAGCACCTTCAGCAGTAAAACCAAAACCCGCCGCGATGTTTTCAAATCGGATAACAGCATCAGTAGTAACTTCAGTGGTGAAGCCGTTATGTTAGATGCCGGTAACGAACTGAACATTCGTGGCAGCAATGTTATCAGTGATAACGGCACCACATTAAGCGCAGTAGATAATGTGAATATCACTGCTGCCAACAACACAGCTTACGAATTTCATGAGCGAAAAACCAAAAAGAGTGGCCTTAGCGCCAGCGGTGGAAGTCTTACTCTGGGCAGCAGCCAACTCAACACCAAGCAAACGACAAACAGTACTAATCAAACCGGCAGCACCGTGGGTAGTTTAGAAGGCGATGTGATCATAAACAGTGGTAAAACCTATACCCAAAAAGCCAGTGATGTGCTGGCCCCGCAAGGCAATATTGATATCAGTGCTCAACAGGTCAGTATCGTTGCTGGGAAAAACACCCGTGATAACACTCAAGAGACTAAATTTAAACAAAGTGGCTTAACGCTTGCGGTTCAAAGTAGTGCACTTAACCTTGCACAAAATGTTGTAGATACCACACAGTCCACTTTACAAAGCGAAGGCAGTCGAAACAAAGCGTTGAACGCACTACAAACTTATGCCAATAGCGCAACACTTATGGAACAAGGAGGTGCAGCCATTGATGCCATTAATGCGGGCGAGATTCAGTATGCAGCTTCTTCGGCAGGCATCAAATTAAGTATTAGCGTTGGTAGCAGCAACAGTGAAAGTTTCAGCAGCTCAAGCCTAACTAATCACCAAGGCAGTCTAGTGAAGGCCGGTCGTGATGTCAGTATCACAGCAACTGAGGATGACTTGACTGTAGTGGGGAGTCATATTGCAGCAGATAAAAACGTCACTCTCGATGCTTCACGAAACATCAACTTGATCGCCAGTGCCGATAAAGAAACCAATCAAAGTAAAAACAAATCCAGTAGTGCCAGTATCGGAATTTCTATTGGGGTCGGGGGTGAGGGAACAGGTTTAAGCCTCGATCTGGCAGCCAGCCGAGGTAAAGGAAAAGCCAATAGTGACAGTCTGACTTACAACAATACACAGGTTTCTGCTGGAGAAACACTTGCTCTGAATTCTGGCAACGACACAAATTTAATAGGTGCCAATGCCCGCGGGAAACAAGTGATTGCCGACGTCGCGGGAGATCTTAACATTGAAAGTGTGCAGGATACCGCGACAAGCAAGGCTAAACAAAGCAACACTGGTATCAGCATCAGCATACCCATCGGCGCTGGTATTGCTGGCGGCAGCATTAGCAATAGCAAACAAAAAAGTAACAGCAATTACGCCAGTGTTTATGAGCAAAGCGGTATCAAAGCAGGAGAAGATGGGTTTGATATCACCATAGCAGGTAACACGGATCTTAAGGGCGCAGTGATAGATAGCATTGCCACTGCCGACAAAAACCAACTCACTACCAGTACTTTGACTGTAAATGATATCCAGAACCATATGGATGCAGATGCCAGCTCACAAGGCATAACTCTCAGCAAGGACATGCTCAGTAGTAAATACGTTGCCGCTAAGGGCCTTGCAAGCAATTTACAGAATCATGGTGCCGCAGATATTAAGGATAGCAGCACAACACTGAGCGCTATCAGCCCTGCAAGCATAACGATCACGGATGAAACTGCTCAAATCGCATTAACGGATAAAAATGCCGAAGAAACCATCGGTTCATTGAATCGAGATACATCTGATACAAATCGTGTTCTGGAAAGACCCGATATGGAGGCTTTACAAGAAAAAGCACAGCAGGAACAAGCGGATAAACTGCTACTTTCTGCAACGATTTCAACATTTACTGATGAAGCATTTAAAAAAATGTTTTTGGCCAAAGCCAAAGTATTTGAAGTTGAAAGGGATGATGAAGGAAATGTTGTTAGAGACAGTGAAGGCAAACCCATAATGCACGAAATAGATGAGCCTGAAAAATTCAGATTAAAAGTAAATGGAGAAAACAAAAAGCTTAATGTATTCACTAATGGTCTTTTCAATGATGAATCGGCAGCTGGGGCTTATTCCGTTCAAATGGCTGAGGCACCAATTGGTGAGAAGGTTTATGTGGTCCATTTTCCAGACGCAAATAATTTTCTTTCAGAACTACTTGTAGCGGGGTATCAGAAAGGTTTAGAGAGTGCTGCATTGGGGAACACTAATGCTACACAAGAAATTATAAATCTGTCCCAAATATATGGACAGGACGGACTTAATTTGATTGGTCATAGTCGTGGATCGATGACGATTGGTAATGCTATGGAAACACTTCAAACCATGGGCTTAGTTGAGCCCCTTAGTAATACAAACATAAAGTTTGTGGGACCAGCATATTCTGCTCAAGAGGCAGCTAACTCCTTAGATACTTTAAGCGGAGGCAACCAGACATCAGTTGAGTTACAAAATCATATGGCGGATTTTGTAGGAAGATTGATTGGCGGTAACCCAGCCACTTATGGTGAAGTAGCAGAAGGAAGTGGCTTAATAAAAGAATGGATTAAACTATTTGGTGCTGCTCCTAATGTTCATGGCTGTTATGGAACAGGAGCCGCAAGTACTGATTGTTACCCCAGATATGGAGTACCAATCACTCATGATATTAATTCTGCACACTAAATTAAGGATTGTTATGAAAATCTTCCTAACAATGACCCTCTCAGTACTTATGTTTGGTTGTTCGACCTATATGCAGGATGTAGTTTACAAGCCAAGTCCAGCCACTTACCAAGAATGGTCAAAGACTGGAGCATCTAATCTTGAAATTAAAAAATCTTTATTAGAGTGCGGTAAGCCAGCTCCAGACACAAACTTCGATGTATACGAAAAAGCTTTCAAAATCAGTCGTTATGATGAAGATGCATATATAAATAAATTAGTGTTAGAGGGAAAGTGTATGGAACAAGCAGGATATTCATATAACGGATTTTATAATACTAAAAAGATATGTTCTTTAGAAAAATACAAACAATTACCCGCCTGTCAAGCAAATACAGTGATACCTGCTCACAGTCTTGAAAACCGTTTAAACGGATGGTATTGCAAAGTAAAAAGTGATTATAACTACTGTCTAACACATGCACTTGCTCCTCAGCTTTGTAGTCGTGAGAAAACAAATAATCCTCCACCTGAATGTTTACAAGACTGACATCTTAATCTAGATATATAAGAGGAGCTCCCCCTAAGAAAGTAACTAACAAACTTATTAACTTATTTTGATTTAAGGATAAATCATGAAAAAAACCATTCTAAGACTGACTTTTTCCACCCTGCTTTTTAGCCTTGTTACTGGCTGTTACACATCTACTAAATCATCTGCCCAAAAACGTCCAACCCCTTATGCAGATCAGATGATATCAATCATGGAAATTACTGATTCAACCGATCTGTATTTTCTTGAAGTACCCAGCCCAAGCAACTTGATTTCAGAAAAACTCATGCTGGCAACGTTCGAAATGGGCCAGTCAACGGTGGCGATAGACCAGCTTGTTCAATTACTTTCCTCAGGTACAGAGCTTTCAGTGGGTATTTTAGGTAAAAGTCAGGCACTCAATGTTGCAACAGTAAAAAGTGCGTTGATAAAAACCAAAGACAAGCCAGTTGCTGCAATTACTATCGTTTTGGTGGCTAATAAAAAACAGCAGGAAATATTAGGCAATGTGAATCCCCATCAAGACATTAATTTGGTCTACGTCGATAAGGAATTGCTGCCAGAAGTATCTTCTTCATGGCGCTCAAAAGACCACACCGAAGAATATCCCGATAGGGCAACCCAACTGCAACGGGATATGCAAAATCAGAGTAACCACGAGATGAGTGCTCTGTTGCGAAACACCTCTTCAAAAACTAGATGAGAACTATTAATAAATTCTCAATTGAGCATCTATTTGCAATAAATTTAAGGATAAAAAATGCATTTACTAAAAATATATCTAGTTTTGTTATTAATTCTCTCAAGCATGAGCTGTGCGACTGTTTCCCCTCAACAACAGCTAAATTATGAGGGTAATAAAGCATACCTTTCCGGACGTTATCAGGAAGCACTTCGAGGTTATGAAAAAACGCTGGAGGTGGCAAATAAAAATAAAGACCAGCAATATATTGCTATTGCAATGTATGGTCTGGGAAGAACAAATATTAAGCTTTGTAGATTGGATGAAGCTGAAAAATGGTTGAAACAATCCATTATTGTTCGTGAAAAGGTGGCTGATAATGATGAAGCAAAGATTACACAAAATATATCAGAACTTGCCAGATTATATAAAGCTCAACAGCGTTACTTAGAAGCCAATGTTCTTTTTGAAAGGTCTTTACCGTTACTTTATCAAATGAAGGCTGATCACTCAGATCCGATTGAACTTGCAAATCATCTTGATGAATATGAAAAGTCCCTTCATCAAACAGGACGGCTGTCAGAAGCAGATGTTATTGCCATAAAAAGCAGTGAATTAAGGCAAAACAATCCTGGAAAGATTGCACTTTATAGCCCTGATCCAATACCACAAAGCTGTTTTATATCAAGTGGCCAATGAAATAAGGAAAGGCATCGTGAGGCAGAACGAATGGGAGGACTCACTAAAGAATGGGCGAATGTATGCGAGATAACGGTACGTTTATTTAGAGTAGTGCAATGAGCGATGTCAATACCCGTAAAAATTAAATCATAACTCCCTTTAAAACCAGAACATTATGGCTGAATTATTGGTTTTAGATTCCATTAATTCTGGGTGGAGATTGATTCAAATAATAATGTAAAAATCGCGCAGCCAGGCGAGTAAAAGTACACCCTGTATGGGCTGGGGTAAGAGTAAGAATGAAATGGATGATCAGCTTTGCCCAGACAAAAATATTTCAATCAAAAAGAAAAGGAAATCACTTATGAAAAAGCAGTCATTACTAATTTCAATGTTACTCAGTCTTAGCGTGTTACTAGCCCAAGGATGCTCAAACTCCAACTTCAATAGCAAGATTGATCATGATTGCCCGTACCCACCAAAAGAAAACTTAATAAATGGTCATTTAAAACCCGAGAACGGCGTAACACTTAAATGCCAAGTGAAAAACTTCACCAATAGAATGTCTTGCATTGAAATCATAGATGAAGAAGACGAAGGGTTATTTTGTAGCAATGGATCAAAGAAAGCTTTATTTGTTTTTGATAAGAACGACATTCTCAAAAATTATAAATTCTATTAATCCTTTGAGTTATTAACTTATATCAATGGAGAATAACTAAATTGATTTTACGTCTTAAGTATAAACTCAGTGTTTATTTACAATGCTGAAGAGAAAATGAATGATTCATAATGGAAAAAAGATATCAAAAATATTTATTAGATTTTCTTGCTTTACTCTAATCATTTTTTTTGTTTTCCTCCTGCACTACATTCGGTTCTAACGCAATTAAAGCCGCGCAACGACCTGAAGAAACAGAGCGGCAGACGGAGATGCGTCTAAATCAAGAATGGCATGCTTGTATGACGGAAAAGGGTTACCGGGATACGCGTGCTGTGCCGCAGTAGAATTAAAAGCAAATACTGCATTTATGTACGACAATATAAACTGAAATAATTTCTAAATACAGAACAGCTAAAATCCCAATTACAAAACCCCAGATACAAAAAAAACGGACCGAAGTCCGTTAGTTTGTTTGGCGGAGGGACAGGGATTCGAACCCTGGGTAGGCTATAAACCCACGCCGGTTTTCAAGACCGGTGCATTCAACCGCTCTGCCATCCCT